>OGKS01001249.1_pt1 | contig 12381 bp, 7 predicted proteins | sample 1572491 | NCBI WGS metagenome assembly OGKS01 (sample SAMEA2582153, study PRJEB24529) | metagenome | biome: Human gut stool | place: China | collected 2011
TCTGAATGATGTGGAGAGCCTCGAGAGCTGCTGCTGTGGCAGCTGGAGTGTTAGAGGCGCTGAAGATGTAAGTACGGCAGTTGTGACGGAGGAAGTTGATTGTATCCTTGTCTGATGCGATGAAACCGCCGATAGAAGCCAGACTCTTAGAGAATGTACCCATGATGAGGTCTACCTCGTCGGTCAGACCGAAGTGGTCGCAAACACCACGTCCCTGCTTGCCGAATACGCCAAGACCATGAGCCTCGTCTACCATGATAGAGCAGTTGTACTTATGCTTGAGCTTTACAATCTCAGGCAAGTTAGCCAGGTCACCCTCCATAGAGAACACACCGTCAACAACGATAAGCTTGATAGCCTCCTGAGGGAGCTTAGAGAGCACGCGCTCCAAATCTTCCATATCGTTGTGCTTGTAGTGGAGCTGGGTAGCGAATGAGAGGCGGCGGCCATCTACGATACTTGCGTGGTCGCGGTCATCGCAGATAATATAGTCGTTACGACCTACTACGCAAGCCAAGACACCCTGGTTAACAGAGAATCCTGTAGAGAAACACAAAGTTTCATCCTTGCCCATAAACTCAGCAAGCTCCTTTTCGAGCTGCACGTGCAAATCGAGCGTACCATTGAGGAAACGGCTTCCTGCACAACCAGAACCATACTTGTCGAGCGCAGCCTTTGCTGCATCAATAACACGCTGGTCGTTAGTCAAACCCTGATAAGCATTAGAACCGAACATCAGAATCTTATGACCATCGATGTCGGTTACCTCTGTCATCTGCTTACTTGTGATCTCGCGGAAATATGGATACACACCGGCAGCCATATACTTCTGAGGTTCACGATAATTCTTGTATCTTTCTTGTAATTGTCCCATTATTAATAGGTGTACTTTATTATTTTTTTTTATACTTTTCTAACTTTCAGGGTGCAAAGATACAAAAAAGAACTCAATAAACGGCTTTTTTTATAAGAAAGTTTACTTTTATAGTTTTTTTAATCGATATTTCTTGTTATTTTGGGTATTTTTATTACTTTTGTAGCCTAAATTTTACAAACTCTTGACTATATAATGAAGAAAAAGATACTTTTCATCATGAATCCGATTTCAGGAACAGCCAGCAAGGCGGCAGTTCCGAGTCTGATAGATTCTGTTTTGGACAAAGAGCTTTTTGAGTACGAGATAAGAATGACTGAAAGAGCTGGGCACGCTTCGGAAATTGCTACCGAAGCGAAGAACGACCATGTAGATGTGGTTGTGGCGGTTGGTGGTGACGGCACCGTCAACGAGGTAGCCCGCTCGCTGGTTCACTCCGATACTGCCCTCGGCATTCTGCCTTGCGGTTCGGGCAACGGATTGGCGAGACATCTGCTGCTCCCGATGAACCTGAAGAAATGCATAGAGGTCATCAACCAATGCCAGATTAGAGATCTGGATTATGGTGTCATCAACGACCACCCGTTCTTCTGCACCTGCGGCATGGGCTTTGACGCTTTCGTCAGCATGAAGTTTGCCGAGAGCGGCAAGCGTGGTCCTATCACTTATGCTGAAAATATCCTGCGCGAGGGATTGAAGTATAAGCCTGAGACTTACACGCTGGAGGACGAGACGGGCACCAAGCAGTATAAGGCGTTCCTCATTTCCTGTGCCAACGCATCTCAGTATGGCAACAATGCCTATATTGCCCCTCAAGCATCCATGAGCGACGGTTTGATGGATGTCGTCATCATGGAACCATTCGATGTAATCGAGGCGCCTCAGGTAAGTTTCGACATGTTCAACAAGACGTTGGACAAGAATTCGAAGATCAAGTCGTTCCGCTGCAAGAAGCTCCATATCACCCGCAGTCAGCCAGGCGTAATCCATTATGATGGCGACCCTGTGATGACGGGGGCAGAGATTGATGTTCACCTGGAAGAAAAGGGAATCAAGATGGTGGTGAACCCATTTGCCAACAAGAACGACCGCAAGCCGAACATGATTCAGTCTGCCTTTGCCGATTTCTTCAACGACATCAATGCCGTGCGCGATGATATTCATAAAGACATCCAGCGCCAGAGCAAAAGAGTAGAAGCTATCAGCAAACTGGTACAGAAGAAGCTGAACCTTTAAGGGAATGTTGAGTGTTGAATGTTGAGTGTTGAATTTAGAGGGAGTGTTCATTCAACATTCAACACTCAACATTCAACATTCCTAGAAAAGGTAGAATTCTTCCGTTATTTTCCTATACCATTCCGAGCGGTTTCCCTGCGAATCCATCATTGTTTCAACGCGCTCTTCATAAGGCGAAATGCGATGCTTGGCAAAACTCAGCATAAAGCGCTTTGGCTGCTTGCGCTCTACCGTCTTTACACCACACTTCCGTATAAGATAAAAGCCTAACATACAAGACTCTGCAACAAACTGCTCCACTACTTCTACGGGAACAATAGCAGAGAAGACACCTTCATCAGAAAGTAACCGTTTTACACCCGCAAACAAATCGCGGAACGGAAGACTGTCTGTATGTCTCGCCATCGTCCTCTTACTGTCCGGATTTTTCAAGCTATCTACAAAGAACGGAGGATTGCTCACTATCGCATCAAAAACACCGGCAGCCTTCAAACCTTCAGCAGTTCCAGAAGCCTCAGCAGCTTCCGAAGCTCCCCCGAAATCCTGCAGTCTGCAGCATTCTATTTCCACCCTGTCGCGAAACGCACTTGCCATCACATTCTCCCTCGCCTGTCCGCAGGCATCAGCATCCATATCAATCCCTACGACCTCAGCTTCAGGAAAACGCTGCGCCATCATGAGCGAAATCAGTCCCGTTCCGGAACCAATGTCCAGAATCCGCCTGCCACCTTGCGCCCATGCACCCAGCAAAACGCCGTCAGTTCCCACTTTCATGGCACAACGGTCTTGCTCTATCTCAAACTGTTTAAATCGAAAATTACCCATAAATTCTTCTGTCTCTTTACAGAAGAAAACGAAGCCGCCGCCGATTTATTTTATCGCAAGCAGCAGAAATTGCCACTTCCACCTGCAAAAGCAGCTACTTACATCTATAAAAACGGGTACTAATATATAGAAAAAGCAATTTTATTATTAAATAATCTATCATCTTCCACGATATTTCATAAAAAATGAGTACCTTTGCACAGAAAATAGAAATCATAACAAAAAAATGGATAATAGAAGAACAAGTACCCGAATACAAATGATTGCAGATTACGAGGGCGACCCGAAAACCCTGATCGAAGACCAGGAAGAAGGTTTGTACCCTACCCTCTGCATGCGAGATATTGTAGTTTTCCCTACCAACATGACCCCTATCGTTGTGGGCAGAAAGGAAAGTCTGAATCTCGTCCGGATGCTGGAAAAGAAACCAGACACCACATTCTGTGTATTCTGCCAGAAGAATAAAGACACAGAATTGCCCTACGAAGAAGACCTCTACCCTGTAGGTGTCTTCGCCAAACTCATCAAGGTGATCAAGATGCCTGGCACAGAGCAGATGAGCATCATCATCCAGGGTCTGGGCAGATGTCAGATGAAACATCTCGTTCAAAAAGAGCCTTACACAGTAATTGACGTAAAAAGTCTTCCGGAGAAATGGCCTGACGAGAACAACGATGAACTCTTCAGAATGCTCTACGAGAACTTCCATTACGAAGCGACAGACTATATCAAATCAAACGCCAACTATAATGATGATGCCATCCAGGCAATCAACGAACTCTCGAGCATTCACATGCAGTGCAACTTCATGTGCTCCCTCCTCCCTTTCTCCATCGAGGATAAAATCAAGATGCTGAAAGAGGAAAATCTCAGCGAGCGCATCATGATTGCCATCAGATCCCTGAACAAGGTGCGCCATCTGCTACGCATCCAGACTGAGATTGAGAACAAAACCCACTACGACCTCGATGAACAGCAGAAGGAATACTTCCTCAAGCAGCAGATCAAGAACATCAGGGAAGAACTGGGAGAAGGCAACGCCAGTCCGGAGAAGAAGGAGATTCTGGAGAAGGCGAAACAGAAGAACTGGAGCGAGGAAACTGCCAAAATCTTCAAGAAAGAAATTGCCAAGCTCGACACCCTGAACCCGCAGAGTCCTGACTATTCGATACAGATAGGATTCCTGCAGACCATGGTAGATTTGCCTTGGAACTCCTACACCCAGGACGACCTCAGTCTGACCCGTGCCAAGCGCATTCTGAACCACGACCACTACGGCATGGAGAATGTGAAGGAGCGCATCCTGGAATTCCTCGCTGTAAGAGCACTGAACGGCGGCGGCAAGAGTCCTATCCTCTGCCTCTACGGTCCTCCGGGCGTAGGAAAGACCAGTCTGGGCAAGAGCATCGCAGCAGCCATGAAGCGCAAGTATGTACGCATGTCGCTGGGCGGTCTGCACGATGAAGCCGAAATCCGCGGTCACCGCCGCACCTATGTGGGAGCCATGCCGGGCCGCATCATCAAGAACATGCTGAAGGCAGGCAGCAGCAATCCGGTCTTCATCCTCGACGAGATTGACAAGGTGGCGCAGAGCAATTTCAACGGCGATCCTGCCTCAGCCCTGCTCGAAGTGCTGGACCCGGAACAGAACAATGCCTTCCACGACAATTATCTCGATATGGATTACGACCTCTCCAAGGTGCTCTTCATCGCCACAGCCAATGACCTGAGCGTCATTCCGCGTCCGCTCCTCGACCGTATGGAGTTGATAGAAGTAGGCGGCTACATCACCGAAGAGAAGACAGAGATTGCCAAGCGCCATCTCGTACCGGAAGAGCTGGAAAGCACCGGACTCGACAAGGTTTCGCCGAAGGTAAGCTTCAACAAGAATGCCCTCGAGTTCATCATCGAGCATTATACCCGTGAGAGCGGCGTAAGACAGCTGAAGAAGCAGATAGACAAGAGTCTGCGCAAGATGGCTTACAAACTTGCCTGCAACCAGGAGCTGAAGAACTACACCATCACCCCTGCCGAAGTAAAAGACCTGCTGGGCAATCCGCCGTTCAACCGCGACATCTACCAGGGCAACGACTATGCAGGAGTGGTAACCGGACTAGCCTGGACCTCAGTGGGCGGCGAAATCCTCTACATCGAAACCTCGCTCAGCAAGGGCAAGGCAGGCAAGCTCACCCTGACCGGAAACCTGGGCGACGTGATGAAGGAATCAGCCATTATCGCACTGGAATACGTCAAGTCGCACATCGACCTGCTGCAGGTAGACTACCGCATCTTCGAGCAGTGGAACATCCACATCCACGTGCCTGAGGGAGCCACCCCGAAAGACGGTCCTTCTGCCGGAATCACCATCGCCACCAGCATCGCCTCAGCCATCACCCAGCGCAAGGTGCGTGCCAACACAGCCATGACCGGCGAGATAACCCTCCGCGGCAAAGTACTCCCGGTAGGCGGAATCAAGGAGAAGATTCTGGCAGCCAAGCGGGCAGGAATCAAGCACATCGTGATGTGCAGGGAGAACCAGAAGAACGTAGAGGAAATACCGGAGAAATATCTCAAGGGCGTAGACTTCCACTATGTAGAGAATGTGGCTGACGTCTGGCAGTTCGCGCTGACCGATGAGAAGGTGAAAAACCCAGCAGACTTCAGCATTGAGAAAAATGATAAAAAAGAAAAGAAATGAAATTTGAATTACAAGTAACAGATAAAGCAAGCGATGCGCGTACAGGCATCATCACCACCGACCACGGACAGATCAAGACCCCAATCTTCATGCCCGTAGGAACCGTAGGAAGCGTGAAGGGCGTCCACTTCGAGGAACTCAAGAAGCAGGTCATGGCACAGATTATCCTCGGAAACACCTATCACCTCTACCTGCGCCCAGGTCTTGACGTCATCAGGGCAGCAGGCGGCTTGCACAAGTTCAACGGCTGGGACCGTCCTATCCTCACCGACAGCGGCGGCTTCCAGGTCTTCTCGCTCACCGGCATCCGCAAGCTCAAGGAAGAAGGCTGCGAGTTCCGCTCCCACATCGACGGCAGCAAGCACTTCTTCACACCGGAAAATGTGATGGACACCGAGCGCATCATCGGAGCCGACATCATGATGGCCTTCGATGAATGTCCACCGGGACAGAGCGATTACCAGTACGCCAAGAACAGCCTCATGCTCACCCAGCGCTGGCTAGACCGCTGCATCAAGCGGTTCAACGAAACCGAGCCCCTCTACGGCTATCAGCAGAGTCTCTTCCCTATCGTTCAGGGCTGCACCTTCCCGGACCTGCGCCGCGAAGCAGCCAAATACATTGCCGACAAGGGAGCCGACGGAAATGCCATCGGCGGACTTGCCGTAGGAGAGCCTACCGAGGTGATGTATGAGATGATAGAAGTAGTGAACGAAATCTTGCCGAAAGACAAGCCGAGATATCTGATGGGCGTAGGAACCCCGCAGAACATCCTCGAAGCCATCGAGCGCGGCGTAGACATGTTCGACTGCGTAATGCCGACCCGCAACGGCCGCAACGCCATGCTCTTCACCTATCAGGGCACGATGAACATGCGCAACAAGAAGTGGGAGAAAGATTTCAGTCCGGTAGATCCAGACGGCTGCGACATCGACCTCGTAACCACGAAGGCCTACCTCCACCACCTCTTCAAGGCACAGGAGCTGCTGGCGATGCAGATAGCCAGCATCCACAACCTCTCTTTCTATCTGCGCCTCGTGACCGATGCCCGCCATCATATCGAGCAGGGCGATTTCGTGGCATGGAAGAATTCCATCATCGACCAGCTTGGCCGAAGAATTTAAGTAAGCAAGCATCATGAAAGATTTTAAGAAAATAAGAAAACACCGCCGGCTCTACCGCACCGGCCGATGGGCTTCCCGCAAGTTCGGGTGGCTCATCAGGGCTGTGCGCTGGCTGGCACACAAGCTCCGGTTCCTGCGCATATTCCGGTTTCTCAACCCGTTCAGGTACATCAAGAAGCTCGACTGGTACATTATCAAGAAGTTTCTGGGCTACTATTTCTTCTCCATCGCCCTGATCATCTCCATCGCCATCGTCTTCGACTTCAACGAGAACCTGTCAAAATTCACAGAGCACCATGCACCGGCGCGCGCAATCATCTTCGATTACTACGCCAACTTCGTGCCCTATTTTGCCAACCTCTTCAGTGCGCTGTTCGTGTTCGTGGCGGTCATACTCTTCACCACCAAGCTGGCAAGCAATTCCGAAATCATCGCCATCCTGGCGTCGGGAGTATCCTTCAAGCGTCTCCTTCGCCCATACATGATTACCTGCGTGCTGCTCTCAGCCCTCTCCTTCGGGCTCTCAGCCTACGTCATTCCCCACGGAACCGTCATCAGGCAGAACTTCGAGACGATGTACAAGAACAAGAAGAAGAATACCAGCGCCGAGAATGTACAGCTGCAGGTAGACAAAGGAGTGATTGCCTATATGCAGCATTACGACAACAGCATGAAACGCGGCTACGGATTCTGCCTCGACAAGTTCCAGGACAAGAAACTCGTCAGCCACCTTACAGCGATGGACATCCAGTACGACACCATTTCCGACAGCAAGTATCACTGGAAACTGAGCAACTGGAAAATCCGCAAGCTCCAGGGCATGAAGGAGCATATTACGAGCGGAGCCCAGAAGGACACCGTCATCATGATGGAACCTACCGACCTGGTCTATTCCAAGGGTCAGCAGGAAACCTTCACCAGTCCTGAGCTCCGCGATTACATCTCCAAGCAGATCAACCGCGGTTCGGGCAACGTAGTGCAGTACGAGGTAGAATACCACAAGCGCATCGCCTCTTCCTTCGCCTCGTTCATCCTCACCATCATCGGCGTCTCCCTCTCAGCCCGCAAGCGCAAGGGCGGCATGGGAGCAGCATTGGGCGTAGGACTTGCGCTGAGTTTCGGCTACATCATGCTGCAGACGATTTCTGCCACCTTCGCCATCCAGGCCAATTTCCCGCCTGTCCTGGCAGCGTGGCTTCCAAACTTCCTCTTCGCCATCGTAGCCTACTTCTGCTACCGCAAGGCACCGAGGTAATTATCAATTAATAATTAAGAGTTTATAGTTTATAGCAGCCGTGCCCCCCTATAAACTATAAACTGTAAACTATAAACTATAGAAGAATGTATTTCGACGAATTAGATTTAAACGACAACGTGCTCGACGCATTATACGACATGCGCTTCGACACATGCACTCCAGTACAGGAAAAGTGCATTCCAGAGATATTAGAAGGTCACGATGTTTTGGGTGTAGCCCAGACCGGAACCGGCAAAACCGCAGCCTATCTGCTGCCAGTATTGAGCAAGCTCGATGACGGCGGTTATCCGAAAGACGCCATCAACTGCGTCATCATGTCACCAACCCGCGAGCTCGCCCAGCAGATAGATCAGGCGATGCAAGGCTTCGGCTATTACCTGCAGGGTGTGAGCAGCGTAGCCGTATACGGCGGCAACGACGGCAACCGTTACGATCAGGAGTTGCGCAGCCTCCGCATGGGCGCCGATGTAGTCATCGCCACCCCGGGCCGTCTCATCTCCCATATCTCCCTGGGCAATGTAGACCTCAGCAAGGTAAGCTTCTTCATTCTCGACGAGGCCGACCGCATGCTCGACATGGGTTTCTCTGACGACATCAAGACCATCGCGGCAAAACTGCCAAAGACCTGCCAGACCATCATGTTCTCGGCAACCATGCCTGAGAAGATAGAAGAACTGGCTAAGACCCTGCTCAAGAATCCGGTAGAAATCAAACTTGCCGTCAGCAAGCCAGCCGAGAAAATCAAGCAGGAAGCATACGTATGCTACGAAACCCAGAAGATGACCATCATCAAGGACATCTTCAAGGCGGGCGACCTGAAGCGCGTCATCGTCTTCAGCGGCAGCAAATTCAAGGTGAAGCAACTCGCAGCTTCCCTCCAGCAGATTGGAGTAAACTGCGGAGCCATGCACAGCGACCTGGAACAGGCTGAACGCGATGATGTGATGTTCAAGTTCAAGAGCGGACAGTATGATGTTCTCGTAGCTACCGACATTGTGGCGCGCGGAATCGACATCGATGATATTGAGATGGTCATCAATTACGATGTTCCTCACGATACAGAAGATTACGTTCACCGCATCGGCCGTACAGCCCGTGCCAACCGCGATGGTAGAGCCATCACCTTCGTGAGCGAAGAAGACCAGTACTGGTTCCAGCAGATTGAGAAGTTCCTGGAGAAGGTGGTAGAGAAGATGCCTCTGCCGGAAGATTGCGGCGAAGGCCCTGAATACATCAAGCTCAACAAGCCTTCAAAACGCAACAATGGTCGAAAGGGCAAGGGCGGAAAGCAGGGCGGAAACAACCGCAACGGCAACCGCAACGGCAACCGCAGCGGCAACAATAACAGCAACGGCGAGGGCAAGAGCAAGACCAGCGCCAAGAGCCGCAGACAGAAAGACCGCGACCAGACTTCACACAAGCGCAAGCCAAACAAGCCAAACGAGCGTCAGGAAAAGACTCCTCAGAACAATGGAGAGAATGGTGCACAGAAGAATGGCGAGTTCAAGAACAATGAACAGAGAAACGCTGAGCAGCACAACGGCGAGCAGAAGAATCGCAATAACAACAAGCGCCGCAACAACAATAAGCAGCGCAACAACGAGAACGGCAACCAGCAGAGCAATCAGCAGTCTAACGGCAACCAGCGCCCAGGCAATGAGAACAATGTTCGTCCTGGAAGCAATGGCCGAGGCAGAGGCGTAGCCCAGAAGAAGCAGGGTGGCGCTCAGCAGAACCAGCAGAAGCGACAGGGCACAGCTCAGCAGAACCAGCAGAAGAAGGGAACTGAGAATTCCGGTCCTCGCAAGTACGCTCCTGTTGTCAATCCACAGAAGAACGATAATCCTGTGAAGAAATTCATCAAGCGTATCTTCGGATTCGGCAAGTAATCTCAAGAGAGAATAATCTCCAGAGAGAGTAATCTCCCGAAATGATATATTTCTGCTTCCAGGCAGGCTTATACATTATTATATATATATGAGAAGCCCGATAAGAGAGTTGGACTATCCCAACCTTTTGTCGGGCTTTTCTTTTTTAAACGAACCTGAAAACACGGCTAAAATGGACAGAAATAAAAGACTCCCAGTCACTCCGCTGATGTTCTTCAGCCTCATACTATCACTCAGCATCATCACAGCCAGATACAGCTATGATTACTTTTCCACGCGCTATTGGCTCATTGCAGCCATCATTGCCATAGCCTTAGCCGGCTGCTGCTATGTACTCAATGAAAACCGTCAGCTTTTCCGGCTCTTCTTCAGAAAAATCAAACAGTTGGTCCTTCTTCAGAACTTCCTTCTGTCGCTCTGCCTGTTCTGTCTGGGCGGTTTCATCACCTCCCATCATATCGATAAGACGAAAGCACCTGGCAGCATCATGACCTACCAGTCACTCTCCCCCATCGACCGCACCATCCTGGCAAGCCGTTCCTTCCGCCAGCAGCTGGAACAGCAGCTGCATACTTATCATATCGACGGACAGGATTTCGCCGTGATTTCTGCGATGGCGATGGGCGATAAGGGTTCACTCGACCGGGAAACCAAGGAGAGCTTTTCCATCTCCGGCACAAGTCATATACTGGCTGTTAGCGGCTTGCACATAGGCATTATCTTCCAGCTCTTCGTGATCCTTCTAGGCGGAAAGCGCCGTTCCAGACCCACCATTGCCCTGTCCCTCGTTGCCGTATGGGCGTATGTCGTCTTTATCGGCTTTCCCCCTAGTGCCGTCAGATCAGCCTCCATGCTCAGCATCTACAGTTTCTGCCTGTTAGCCCTGCGCCCCGACCTTTCGCTCAACACCCTGGCGCTAGCCTATGTCATCATGCTGTTTCTGAATCCCTTCCATCTTTTCGACATCAGTTTCCAGATGTCCTTTCTCGCCGTGGCTTCCATCCTCATATTCTATCCCCCACTCTTCGGCCTGCTCAAATTCCACGGCAAGATCATCCGTTGCCTCTGGGGATTATTCAGCGTATCCCTGGCGGCACAGATAGGTACGCTTCCGCTCATCGTCTATTATTTCGGCAGAATATCCTGCTACTCCCTGTTCACCAGCTTCATCGCCATCCCGGCAGCCACCCTCATCCTCTATCTTTGTGCCCTACTCCTGCTGCTTTCTCCCATTACCTACATTTCCAGCCTTGCCTCCGTCGGCACCTGGCTGATGCAACATGTAGCAGCAGTACTTGCCAGCATTACCCAAGCCACCCATACCGCCTTCCGGCTTACCAGTCTGTTGCCGGGTGCCAGCATAGACCATCTTCATCTGTCACTCCTTCAGTTGATGCTTCTCTATCTGGCAGTCGTATCTGGCTACCTGGTCCTTGCCAAATGGAATCAGATAAGGGAAAAAATCTACAAGATTCGCCATTCTCATGCATTACCTTTCTAATCATTTGCCCATCACAAAAATAATGTGTATCTTTGCAGTATGAATTACGATAGAATCAAACAGCAGGCAGGTCATCTTCCTGCCTTCCAGATAGCCGACGCCATCAACAGCACCCTGAAGGAGTCGGCAAACCTTGTTGTTACCGCTCCGCCGGGAGCCGGAAAATCCACCGTGCTTCCACTCACCCTCCTCGGAGCCACCCCACAGGGAAAGATTCTGATGCTGGAACCACGCCGCCTTGCTGCCCGTCAGATAGCTGAACGAATGGCAAGCATCTTGGGCGAACCCGTGGGCAAGACCGTGGGTTACCGGGTACGCTTCGAGAATAAGGTTTCTTCAGAAACCCGCATCGAGGTGCTCACCGAGGGAATACTTACCCGAATGCTCATCCATGATGCCACGCTCGAAGGAGTGAGCGCCGTCATCTTCGATGAGTTTCACGAGCGAAGCATCAACTCCGACCTGGCGCTAGCACTCACCCGACAGGCACAGGAAATCATCCGACCCGATTTGAAGATCATCATCATGTCGGCTACCATCGATGCTACTGCCATCTGCGAGGCTCTTCAGGCGCCATTGATAGAGAGCGAAGGACGGATGTTCCCCGTAGAGACCGTTTATTCAGAGACCGACATTGCGCGATACGATATATATAAAGAGGTGGCGACAACCATCCTCAAGGCAGCAGATAGGAACGAGGGAGATATTCTTGCTTTCCTTCCTGGACAGTCGGAGATTCTGAAATGCAAGGAGATTTTGGACGCAAGCCTCAGCAGGGCTGCAGCTTCATCATCTGCTGCAGAACTTTCCGTTCCTCAGGTTTATCCGCTCTACGGCAATCTTCCACCTGAGAAGCAGCGCCTTGCCATCGCCCCATCCCGTGAGGGAGAAAGAAAGATCGTGCTCGCCACACCTATCGCCGAAACCTCACTTACCATCGAAGGCGTGAGGATCGTGGTGGATTCCGGACTTTGCC
>OGKS01001260.1_pt1 | contig 12323 bp, 9 predicted proteins | sample 1572491 | NCBI WGS metagenome assembly OGKS01 (sample SAMEA2582153, study PRJEB24529) | metagenome | biome: Human gut stool | place: China | collected 2011
TTTTCATCGGAGCCGACATATTTTCAGCATCCAGTCTTCCCCTGTCGCTATATCCCAGTACCCCGCCTACCCGGTCATCACCCGCCACGATGACGAAGCCTTCACCATCCTGGTTGTTGAAGAGGTGGAGCGATGGTTCTGAAGTACGGGTTCCGCGGCTTTGCACCACCGACGGACCCACACTCACAGGATTTCCGATAAACTTTCTTGCCATTGTCTGCGCCTTGTTCACGTCTACCGGTCCGGCATAGACATTCATAGCACATATCGCCGATACGGCTATGGCGTAAAATTTCTTATCCATCATATCTCAGGTCAAAAAGAATTATCTGATTACCGTTTTCTTGCCGTTCACGATATAGATGCCCGGCGTCGGCTTGCCGTTCACCTTGCGTCCCTGCATGTCGTAGATGCCCTCCGTTTTTTTCTGCTCCTGAACAAGGTTAGGACGGATGCCGGTAGTGCCATGATTGCGCACACTGCAGCGGGCAGCATTTTCTATCTTCCCGGTCTTGGTGTTGAAGAGCACCGCTGCTATCTCTATCTTGCTGCGGTCGCGGATCACGCTGTATTTGTTTACACCCTCAAAAGTGGTGGAGTGCGTCTTCACCTCGTCTGCCCGGAAGTCGGTCATCTTCGAGTCCTCCAGTCCGTTGTCCATACCCTGCGATTCTATCGCTACATGGTTATACACCATGCCCTTTACCTGCGACCACCCCTCTACATAGTTGGCTGCATCGGCATAGAACTTCATCTCTTCGGGTGCATCCTTATAACTGTCGCTGGAATACTCGGCATAATTCGACTCCTGTCGCCATTTGTCGTCGCTCAGTCCGCTGGCAGTCATCACATAGCCTATGGCAAACGTTTCGCCCTCATCAGGCAACATGCATGGTTCTACCTGGGTTTTCACACGTATGTTATTACCGTTCTCATCCCATTCTGCGTCCACCTCCATGTTCATGTAGGTAACCTTGCTCTTTTCTATCTTGAAAGCATCGGTAATGTCAAAACCGGCAGCCTTGTTATCACGTGCCACCCATACGGCAGGAACCGTTACGGCATAGCGGTCTATCAAGCCTTCATATACCCCACGGGATACAACCTTGCTGATATCATCAGTTTTATGAACAGAAACAGCCACTACGTCGTCGGGATACATACGCGCTATGGCATCGGTAGCCACCAGTCCGATAGGACAGTGCCAGCACCACATTCCCGCATAATCTTCTACCAGTACCCGCTTGTGCGGCATCTTGTTGACCGTGCAGCAGGTAAGATAGGCATATCCCGCCGAAGCCTCGTTATACTGTCCGTTCACCTGTGTGATATTGAAGAGCAACTCTTCCTTTCCCAGTTTCTGGCCCGGTTTGATAGGAATTTTTACCTCTCGCGTTTCTCCATCCTTGAGCGGCTGGTCTAAGTTCAACACGAAAGGTCCCTCGCTCACCTGCTTATCTGTATAATAAAAGGTATAGCTGATGCTGGTCACCTCGGTATCACCCCAGTTGGTCAGTTTTAGCGGCACCGCCGTTTCCTTATCCCCCATTTTCAGGAATACGTTGCCCGGCGTCATAGGCGCTACCGAATTCTTTGCCCAGCAGCCAATTCTTTCCGCTATTTTCTGCGCCTGTTGCCAGGATCGTGGCCCGGCAGAAAGATGAGGTGGCAATACGAATAAGAATAGCAGCGACACTGCTGTTAAAATGGTTCTTTTCATCTTGTTTTTCTCGTTAAATAATTACTAATTTTGAGTTTCTGTTTTATTCTGTCATCTCATGGATCACTACGAGTCACGCCGACCCGTCTTTTCGGCTACAAATATACTATAATTTTTCCAAGACAGGACGCACTTAAACTTTTATTAACAGATATTCGTTATTTTTTTAAAAACCGACCGTTCGCATGTAGTACTGTATAATCTTCAAGGCAAAAACATAAAGCGTATGAAACAGGTAGAAGAAAGATACATCAGCTTGCTGACTGATTTCGGCTTCGACCGTCTCTTCGAGGAAGCCGAGATAGCCAAGTTTACTCCGCAGGAAATGAGGGAGTACGAGACCAGCAAGATGGCATATCGCGACATCAAGAATTCCGTAGACACCGCTAAGCGTGAAGGCATAGCTGAGGGTAAGGAAATTGGTATGAAGGAAGGTATGGAAAAAGGTCTTGCGGAAGGTATGGAAAAAGGTATGGAGAAAGGCAGAGCAGAAGGCAAACATGAGGCCAACACAGAAACAGCACAACGTTTGCTGGCAATGGGACTTTCTGCCGAACAGGTTGCCAAAGCTACCCAGCTACCTTTGGAAATCATTAAGAATCTGAACAATACATAAAAAATATAATAGCGGAGATATTGATGACAAATATCACCATATAATCAAGGGTCTATACGCCACCTTTTCTTCGTGGCATATAGACCCTTGTCGTTTCCCGTGAGGCGCAATGTGTACCAAACCTGTTAAAGATGAATATCGTTTAAAACTGCAGCAAAGATACAAATAATCCCTCTATGAGGGACGGATTCTTTTGAAAAGCTCCCTCATTGAGGGATGAATTTAATCATTTTTATCCCTCATTGAGGGATTTTTGCAAGTATAGTCTTTTCATAAGCCTTGTCGTTTCTATTTTGATGAATTAAATAGTGGCAAAACTAGTTTAATGACGGCTCAATCCCATAAGGGAAAATAGGAATATCCTTTATGGTAAATGTTGATACTATTAAAGAAAATCTCCGTTCAGCGACGTTGAATATAAAAGATCGTTAGGGCTTATCCTCTTCAGCGCCATTCCTCTACTCTCCAAAGATCGTTACCTTTATATATAATAGCAATCTTGTGTATAGGCTTGCCGCTCATCAGCTTTGGCAATCTTGTGTCTTGAGTATATTGGTCTAATTGCGCCTTTGCTTCTTCTAAAGCCTTCATGCCTTCTTCATCGGTATCACCTGATTTCAGATACTTCAACTCCAGGAGATAGGCATGGGCAACCTCTGGGAAACGGGTGAGGTCAGGAATCATCGTCAAGTCACAATAGCCGCCGTTCAGCTCCATTTCCTGGATGATGTAGTAATAACCACTATGGTTAAGATAAGCGGCGATGAACCCTTGCAGGTTGCGCTCTGCCTGAATGCTGGAGTGGATGCTCGTGCAGTTCTTATAACCCTCGGCAATGTATTCGATGGCTGGCTTGATGTTACCATCCAGAGCCATTACATCGTATCGGTCGGCAAGATGATTATTGTTGATTTTGGCATCCCTGTTGTATTCATCCAACACATAGCCGTAATATTGGCGGCGTACATTCTCGTTAGGGATTCCCAACTTTACTCTTCTGCCACGCTTGCCAATGATGGTCAGCATGCCGTAATAGTAGAGCAGACTTGGGAACAGGTCTGGGTCAACCAAGTCTTCAGCAGGGAAACTTTCTCTCAGTTCTGCCCAGATGTAACCTTGGTTGATGATTTCTTTCAGTACGCTCTTGCGGTCGCCTTGCAGCTTGTCCAGGAAGATGATCTTCTTCATCTTGGCATAATCGGTCATGGTGTTTGGGTCTACCATCTCGTCCGGCGCTTTGCCAAAACGGATGAAATGGCGGAGATAATAGATAACCATATCCGAATTGAACATCTTTGGATCTGTGACCAGGCTGTCCTTTGCAAAACAATAGTTGTCATACCAAGGCTTCATGTCGGTAATCAGCTGGTCGGTCGGAACCTTGATGAGTCCTACTTCTCTGTAGTATTCTATCATTTCCCGCACCTCGTTCTCGCTGAATCCCAGCATCATATTGAACATGGGGTCCATGGAGAGATTGGTGCCGATGTTATAGCCACTGTTGAGGTCGTTCACGGTGACAGGACTAACTCCCATCATCATGATGCGCTGGAACATTCCCTTGAATAGCTTGAAGAAGTCACGGTAGAAGCCTTGTGCATGAGTCAAGGCGTGATACACAGCTTCTCCTTCCTCGCTCAGGATGTTGTTGGTGAAATTGTCGTACTCGTCGATGATGAGGTAAAGTTGCGTACCTTTTCTCTTGGAATAAATATTCAGTGCATTTAGCTTATAGGAGGCACCGGAAAAGCCAAGGTATTCCTCCATGTTGAAATCTTCATCATAATAGGCTGCATACTTTTTGATGAAACCATCGAGTACGCTGTTGCAATATAAATTGAAGTTTTCTTCCAAAGTACCAGGACCAGCCGCTGCTCTGGAAAAATCGAAGTATAAGACTTGGTATTTGCCAAGTCCTTCGGTTGGATGCGACTCAATCCAAGTATCCTTGAATGTGGTATGGAACGAGTCTTTCTTCTCAATGTCGTAGTAGGCTTGAAGCATCGTGAGGAAGACACTCTTGCCAAAACGGCGTGGGCGGATGAGATAGAGAAAGTCTCCTGCTTCCTCCATTTTTGGAATATACATCGTCTTATCAGCCCAGTATCTGTTCTGACTCTTAATCCATGTATAATCGGCAACGCCATAAGGTAATCTCTTGTAATCCATATCTTCTTCGTTTTATAGAGTGCAACTTATTCGATTGCAAAGATAGTGGAAATAATTGGGAATAGCAAGGCTTTTTTCAAAAACTTCCTTAAATGATATCCTTCGTTCCAATATCCTGTAGGCGACGTCTTTTTATAACAAGAGCCTAGGCTAACAGGCTCTTGTAGTATTCTTCATATTGTTTAGCTACCTTTATGTATTCATGATGCTTGCTGATGTATTCGATGCTCTGTTGCTTAAGCTGCGGTATCAATTCAGGGTGAAGCACCAGGTGCTCCAACTCTTGATATACGCTCTCATAGTTGGGCTGCACATTGATGATGGGACGGAGATGCTCTTCGTGGATAATCTCGTAGTTTTCCGGTTCTCCACCACCTATGCAGATGATGCCCCTTGCCATTGCCTCCAGCGGATTCATCGATGGAGTATAACTGTAGAGCTGGTCGAGGATGGCATCGCTGCCGTTCATCATCTTTACATATTCCGCAAAAGGCACGTTTTGGGCGATACGCAGTTCTACCTTTTCCGGATATTTCTCGGCGATTGCCTGGGCAGCCTTCAGCATGATGTCCGTACCCTTATACTCACTTCTGGTTTTGTTGATACCTATGAATAACTTCAACTTTTGGGAAGGTCTTTTGGGAATATCTACAGAAGATGTATCTACAGAAGCTGCCCTTTTATCCCTATCCTGATAGGATTGTGTATAAGTATGGATAGGATAGGGGATAAACGTGGTTTTCTGTGGAAAATGCGGTTGATAACATACCCAGTATTCATAAAGTCCCGCTATGATGCCGTCGCAATCCTCAGCTATCATCCGGTTGAGTCTTTCCTTGGCGGTTCCCAGCCAGTCTTTTCTTTCTTTCAGGGCATCGGCATTGGTGCGTAAATCATCTCCTATATTGAAATCACTGTATCTCAATGGCTTATCCTGGCAGCAGACGCTTACCCAATAGTAATCCATACCGAATGCAGCCAGCACCACCTTCCTGTTGTGCTTTCTCAAATACCGGTAAATCGGGAAAATACGCTCAGCCTTCAACTCCAGAAACATCGGGTTGATGAGCTGGACGATGTCATATCCCCTTAACTTATGCACAATTGTGTATAACTTTATCAAATATAGGATTCCACCTAGTTTTCCAGGCTTTCTCACCATGTTGATATCTCGTGGATAATTCTTCCAGAAGTCGCCGTTGGAGAGCACGGTAACCTCATGCCCCAGCTTGCGGAGTCCCTCGGCAAGTGTGGCATGTACGTTACTGTATTCTCCCATTAATAGAATCTTCATCTTCCTGATATAATCTTTATTTATCTGATAAAATCTTCCTCCTTTTCATTTATTTCTTGATGAAAAAGAGGAGCGCCATTCTTCCTACGTATGTACCTATCATCTTTCTGAACATGGTATATTTCTTGGTGTATTCCTTGTCAGGAAGTGGATAGAGTCCATGCTTTCTCAACTTCTTGATGGCGTGGTTCAGGGCTATCAGCGAATGTTTCAGACGGATATTGTTTACCAGATAATCCATCGAGAGTTGGGCGATGCGGCGACTCAGCGCCTGTCTTTCAGCCACCGGAATCTTATCCAGCAGTTTCTGCAGATTCAGGATTACCTCCAGACTGTTATCCATTTTCCGGGTAATCTTCTCATGATCCATCTGATGGGTTACGGAGTTCGGATTCTCACGATAGTAATAAGCCTCTGTCTCCATCTTGAAGATTCTTTCGGCACGCAGGAAGAGCTGAGAGGTAAACTCCTCATCTTCTCCATATACGATGCCCGGCGTAAACTGCAGGGTTCCTCTGATGCTGCTGCGGAAAATATAGGAGCAGGCAGAACCATGCAGGTTATGATTGCTCATATAGGCTGTGCCCGATATCGGAGTCGGCAATTCATAAGGAGGAGTATCCGTCTGCCTGTTTTTTACATAGTTGAAAGTCACGATGTCTGGCTGATGATATCTTACGATGTCGAGACAATGTTCGTAGGCGGTCTGTACCAGATAGTCGTCGCCATCCACAAACTGGATGAATCTGCCCTTGGCTATCATCATACCATAGTTTCTAGCCACGCTGGCTCCCTGGTTAGGCTGTCTCAGATAGATGATATCCTGCAGATATTCCGTGAGTCCGTTGATTGCACAGATATCGCTTCCATCATCCACGAGGATGATTTCTCTTTCCTTGGCGTTGAGTGAGAGCTGGAGGATGCTTTTGAGGCATTCCTCCAGATATTCCGTAGGCATATTGTAAGTGGTGATGATGAAACTTACTAAGGGTGCCTGTATATTCTGTGTATGAGATGATTGATTTTGCATAATGAATGATAACCTAAAATATTGAATAGTTTGAGTTTGAATGAATGAATCCCCTTTTTTCCTTCCAGCCATTTCACGGCATGGATAAGGGGAGGATCCGGTTCATATCTTCCTGATAAATCGTAGAGATCGAGCAGGACATTGAGATGCTGCGTCAGGAAATCTTCTAATGAAGACTGGTATTTTAGCAGGATTTCTTCTGTTGCTCCCATTTGTAGCTTGGTTTCTTCTTTTGCTTCCATCTGTAGCTTCATTTCTTCTTTACCCGCTATTTCCAGCTTCATCAAAGCCTGCCTCTGTCCCAGATACAGCTGAAGCAGATCGGGATATTTTGCCTGCGATGTAATGCCGTGAGGATTCCAGTAATAGAGATACTTTCCTACATCCGTCACCCTTATTTTCAATGGCGGAGGAGGAACCACCGCCCTGTCCGGAGTTATCTCAGTCTCCGTCAGCCCTATCAGTTTCGGAATCGTCCACACATCCTCGAAGCTTTTTCCTTTCGGAAATTCGATGTTCTGAAACAGCGAACGCCTGAATATCTTGTTGCAGGCATAGGTATGATGATAGCCTTTTTCCGCCAACCAGTATTCGATGGCATTCTGATAGGTTTTCGGAGTGAAGGAGAGGATCTTTTCCCGATGGGGATGACCGATTCTCTCCATGATGGGATATTCCAGAATATCCACATCGGGATGTTGATAAAGTTCTTCCATCAGCTGTTGAAGCGAGTTTTCCCCTATCGCATCATCACTGTCTATGAAGGTGATATACAGTCCTTTAGCCATCTTTATCCCCACATTTCTGGCATCGCTTAAACCTCCGTTTTCCTTGTGGATAACGTGGATACGACTATCTTTCCTGGCATATTCATCGCAGAGCAGAGGGCACGCATCAGGCGATCCATCATCTACGAGAATCAGCTCGTAGCTGGTGAATGATTGCTGCTGGATACTCCCGATGCATCTTTCGAGCGTATCTTCGGCACGATATACGGGGATGATGATACTGAGTTTCATTGCTTGCTCTCTTGATATTTCTGATAGAAGATAGAATTTCTGATAGAAGATGCTGTCTCTTTTATCTGATGATGGCTATTTTGCAGACGGTACCCTTCTCTCCGTTGCTGGTAGCGGTTTCCACCATATAGATTCCGCTAGCCACTCTTCTGCCTTTCTGGTCGCAGCCGTTCCAGGTATAGGTGCCGCCGTTGCTTCTGCCCTGGTTCACCAGGGTTCCGCTGGTACTGACTATCTTCACATCCGCATCCAGCGACAGACCGGTGATGGTGATGAGTCCTGTATAGTCTGGCTTTACCGGGTTCGGATAAGCCCATACATTGTCTTGGGTCATCTCTTCGTTGGTGGCGGTAGCATCGCTCATATAGGAGCAGAGACCCTTGTTGGTTCCGATAAACACCTCACCGGTAGCATCGTTGATGGCGAGCGATTCGATGTTGTTCGACAGCAGCTTGCTGTTGGTTGCCGTAAAGTGGTGAATCTGCTCCATATTGTCGGCGCTGATCAGATAGATACCGTTGTTGCTGGTACCAAACCATTTTCTGTTTGCCTGATCCACCGCCATGCAAGTAATATCCACACCGCCCAGCAGATAGTCGGCATAATTGGTACCGTCGTTTCTCGGCACTTTCACCTGGGTAAGCGTTAGCTGCGTGTCATCCAGAATATGCGGAGTGATGTAGAAAGGTCCCTGGTCGGTTCCTATCCACAGATTGTGCTCCAGGTCTTCCTTGATGCATCTGATATAATAGAGATTGATTTCAGCACCATCCTGGTTGGTGAAGGGCTTGCTGAACATCTTCACCTCATCTGTTTCCGGCTGATAGCAGACGATGGCTGGAGTTTCATGATTGTCATTCACGAACCAGAGCCTGCCCTGCCCGTCCTTCATCAGACCCGTCATCGCCGAAAGACTGTAGCCGTTCGGGTTCAATGTCTTCTGGTCGTGGGCTACCAACTGGTTGTCTTTCATCTCGATGATGGAGCGGTGGGTAGCCTGACTGTTGAGAATCCACAGCTTTCCGTTTTCATCCGATAGCAGACTATGCACCAGCACATAGTTGTTGTCCAGTACCGTACCTCTATCCACGGCAGCTTCCAGGATACTGTTGTCCTTATTATAATAATGTGTCAGTTTGCCGTCTGTAAACTCATAGAGTCCGGTTCTGCCCGAAGCAAACACGTGGTTCGGATCGTGGATATCCGGTTCTACACAGTTGATATCCTGATACTGATAACCCGTCGTATTCCTGATGTCATCCTGATAGATGGTCCAGTTGTCCCAGTTCAATACCTGGATAGTGCCGGGACGGGTGGCAAGGGATGTACCCGAAAGAAAGGCGCCGCCGCAGGTATAGAGCTGGTTGTGGATAAACTTCATATACCAGAAATGATTATACTTCGGACCTCCCGGCTGCAAGCTGCTTACCAGCTTCATCAGTTCGCTCTTGTCCTCTTTTTGGGGAGCAGTGTAAGCCCCCACCTTGCTCCATCGGTTTCTGTCGAGCAGGTTGTCAGAGAGGGCAGCGCGATAGGTACCTTCCTCCTGGCTGTAGGCATAGATCTGGTTATCCCTGATTTCGCACCAGTTCACCTTGAATCCCAGTTGATACGTATCGCTGATTTCCCCATCCGCCATATTGAGCTTGATGATGCCCAGACCATAGCACAGATAGGCGAATTTGCCATACATATAGATATCGTTGATGGTCTTGTCGCCCGTGATGGTGGCAGAATAGTAATCCGGCAGATTCTGCACGCTCCAGTTCTGGGTGTTCATCAGGTCGATGTTGGCATTGTTGTAGAGGATGAGCAGCCGCTTGGCAGTCTTGTTGTAAGCGATGTGCTGGATATCGCAGTCGTTCAGGAAATCCATCTTACTGAAGGTCTGAATGCTCTGGTCGTTTCTGTTGTAAGCATAGAGATTGCTGGAAGCCTGCACGAATATCCAGTTGCCGGTTTCTTCTATTTCCTGCACTTCGCTGTACGCCATATAGGCTTTCCAGTCGCCGATGGCGGCGCTGCTCTGGAAAGTGGCAACCTGAAGAATCAGGAACGAGAGGAGTATCCATATTTTCTTTCTCATCTATCTAAATGTATATAATATAATAACTTATATATATTAAACATAAAAATACTGGGTTTATTGCCTGTAAGCCTGGCTTTTATTGGCAGACTCAGCAGCGGAAAGAGATACTGGCAAGGTGGATAGAGATGCCATCTTTTCAGCTTGTGGGCATAGTCGATGATTTTGGAATAGCCCTGCAGTTCATTCCTGAACTGATAGAGGGTGCGCAGGCTTTCCTCTGTTTTATAGAGAAACGACATGTTGCCTATAAAGTGTTCATAACCCAGTGGATTATCCACGTGAAGAATCGGTATGTGATTGTTTTTCAGGGTCTTGCCCCAAAGCACATCTTCATATCCATAGTGGGAAAACCGTTCATCGAATGGGTGTTTCAGCAGGATGCTTCGCTTCACGATAAAGTTGGAGGTGTGAAAGTCTGCATAGGGATGAGCCTGTCGCTGGAGATGATTTCCGTTCTGCGTGCCGGCTGATTCGAAAATGTATCGTAGGTTATATTTCAGTCGTTCTCTGGTTTCAGCATCCCGCTTTATCAGATATCCTCCATAGACAACATCGCTTTCTTTTTCTTTCAGATAATTGGCAAGATACTGATGGCTGATCACGTTCATGTTGCTGTCGATAAAAAGTAGCCAGGGATATTTCGCCTCCCTTGCCAGGAAGTTGCGGATGGCAGCCCTGCCCACGTTCTCTTTTCTCTCGATGTAGCGGCAATGGGGGAGGTTGTTGATGATACGGTTGCCTTCTATGGTTCTTTCATCCGTAGAACCATCATCGGCGACTAATATTTCATATTCGAAATGAGAGATTGAAGAGAGAGAATCAGAAGATGAATACAATAACGATGCTTGAGCTTGCAGGGATTTTACAAGCTCAATGCATACATTATTATATGTAGGGATTAATATCGAAAGGGTATTAATCATTTTTGTTCTTTAAGTATTCAGCCAGTTTAGCCACGGCTCTGGCTCTATGGCTGATGCCGTTCTTGATTTCCTCACCCAGCTGGGCGAAACTCTGGTCGTAGCCTTCCGGAACGAAGAGTGGGTCGTAGCCGAAACCTTCGGTGCCGTGTTTCTCGGTAGCGATATGACCCTCTACGATACCATCAAACTGATGGATTTTCTTGATGTTGGTGCAGCCGCAAGGGCAGACATCCTTCTTCTCGATGTAGCAGATCACGGTGCGGAAGCGGGCCTTTCTGTTCTCCTTTCCATCCAGTTCTCTGAGCAGTTTAGCCATGTTTGCCTCGCTGTCGTGGTCGGTACCTTCAGCATAGCGGGCGCTGTGAACACCCGGAGCACCATCCAGCGCCTCCACTTCCAGACCGGTATCATCGGCAAAGCAGCTCAGGTGATAATGGTCGTAAACATACTGCGCCTTCTGCAAGGCATTCTCCTCCAGCGTATTTCCAGTTTCAGGAATATCCACATCGCATCCTATCTCCTTCAGCGAAACTACCTCGTAGTCGCTGCCCAGGATGTCGCGGATTTCCTGGAGCTTATGCTGGTTATTTGTTGCAAATACGATTTTCATTGTATTCTCAATTATTTGATTTTCTTAATATCTTTCTCCTTGATTTTCACTTTCATTTCATCAAATCCCTCGCCATACACACCGATGACGGCACTCTGGCTCACGAAGGCATTCGGGTCGATGATCTTGACGATACGGAAGATGGTGACGCTCTCGTTCTTCTTGGCAAGAATACAGAGCACCTTCATCTCGTCGCCGGTGTACCAGCCGTGGCCATCCAGAATCGTCACACCATGGTCCATCTGCGTACCGATGGCGTTGGCTATCTCCTGATATTTCTTGCTGAATATCATGAACTGCACACTCTCTCGCTTGGCATTCATCACATAGTCGAGCACCAGGTTCTCTATCACCATGGTACAGAGACCGAATACCACCTTTCTGATGGCATCTATCGCCGTGAATTCCGGTTTCGCATTAAAGACGAAGAAGGAACTGCCCACGATGACGAGGTCCACGAAGATGAGCACACGTCCCAGCGAGATGTTATGGTATTTGTTCACGATGGCGGCGATGATATCCGTTCCTCCCGTACTTCCATTGTGCAGGAAGACGATGGCGAGCGACAAGCCTGTAAACAGACAGCCGATGATGAGCGACATGAAGTCCTGTCCCTCTCCCAGCACCTGCACCATTTCGCCATTTTCACTTATCATCAAGTCTTGCGCCAGCGCCAGGAATACGGAGAGCATGATGATGGCGTAGATGGTCTTCACCATGAACTTGAATCCCAGAATCTTCAGCGCGGCAAGCAGCAAGGCGGCATTAATGAGAAAATAAGACAAATAGATAGGTATCCCCGTGCCGTAGTAAATCACGGCTGCGATACCCGTTACGCCACCCGTTACTATCT
>OGKS01001264.1_pt1 | contig 12302 bp, 9 predicted proteins | sample 1572491 | NCBI WGS metagenome assembly OGKS01 (sample SAMEA2582153, study PRJEB24529) | metagenome | biome: Human gut stool | place: China | collected 2011
GCACTTCCCAGGTGAGAATGTAGCTCAGGGTAAGGATGATACATTGTATGCTTTGACAGACGGTATCGTTTACTTCCACAAGGGCCGCAAGGACAAGAGTACAGTTTCTGTTCTCTCTCCAGAGGTTTACGCTGAGAAGACCAAAAAAGCTGACGCTTAAATTTTAAAGTTTTAGAAAAAACTATTCCAAACAAACAACATAGAAGCCTGCTCATACCTTGAGCAGGCTTTCTTCGTTTATATAAGTTTTTAGGCACGGATTACACGGATTACACCACACCCCTTTCTAAGCTCCTTAACCCTGTAAAACCACAAAAAAACTTTAATTCTACCCTTCCCGGTAAAAAAGTCAGCATTTTTTTGCGCTATCACAAATATTTTTTGTACTTTTGCCTACAAATAGTAAATAATTAAATAAAAAGACATTATATGCTTACACTTAAACTCATCAGTGAAGAAACTGAACGTGTAGTTAAAGGTCTTGAAAAGAAGCATTTTCCTAATGCTCGTGAGGCCGTAGAGAAAGTATTGGAGTACGACAAAATCCGTCGTGAAGCTCAGCAGAAGCTGGATAACAACAAGCAGCAGGCTAACCAGTTTGCCAAGCAGATTGGTGCCTTGATGAAGGAAGGCAAGAAAGAGGAAGCTGAAAGCGCCAAGGCTCAGGTAGCTATGCTCAAGGCTGACGCCAAGGCTCTGGAAGAGATCATGGAGAAAGCACAGAACGATATGACCAATCAGTTGCTCGAAATCCCTAACATCCCTTGCGAACTGGTTCCTGAGGGTAAGGATGCGGCTGACAACGTGGTCGTAAAAGAAGGTGGCGAAAAGCCAAACCTCGGTGAGGATGCACTCTGCCATTGGGATCTCCTGAAGAAGTACAACCTCGTGGATTTCGACCTCGGTGTGAAGATTACCGGTGCCGGCTTCCCTGTATATATCGGTAAGATGGCTCGCTTCCAGCGTGCTCTCGAGGCATTCTTCCTCGATGAGGCTCGTAAAAGCGGATATCTTGAGATTCAGCCTCCTTATGTAGTAAACGAGGATTCTGGTCGTGGCACAGGTCAGTTGCCAGACAAGGAGGGTCAGATGTATCACGCTAATCTCGACAACCTCTTCCTCATCCCTACTGCTGAGGTTCCTGTAACCAACATCTTCCGTGATGTGATTCTTGACGAGAAGGATCTCCCTATCAAGCGTTGTGCTTACTCTGCCTGCTTCCGTCGTGAGGCTGGTAGCTACGGTAAGGATGTTCGTGGTTTGAACCGTCTGCACCAGTTCGACAAGGTGGAGATTGTACGCATCGATAAGCCAGGTCACTCTTACGAGAGCCTGAACGAGATGCTCGACCACGTAGAGGGTCTCTTGAAGAAGTTGGAGTTGCCATACCACATCCTCCGCCTCTGCGGTGGTGATATGAGCTTCACCTCTTCCATCTGCTACGACTTCGAGACATGGAGTGCAGCACAGGGCCGCTGGTTGGAGGTTTCATCAGTATCTAACTTCGAGAGCTACCAGGCTAACCGTCTCCACTGCCGCTATCGCCATGCAGAGGACAAGAAGATTGAACTTTGCCACACCTTGAACGGTTCTGCTCTCGCCTTGCCACGTATCGTTGCAACCATCCTGGAGAACAACCAGACACCAGAGGGTATCCGCGTGCCTAAGGTATTGGTACCTTACTGCGGATTCGAGATGCTCGATGACAAGAACTTCGACTAATTCGAATTAAAAACAGAACGGACCAGAAGTCCTGTCCTGTCAAGAATACAAAAAAACATATTGTACGAGGATAACTTCGACTGCCCCAAAAGGTGGTCGTAGTTATCCTTTTGCATTTTTAATACCATGCACAAACATGCATAAACAACTAAATTAGAAACAGACAATAGTCAACATAAAAAGTTAATAGCCAATGAACAAGATTATCAAGAAAATACAATACTCAGAAAAGGTATTTCGTTTCGATGTGGAAGCTCCACTCATTGCCAAGAGCCGCAAGGCTGGTAACTTCGTCATCATCCGTGTAGACAACAACAGTGAGCGCATGCCGCTGACCATTGCAGATGCCGACATAGAAAAAGGCACCATTACTCTGGTAGTGCAGAAGGTTGGCTTATCATCAACCAAGCTCTGTGCCCTGAACGAAGGCGATGAGATTCATGACGTAGTAGGTCCGCTCGGAAACCCAACACATATCGAGAACTTCGGTACCGTCATCTGCGCTGGCGGTGGCGTAGGCGTAGCTCCTATGCTCCCTATCATCAAGGCGCTGAAGGCTGCGGGCAACCGTGTGCTCAGCGTGATTGCCGGAAGAAGCAAGGACCTCGTCATCATGGAGGATGAGGTACGTGCTTCAAGTGATGAACTCATCATCATGACCGACGACGGCAGCTACGGCGAGAAAGGTGTTGTTACCGTGGGTATCGAAAAGCTCATCAATCAGGAGCATATCGACAAGGTATTCGCCATCGGTCCTCCTATCATGATGAAGTTCTGCTGTCTCCTGACCCAGAAATACAATCTCTCTACTGATGTATCGCTCAATACTATCATGGTGGACGGTACCGGTATGTGCGGTGCCTGCCGACTGACTATCGGCGGAAAGACCAAGTTTGTCTGCATCGACGGTCCTGAGTTTGACGGTGCCCAGGTAGACTGGGACGAGATGTTCAAGCGCATGGGAACCTTCAAGGACGTAGAGCGCGAGGAGATGGAACACTTCGAGGAACATCTGGCTACCATAGATGCCGAGAAGAAGAAGGAGACCACAGACATAACAATGGACGTAGAGCCAACAGATGCATCCATCGAAGAGCTGACAGACCGCAACGCCGAGTGGCGAAAGGAATTGCGTGCTTCCATGAAAGCCAAGGAACGTACGGCTATCGAGCGTGTAAAGATGCCGGAACTCGACCCAGTATATCGTGCAACTACCCGTACGGAAGAGGTGAACATCGGTCTGACCAAGGAGATGGCATTGACCGAGGCAAAGCGCTGTCTTGACTGTCCTAAGCCTACCTGTATGGAAGGCTGTCCGGTAAGCATCAACATTCCTTCATTCATCAAGAATATTGAGCGCGGTCAGTTCCTGGCTGCAGCAAAGGTTCTGAAGAACACCTCTGCCCTACCTGCTGTCTGCGGACGTGTCTGCCCACAGGAGAAACAGTGTGAAAGCAAGTGTGTGCATCTCAAAATGAACGAGCCGGCAGTGGCTATCGGATATCTGGAGCGTTTTGCAGCCGACTATGAACGTCAGAGTGGCAACATTTCAGTTCCTCAATGCGATGAAGCCAACGGAATCAAAGTTGCCGTTGTCGGTTCAGGTCCTTCCGGTCTGAGCTTTGCTGGCGATATGGCAAAGAAGGGATTCGACGTCACCGTATTCGAGGCTCTGCACGAGATAGGTGGTGTATTGAAATATGGTATTCCTGAGTTCCGTCTTCCTAATGCCATCGTAGACGTAGAGATTGAGAACCTTCAGAAGATGGGCGTGAAATTCATCACCGACTGCATCGTAGGCAAGACCATCTCCGTGAAAGACCTGGAAAAACAGGGTTTCAAGGGCATCTTCGTGGGTTCAGGAGCAGGTTTGCCTAACTTCATGAATATCCCTGGTGAGAATGCCTTGAACATCATGTCTTCCAATGAGTATCTTACCCGTGTGAACTTGATGGATGCAGCCAATCCTCATACCGACACCCCTATCAATCTGGGAAAGAAAGTGGTTGTTGTAGGAGGTGGAAACACAGCGATGGACAGTTGCCGTACCGCCAAGCGTCTGGGAGCCGAGGTAACATTGGTTTATCGCCGTTCTGAAGCAGAGATGCCTGCCCGTCTTGAGGAAGTCAAGCATGCCAAGGAAGAAGGCATCAACTTCATGACTCTCCATAATCCTAAGGAGTATGAAGCTGACGAGAAGGGCGCAGTGAAGTCTGTTGTCCTTGACGTCATGCAGCTGGGAGAACCTGATGCCAGCGGTCGCCGTCGTCCGGAAGCTACAGGCGAGACCGTGACATTGGAATGCGATCAGGTGATTGTTGCAGTAGGTGTAAGTCCTAACCCTCTTGTTCCTCAGAGCATTGAAGGATTGGAGCTCGGCAGAAAGAACACTATCGCCGTAAACGAGCAGATGCAGAGTTCTATCAAAGAAATCTACGCTGGTGGTGATATCGTCCGTGGTGGTGCTACCGTAATTCTTGCCATGGGTGATGGAAGAAAGGCTGCACTGAATATGAGTGAAAGACTCTTGAAATGATATAAAAGAAAAAGAGGGTGCGTCATGAACTTATGACACACCCTCTTTTCTATTTATGTTTTAAAGATTGAATCTCAAACCAAACTGGAAATTGAAGTTCAGTTTCTTATCCTTGAAAGTGTTTTCAATCTCGCTGCCATTGTCAATGTAATATTTAGCACCCGGCTCAATATACAAGCCTACATTTGGCGTGATATCATATTGTGCTCCGAGCGAAGCCTTTCCGGAGAACTGCACTCTATCACGTTTGGCATTCTCTTTCTTTACTCCCTCCTCTTCCGTATCATTCTTCACATTCAAGTCAGCCTCAGCACCAGCCATCACATAAGCATGGAATCCTCCACTCTTCCATAACTCATAGTTCAAACCTACCGGGATGCCCACATAGTGAAGCACCTGATGGACATTATAATTGTTATGAGGTGCATACGGATAAAAGTCGGAAGAGGTACGGGTATACACGAAACCCGAACTCAACGACAGACGTGGAGCAATACCAAATGCCACCTGCAATCCTACAGAGACAGGAGCATGATGCTTGGCTTCACCTTTATAGGTTTTCTGAACCACCTTATAGGATGCCATCAGATAATCGATGTCATTCACACCTCCTACTGTTGGATCAGGAACAACACCCGGCATAGGGTCTGCCAAAACACCAGAACCAGAACTCGCATAGGAATCATCAGAAGTAGACAATCCCAAGTTCGGACTCAGATTTTCTGCATAGAGCTTCATTGACCAGCCAACAGTCTCTTCATGATGAGAGAATTGATAAGCATCAGCCACTACGGCATTCGCAAAGAGGTTGTCAATAGACTTTGCCTTTTGAGTCTGCCGGACCGGAGAATCCTGCTGAAGATTTGATTCAGTTTTCTCTTCTGCAGATGAGACTGGCTGAGAATCAACAGATGCTACCATCAATTCATTCTCCGAAGCTGGCATCACTTCATTCTCGGAAGCAGAAGCCAAAAGAACCGTTTGATCAGCCAAAAGCTGTCTTCCAGCATTTTTACCTTCTACTGTTTGCTTTGGAGTCCTTTTCATCCCCAACCCTACATTGTCATCTCTGGAATCAAGCGTATTCCCTGCTCTATTTTCCGATGTCTTACCCATAGGATGCGAATGCTCTGCAACCGCAGATGCAGATGCTTTATCTGTTACCATTGCCAACTGCGAACTGGCAAGTTTATCTTCCTCCTGATGGAAGTAGACATAACTACCTCCTACTCCCAACAAAGCCACAGCCGCAGCTGCAGCAGACCAACGTTTCCAAGTGTTTATATGGATTATTTTACCAGGTTTAGATACCTCTTGATGTCCCGTCTTCTGAGCAAGCGATTGTTCAATACCCGCCCACAAGTCACGGCTGACAGGCTCTTGATAGTCTGCCAACTGATCTCGAAGTTTGTTTGTCCAATCATTATTACTCATATTCTTTCTCGTTTAATTTACTCAGATAATCATTAATTTTTCTTGCCAAGAGTTTCTTGGCTCTCAGATACTGCGATGCCGAACTACTTTCCTTAATGCCTAATCGCTGGGCTATCTCCTTATGACTCAACTGTTCGAAGACATACATATTAAGTACTAATCTATAGCCATCAGGCAGTTCTCCAATCATTTTAGTCAGCTCAGCAGGTGGTATCTTTTCTACAGGCGGTTCCTCTTCCAAAGGCTCATCCGGAAATTCTTCCACCAGCGTAAGTTTACTTTTCTGCCGAACACAAGTAATCGCCTCATTAACAACAATACGAAACAACCACCCCTTCAGTGACCCTTCACCTCTATACTGAAAATTCGGAATCGCCGCAAAAACCTTAATGAAGCTGTCCTGGACAACATCCTCGGCATCTTCGCGCAAAGGGACATACCTCAGCGCAACCGCCATGGCATGCCCTACATACCGTTCGTACAACCGATGCATAGCATCCCGGCTGCCACGAAAAATATCGTCCAAAAGCTCCTTCTCAGATTCCACTTTTATTTTCTCTTTTATAAATTAAACGAAAGATATGAAAATCCTTGCATCAAAATAATAAGTTTTTTTGAAAATCTTATCAAATAACATTGAAAACCATTCCCTCCTGAGAGAGTATGGAATTTTCGAACACCGCCTTAGCCTCTTGCAGCAAAACCTGTTCATCATTATATCTCGCACTATAATGCCCTAGGAGCAAGGTTCCCACACCAGCACCTGCTGCTATGGTAGCAGCCTGGCGTGCCGTACTATGATAATAAATTTTGGCACGATCTTCCTGATCCGATGTATAGGTACTCTCATGATATAACACAGTAACGCCTTTCACCTTCTCTTTCAAACCAGGCACAAAACGGGTATCACTACAGTAAGCATAACTACGAGGCGAATCTGCAGGCTGTACGAGTCGGGCATTCGGAATAACATCACCATCCTCATTCGTCCAATCAGCACCATTCTTGATATTGTTGATCTGGCTGACCGGAATGCCATAATAGTCAATCATATCGCGACGGATATGTGGCAAGGTAGGTTTCTCACGGAAGATGAATCCACAACAAGGCACACGATGCTGCAAAGGTACAGTTTCAACGGTAAGAGAGTGGTCCTCATATATGACCTGCTGCTTCTCAGTATCAACGGGTATCATTTCCATCTCATACTCCATCGTCTGCATGAAGAATTCAACCTGCTGCCTGAAGAGAGGTTCATAATCCTTGGGAGCATAAATTCTCAACTTGGAAGTACGTCCGAGCATTCCAAGCGTAGACAACAATCCCATCAAACCGAAACAGTGGTCGCCATGCATATGACTGATAAAGATGGCATTCAGTTTGGAGAAATGGATGTGAGAGCGACGGAACTGCATCTGTGCTCCTTCACCGCAATCCACCATGAAGCACTTGCCTCTCATCTCTATGAGTTGAGAGGAAGCGTTATGTTTGAGGGTAGGCAGCGCACTGCCACAACCCAGAATATGTATCTTAAAAGGTTCCATTAGCAAAATTATTCATCTTACACCGTTCCTGATTCACCAGGCAACTATTCCTGACGCTTAAAGACAAAGATACCCTGATGATTCTCCAACAGCAAACTGTCAGGACCCAAATTATCGATATCAAAGGTGTCCTTATTCAAAAGCAGCTTACCATTCAGGATTTTCCAGGAAGTCCAAGGGTTGGTTTCAGCCTTGACATTATTCTTCACCACGCCACCTTCCAGAAGGTCGAAATTCTTATCCAGAGAAATCCACTTACCCAACAAAGAAGTAAGATTGATAACCTTCCGGGCTACCATCTCCCCATCCTGTGCCTTATAAGCCAAAAGGGCAATACGGTCGCCAGCCATCAATCCTCCCTGAACAATAGAAGGGTCAACGTCATCAATAAAGACAGAAAGCGTATCACCCTCATCAGAACACAGTTCCAGACTGTGCATGGATGTACCTTCTCCGCACACACCATATATCGTAGAATCATTCATCTCCTCTACTTCAACAGAGTCATTGGTACTGATAACAGAAGTCTCCTTCTTTTCCTTACAGCTATTGGCAGCAAACATGACTACCAAAACTATCGCTATATACACTAACTTTTTCATAACTTTCCTAAGTTAAATATTAATATTGCTCAACATGACTGTTGATTTCCCAACTTATCTACGTTTACTCACTCTTGCGCTCTTCCTGCTTGGCTTCATTCCAGAGTTGATCCATTTCTTCCAGGCTCATATCCTTCAGATTTCTGCCCTGCTTAAAGGAATGATCTTCCACATAATTGAAGCGACGGATAAACTTCTGGTTCGTCTTTTCGAGGGCATTGTCAGGATTGAGTTTGTAGAGACGGGCAGCATTGATGACAGAGAAGAGGAAATCTCCCAATTCCTGGGTAGACTTTTCCTTGTCTTCCCTAGCCAATTCCACCTTGAGTTCCTCCAGTTCTTCCTGCACCTTATCCCATACATCCTCCTTTTCCTTCCAGTCAAAGCCCACATTGCGAGCCTTGTCCTGAATGCGATAAGCCTTGATAAGCGAAGGAAGAGAATCAGGTACTCCACTCAGGACTCTTTCATTGCCATCCTTCTCCTGCTGCTTGATCTGCTCCCAAGTCTTTTCCACGGAAGCCGCAGTCTTGGGTTTGCCAGCCTTCAATGCCTGAGCATCAGACTCCTTATACACAACCTGTCCGGCTTCATTGATATACATATCAGGATTAGAGACCGTCCATTCCCCCTCTTCATTCCAATTGATGAACGGATGGCGGAACATTAGTTTGTCAGCTTCCTGGTTGCAGACATCACAAATATCAAACTTGCCATCTTCACGACCAATAATGCTATAAAACATCACATGTTCCAAGACGTCACCCAATTCTTTCTTTATATCCTTATAATCACGCTTCATGAGGGCATCACAAAGTTCGAAAGCCTCCTCGATGGTGTTAGGTCGAAGACTTTCAAACGTCTGTTTTCTGTCCCAAGGACATTGAACACGAAGTCGGTCCTGAACATCCAGCAATCTGCTGAATGCAGCTAGTTTTTCTTCTTTTGTATGCACTTTTATAGAGTTAAAATTAAATATTCATTATAAAATCATCGATAATCGAATTATTTTTGTGCAAAGATAGGCAAAAAATTTGGCAGAAACAAATTTTTTAATTATCTTTGCACTCGAAAGATAACTTTTCGAGCGATGTTTCAATTCTTGAAACGTCAAAATCACTCAGAAACAATATTCACATATACAATATATAATAATGTATAGCAAGGAAGAATTATCAGCAAATAGTGTCGTTCAGTTGAAGGACATTGCTAAGCAAATTGGAGTCAAGATTAAATCTGGCGACAATAAAGAAACGATTATCAATACTATTTTCAATGCTCAGACAGAGGATTCTACTCTGGCTGCAACAAAACGCAAGCGTACCCGTATCGTCTCCAGCAAAGAGGATAGAGTATATAGCGTAAATGGTATCGACGGAGAAAACTTTGACGTACAAAAGCATCAAGTAACAGGTCCAACAGAGAACAATGCGAAGGAAGAAGTCCTCCAGGAGGAAGAGACAAAAGACCCATTGGCAGCATTCCCAAAACACCGTGGGCGCAAGAGCAAAGCAGAGCTTGAAGCCATAGCAGCTGCCAAGGCTGCTGCCATCAAAGCACAGCAGGAAAAACAGGATGCGCAACAAGGAACTCCAGAAGAGGCAAACCTTAACTTTTCAAAGCAGCAGAATGTGCCTGAGACATTAACCACAGAGCAGTCTGATTCTACAGGAGATAGCCAGAACGATTCGGCCACATCAGGAGAAAACCACTTCCAGCAAAACGATTCCTTCATACCGGAAGAACAATTTGCACAGAACGAGGCAAACAAGGACAATCAAGGAAACGATAAAGAGGAACTGATTGCAAAATTGCAAGCCAAAATGGAAGCACACAACAACAAGAATACGGATACAGACAATGATGCCGATTCTGCTGAAGAGAATCAGGAAGCATACAAGCCAGAAGCAGCAGCCAACAATGCAAACGGTATATGGGAGGGAGATCCTGGTGATGGTACTGACTTCATCACCGTTGTAGACATTCCTATCGAAGACCAGACTGCCATTCCTTCGGTAGACATCTTCGACAGACCAATCAATACAGCAAATCCTGCGGCAGCACAGGAAACACCTAACGTAGAAGTGAGTCCTGAGCCAGCCTATGATTTCTCTGGCATCGTCACATCATGCGGAGTGCTTGAAGTGATGCCGGATGGATATGGATTCCTGCGCAGCAGCGACTACAATTACCTTTCTTCACCAGACGATGTCTATGTATCTGCCAATCAGATCAAGCGATATGGTCTTAAGACGGGTGACGTTGTATTCTGCCAGGTTCGTCCACCACACGAGGGTGAGAAATACTTCCCACTCACTAACATTGAAAAGATCAACGGTCGCGAACCAGCAGAAGTAAGAGACCGTGTACCATTTGAACATCTAACTCCTCTCTTCCCAGACGAGAAGTTCAATCTTTGCGGAGACCGCAAGACCACCAACCTGAGCACACGAATCGTAGACCTGTTCTCTCCTATCGGTAAGGGACAGCGTGCCCTTATTGTGGCTCAGCCTAAGACCGGTAAGACCATCCTCATGAAGGATATCGCCAATGCAATAGCAGCCAATCATCCAGAAGCCTATCTGATGATGTTGCTCATTGATGAGCGTCCTGAGGAGGTTACCGACATGGCCCGCACCGTCAATGCAGAGGTGATTGCCTCTACATTCGATGAACCTGCTGAGCGCCATGTGAAGATTGCAGGTATCGTTCTGGAAAAGGCAAAGAGAATGGTAGAGTGCGGACATGATGTAGTCATCTTCCTGGATTCCATCACCCGTCTGGCTCGTGCTTACAATACAGTGGCTCCAGCATCCGGTAAGGTTTTGACCGGTGGTGTTGATGCCAATGCTTTGCAGAAGCCTAAGCGCTTCTTTGGTGCTGCACGTAACATCGAAGGCGGTGGCTCTCTCACCATCATCGCAACAGCCTTGATTGATACAGGTAGCAAGATGGACGAAGTAATCTTCGAGGAATTCAAGGGTACCGGTAACATGGAATTGCAGCTTGACCGCTCACTCAGCAACAAGCGTATCTTCCCTGCTGTCAACCTCGTGGCTTCATCTACACGTCGTGATGATCTCCTGCAAGACAGAACCACACTCGACCGTATGTGGATTCTCCGCAAGTACATCTCTGACATGAACCCTATTGAGGCAATGAATACCATTCACAAGTCTATGCAGAACACTCGCAACAATGACGAGTTCCTGCTGTCGATGAATTCATAAAAAAGTCTCAGCATAGTCTCATTGACTCAAATCAAGAAATGCATGTCATATACACATTTCTTGCAAAAATATTCTTTATTCTCACAAAAAAGTGTTAACTTTGCACTCGTATTAAGGAATAACGAATAATAATATTTAAAAGATTAGAAAAAATTATGATGACTATGTTTACTTTAGCGTTAGCAGCAGTAATGTTCTCAGGAATGGTTGTATGTATGGGTATGTTCTTGAAGCATGTTATACATTCTATACCAGAGGTAGTTGATATCAACCACAGAGTATGTCTCTGCAAGTAAAGTAGACTCAAAATATTTCAGAGAGAGATTTTAAAAAAGAAAGGGCGGGTTCCGAATATGGAACCTGCCCTTCTTGCTTTAATATTATATATACCGATAATATTATTTATCGTTTTCTGGAACCAGGAATTTGTCACCAGACTGCTTAACCAATTCCTTGGCATACTTCTCAGGATAGCCTGGACGAGCTGGACGAGCACCCAAACCATACTGGGTCTTCTCGAAAGTACCGTTCTTGTCGGTTGGCTTGATGATCATATCATTATACTTCACCACCATGAACTCGAAAAGCTGGTTCCAGCGAGCCAACATCTGCTGAGCCTTCTCTACACTGTAGTCGTTGAGATACTTCACAGCAGCCTGTGGGTTCTGGGCATAAAGCTCCTGAGCCTTCTTCTCAACACCTGCCTGAGCAGCGAAATAGCTGTTGTCCAAGCTATCACGAACCTCCTTCAAGGTTGGGAACATCAGGCTGTAACGAGGGTAAACCATATTGCTGGTCATATTGCATACCCAGTAAGCATTCTTCTTGCTGAAATGCAAGGCATCAGCACCAGGAGTATTGTAGCACTCAGGACGTTCGGTCATAGAGCAATATACAGGAGTGAATGCAGCCATGTTGGCATCATCATTGGCAAACCAGAACACGCCACCAATCTCTCTTGGCAACCATGAACGCATCTGACTTACGAAAACGAAACCACTCTGCTGGGTGCTGACAGGACGCTCATTGAAGTACTGCTTGCCATCCACCTTGTACATCAATGGTGTAGGACGATAAGGCATCTCCCAGATACCACCGCCGATATCAGAACCGTCGGCTACAGAAAGAGGAGTACCCTCGTAATGATCGCGCATCACATTCTCTACATCCTTCACGCTTACCTTCTTGTTAGGAACCACCCAGAGAGGCATATCCTGCGCATCAGGATTCTTGC
>OGKS01001266.1_pt1 | contig 12280 bp, 9 predicted proteins | sample 1572491 | NCBI WGS metagenome assembly OGKS01 (sample SAMEA2582153, study PRJEB24529) | metagenome | biome: Human gut stool | place: China | collected 2011
ACCATCATGATACCCATCCTCCTGCCCCTGATCATATCCTGCATCATAGTATGGATTGATGCTAAGATCAAGGGCAGAAGTGGCATCATGAGTTTGCGGAGCGACAAGTGTGGATTGAGAAGAATCTATGCCAACTTTTGAAACAGAAGTTCCCTGCAGCATATCTTCATAAATCATCGCAGTATCCATTGGGGCATCAGAAGTTTTTGGGGGATTCTTGGAAGAACACCCCATAAACAGAACAGATGCCACCACACCAATCAAAGGAACCAAGAAATTAGCACAAGCTTTTACCTTGGTCAACATTATAAGAATACCAGTTCTTTTCATTACTACAGATCAAATGATTATTGCATATTTCTGAATGTGATGGCAAAAGTTACCATACCAAAATATAATTATCCTTACTTCTATAAGCGAAGCAAGGATAATTATTATCATGTAAAAAAGAGTCTAACCAAATGGAATACACCAAGAATTATCATCAAAATGCCAACTAAAGACAAGCCGACAATAATATAATGATCTATTGTTTTAGAATCTCTCAGCCTAAGCCAAGAAGGGAAATACTTCCAAAGCAGATATCCCAATATTATTTGTAAAATAGAATGTACCATAACTATCGCAGATAAGGTTTGATTGCATCAATACTCCAAGCATAATTTAAATTTGCTTGCGAACCATCATAAAAAGTTCCAGATGTAACCCCTACAACTTCACCATACTCATTGATTAAAGCACCACCACTACTTCCATGATCTATCAAAGCATTAATTTGCATCAAATTGGTATCACGCCATTGCGATACTTCTCCTGAAGAGAATGTATTCTCTAGTCCTCTAGGGCTACCTATAGCATAAACCTTATCGCCAACACTTGGCTTTTCTTTAGCTAAAGGTATATAAGGAACATCATCAACATTGACGAAGAACAGTATAAAGTCTTCCTCTTCATCGGACTTAACAACTTTCGTAACCTTATATGCAGTATCACTTCCTACCAGTTTTATCTGCTCAGCACCAATAGCAGTACCCTTAAAAACATGATAATTACTAACGGCCAATCCATGAGAGTTTATGAAAAAGCCGGAACCTTGATAGGTATTTGTACCATCTGTAGTAAAGACCATGAACACGGCATTTCCATATCTGTTAAATATAGTTTTGCCATTCAGGATTTCATTATTATCTCCATATTCTGCTGTAGCAGGAGTTACGTTATCTTCAGAATCAGGAGTTCTTACAGATTCCCTTTCTGTTGCAGACTCTGCACTTCTATTAAGTCTCTTATGCCCAGATTTGTGAGCACAAGAGACAAATAAACACATTATAAGTACTATAAGTAACTTACTTTTTTTCATCTTCAATAATATTTTTAGGAATAATGTGAATCAAAAAACGCTGATTGTTGACTTCATACATTTTATCACGCATTGTTTCAATATTATATCTTCCATCTCCACTACCAGCAATTTGAACCTCACAGTTTTTTCCAAAATTAATACCACATACATCCTTCCAATACTTCATTAAGGAATAAGCTCTCTCAAAACTCAAATCATAATTACGATCAGTCCAAGCCTCTGAGTTTTTCGATGCTTGTCCTTCAATGATTAAAAGATACTTATTATCATTATGTTTAGATAAGAACTTTTGAATCTCAACACCAGCAGCGCCTAATTGCTGTTTTGTATCATCCGGCAACTCTTCTATATCATAATGCAATTCTTCGAAAAAGCAATGAACCTTAAGCACATATTTCTTATAAAAAGGATTATACTCGAAGTACTGCTTACTCAAATCCTCTGTCGATTTCTGAACAAGTTTGATTTCTGCCAATTCTCGCTCTGTCGCTTCCATTCGTTTATGTAACAATACGATTACTAAAACAAAAAGGACCAACATTATGAAGAACAAGCTAGTCATCAAATCAGAGTAACTTGTCCAGAAGAAAGACTCTTTTTGCTTCATTCTACATTACCCTTTCTATTTCTATCATTTACTAGATTCTGTTTCAGCTGAGCCACCGTATCCACAGGCTCCTGCTTTACCACATGCGACAAAGAATCAGAAACAGAATCAACCATTTCTTCATCAACAGAATTAGCATTTCTGATGACACTTGTATCACTCATGATTCTATAAGAACAATACCCCATGAATAAAGAAGAGACAAAGAACATAATAGCACACATTACCAATAACAACTTACCCCATACAGGGAAGCTGGCTTCTTTACGACTTCCATCAGGTGTTGTCGTCGCCAAGAATTCTATTCTCTCTACCTTTTTATTTATCTTCTCTATTGCTATCGAGTTATTTTTCTCAATTTTGCTAGCTAAAGTTGTCAAAGCAGAAGGTATCTGCGAAATAGCTTCCAAATTCTTATTTATCTTTGGGAACGCCTCCAGCTGACTAGTGAATTGATCAAGCAACTGCTTATTAATCGTTTTAAAAGTATCAACCTCATCAGTCAAGACCTTTTCCAATTCAGCCATATTGGTTACAGAAGTATTCTGCAAAGTTTTAAGAGCCGTCTTTAAAGCATCAGTTTCATCCGTCAGATTCCTTGCAATCTCTGCCTTATTTCGAGTAAAGAAATCTCTTATTTCCTCAAGGACATGCAAACGATCACTTTCGGCAAAGAATTGCTCATTAAACTTCTCTATAGCAGCAGTATATCCTTTTACACTATTCAGATAATACTGGAAATCCTCCAATTTTTCAGTACATCCCTGCAGTTCCTTCAATACATTGACATTAGCTTTAGCCATTTTCATAACATCCATGTCATGAACAGCCTGAATAATATCAGCTTGTACCTTATAGGATTCATTTACCTTAGAAAGAGTACCTCCCAATTCTTGAGTGTTTGAAGAGAAAGTTTTATTAAATTGGTTCAGATTCTTCACCAATTTATTCAATGCATCAGAAGTATCGGATGGTAATTCCGGCAACAACATTGATTGCATCCATGCTAAGAATTCATTTTTCCCGCTTTCTTCTTGCAGTTTACACTTCTTGAATTGCAAGGAATTTAAAGTTGTAAGACCGATACCACAGATACTTGCAACCATAGCCCAAGCTACACCTGTAAGCAAGTCGCTCACACCATCTGCTGCTGAATAAAAAGCAGATTGTTGGGCTGCCGAATTTGTCATCAAAGATGTTATACTATCAGTAAACAACAATGATCCAAGACCTATGATGACACCTAACATGGTACCAGCAAGTCCACAATACAAAGGTACAGGTGTCTGGGTAGATATATCTTCTTCTACCGTTTCGCAATGTCTATCCACTGCATCCTTCAGCAAATTATAGTCAATAACAGAACCAACACTATTATTCAGATATTTGTTAATGGAATTCTTAATTGAAGAGAATATTATATTTCCTTTACCATATATTCCTTTGACAAATCCTGATTCTCCGTCATGTGATATGCCCCAAGTATCCTTTTTCATAAAGATGTCTCGGAACTGATGCATACGCCTCAAATTCTTTACATAGAAATAGAACTGAAGCATAATTATACCTAAAACAATTATAGGAACTATAAATTTCATATATATCAACTATTTTAATTTTACTTCTGCTGGATACAAAATTTCCCAATACTTTTGACCACTTTGCTCTCGTTGAATTGCCTGTCCACGCTTAGTTACTTTCATTTCTGTAGCATCCTGGAGTGAACCACCAACGACATTAACTGCAGTACGAATCGTAGAAATTGACCTGATACGCTTTAAAGAAAGAGGCTCAAAATCAACGAGATTATCAGACTTTACATAATACTGAAACACAGCTTCTTCCGTTGCTGATGCATATACTTTGCCTATGATACCTCTATCATCATTCACTCCGAAATAGCCACCTTTTACATCATTAGCAGGTAATGTTGCATCTTTTTTACCCCCTACAGACACAGAAGTCTTCGTACCTTTGCTCATATTACTACTTCTATCCAATTTCGCTTTCAATTCTTCTAACTGCCTGCCCAAGTAAACTATATCTTCTCGATAATCATACGAAGAACGGCCGGATTTATTGCCTATAGCAAGAACATCGTTCGTCATTTTATCAATAGAAACTTTATGAGATTCCAATGCCTTTTTAATCTTATCCTTGCTTTTCTGCAATTTATAAATGCCAATCAAAGCAACAACTACTAATATCAATAACAACATACAAAGACCTAACAAAACATAAACGACCAGGAACTCAACCTTGTTATCCAACTTTTCATTTACGTTCTGTAATGATAGGTTCATCGAATCAATACGAGAACTATTGTCTCGTATTGATTTATCCGACTTTACAACAGCCACCTGTAAGGCGGCCAAATCTTTAGGTAAAGTATCACTATCTTGCTGTTCTGAAGACTCTCCCGATTGCTCAGAAGATTGCACTCTACGATTATCCCCACATGCACATAAAGCAACAACCGCAATTATTATCAATAATATCTTCTTCATTGTCTATATCAATTTCTCTCGTTTGTTAAACTTTTATTTATAGCTCCTGAAAGAACGTTCATCACGCCCTTAATCGGATAGAAGAACAAGGTCTCGCTTATTCTTTCCTGCCCATTTGAATCTTCCTTTGCCAATGTCATACCTCTACTGATGAATGTATCCAGATCATCTGCATAAACTTCTTTTGCCAAAGCCAAAGACTCAGGTGTAACACCGAAGTTTTCATCAAAGTTAAATTCCTTGTTTAACTTGCCCAAAGTAAACTCAAAGAATTTTTCTACTGCTACCTTAGTCTTGCTTATATAATTGGCATCAATAGAGTCATAAGTATCATCACTATCCACAAAAGATGTTCCATCACCTTTCAAGATTACGACCTTATCTCTATCCTCATCCAATGGATGATTTGTTACCAACGCTCCCTTACAAGTAGCTTGCTTAGGAGAAGATGCATTATCGCCCAAGCCCAAAATCTCTAACTTACCATCTGTTCTTTCTACATTCAACAGTTGGAAAATCTTACAAGTAAACTTAGCCAACAACCTATCATCTGGAGTAATGACACGCAAGATTTTACTACCATTACCGCTAAATGAAATATGACGTGGCATAGGCATACCCTTCAGATTCAAGATTTGAGCAATATGATATATGATGGCTGCATAGAATATGATGAATACTATCTTGAAATTTTCATCTTCACTTAACAACGAATCAAAATCTATCACACTTCTATCCAAGTTTGCAGCAGCTGGATTTTCCGGCAAAGAGAAGAAAAAAGATGCAATATTAGAAGGCTTAGTATTGGAATCTAAAATCTTCTTCAATTCACCTATATCCTTAATCTTATCTTCTACAATCTTCTTGAAATAGTCAATAATTCCATTATGAAGACTGGCATCCAACGAGCTTTCAAAAAGGTCATTAGAAGCGAACTTAAACGATGTAACATTTTGCAAATCTCCATCCTTGGCAAAAGCAATATCAGTAGTGCCTCCACCTATATCTATACTAACAAGGCTAGTAGCCGTTGCATTTTGACGGAAGAAATACTGAATCGGTGCAGCAGATTCGGTCATAGAGTTTGTCGCACCATTTCCAAAATACTTACGATAAGCAGCATTCCAAGTTGTTCTAATCAAATTCACTCGCTTTGGAGACATACTGATTGGATAAAACCAAGTAATATCTGTTTGCTGCAAATTACCACCATTCATGATAACCTTATTACGCAACAGCAACATCAAGCAATCAATAAATACAGAAATATAGCGTTGCTCCTGTCCTTTACCCCATTTGATATTATCCTTAGGAGTATCGTTGTATTCCAAATTCACACGCTTATTATAAGCAAAAGGAATATTCACCAATTCATAAGGCAAGATTACATTGTTCCAATCAACCCCCTTTGCATGAGACAGCACGGTTCGCGTTGGAAATTTAAACATAGAATCTTCACCTAGGACAAATGGAAGAAAATCATATTCTTCCAAATCATCCTGCTCCAACAAATCTGTTTTAATAATAGAAGTAGAATCTATTACAAACATTTTTGTCATAGGACAATCCTTTTCTCCATAAGTTAAGGCATGCGGTTCTAGCTCACCATTTTTCAAAACTTCAACATGAGTGTTTGACGTACCCAAATCAACAGCAAATTTAAATTGTTCAGTGCTTCGCTGCTTGTCAAACATTGGAATCAAGACTCCTCGATGTTCATTTGCATCAGTAAATACTATGTAATCAAAATTATCTTTTTCCAAGGTATAAGTCTGCGCTTTATAAGTAGACTCACCATTTTTGTTACGACATTCACTAGTTACATCAAGAGCCGTTACTCCCTTAAAGAACGAAAATTGATATTTACGTTTAAATGTACTAACGCAACCAACCTTATATATTGCATCCTTTGGTTCTGTGAACTTAACATTTGGCATAATAAAACCTGTAAAATCCGCATCAACAATTGCTCCTTGATTACGAGAAGAATCAACAGCATTGCCTCCACCATAGTAGATTCTGGAATACTCCACAAATTTCACATTACCCTTTCCCTTGATAGGAACACGCAAATATACCTTGACACTCATATCATTGATGTTCTCCATCTTAATCATGGAAGAACCATCTGCAAATGGAGTTAGAAGTTCCTCCGTTGAGAAGAACTCAAAGAATCTACTCTTTAATGGCAACAGATAACTTGTCTTAGCATTAGATGGACCATCATAATTACCATTAAAGAAACTACTTTTATTCAAAGTATGAGGCACCTGAATAATAGTATCTTCAAGGAAATCACCTATCGTCAAATAAGGATACAAAGTACCATCATTCGGTAAACTTCTTTGTGACAAATCATCCTGCACATCAAAATATTCTGCACGATTTTCCTTACCCCACAATGCTGTGGTGTAATGGAGATTTGCATACATGTTACCAGACTCTACCGGAAGCACTAAAGGCATATGCGACAACTGCGCCGTTGAAACGATTTCAAAGTCACTACCCTTTATTGGCTGGTCCAACTTCTTAAGTATTGGATATCCCAACACCTCAACTATATTTGTCTGTTGATTGATTGAAACTTGAATATTACTACTTGCCAACGGATCAGAATTAGTTACCCCCTTTAACTCATTTCTGAAGTTCACATCCAACATTTTCAATGTCACCTGAAGGTATTCATACACTTCAGGAAACAAGTCTGCAAAATCAGGGATTGATTTTGCCAGAACAAACCAAGCTTTAACATAGTCTTTGTCACGCTTATATAATGGCTGAAAATCAGAATCAAAAGGTCGATCTTGTCCAAAATTAATTTCTTTAGACACATCCTCAAGTCTATTAGCCGTACTAAAGAATATGGTTCGTGGCGATGTTGCGCCTATAATATCCAACTCATTCAAGCCATTCTTATAATTCAAAATATAGATGTCCTGCAATTGATTAAAATTATAAGCCTTAGCATCAGATACCATGTACTTTCTCAGCGCATCAGCCAAATAGCAATGACCTTCTTTATCGGAATTCTCCAATAAAGGAATCATAGTAGAAGCATCCCATTTTATAATTTCAATTTTATCAGAATATTTACTTATATTAAAGAAAATTTCGCCAACATCAAGCGTGTCAGACACCATCTTATGAAAAATTGTATTTCCGTCAAGATTAACTTTCTTGGTCTCTACATCTGGTTGACAAACACGCACAAAAGCAGTCTTCACCAAGTCAATTCGAGCAAATGGAGAAGGAATAGAGGTAATCTCATTCTTTGCAGATGCACCAGCAGGATCATCTATACCATTCTTACCATCACGATTCTCTGAATTGTATGGAAAAGAAGCACTCTCATGCCAATCGGTGAAAGTATTATCACCATTTTTATATAATCTAAAAACCTTTGACATAACTAAAAATCAAATTTTTCTTTTGCTAATTGCTTTGTTGCTAAATAATAAATCTCGAGAAGCTTATCCTTGACATCCTTACTTCCCAGTTTACCAACTTGCCCATTGATTCGGTCAATAAACAAACTGTAGTTGGACTTCAAGCTTTTAACTTTACGAGGAGTGACGTTTGTCACAACATCAAATGGCTTGTCTCCACAATTCAAGTTAAACAAGTCTAATGATCTCTTATTGTCCTTCATTTCAGTGAGCCAAGCCAAGAATCTTCCCTGAAATTCCTTCAAGCTACCAACAAACTGAGAACGATACAAATCCTCGTTAAAACCAGAAACTTTTCCATTTGCAGCCAATTCACTTGAACTAATTGTATTCCAGCTATGCTCAAAACAATTTGACATTAATACAAATTGACTCAATGGGCATCTTAGCATTTCAGTAATTCCTTCATAGAAAGAAGTAAAAGATACAGCATCACCTTCTTCTTTTATGCCCAATTCCTTGTTTACCGTTGTTGGATATGAATTCTTACTAAAATCAACAATAGCAGTTGCTGCCAAAAACTCTATTAGATGAGCATCATTCTTCTGTTCTACTCCACCCTCATAATTTTCATAAATGTTTTGAACATCATCACCCAAATAATAAAGAGCATTTATCTGATTATTCTTACTAATATTATCCTCATAATAAGCCAAAGCAGACTTTGTCTTAGAAATAAAAGTTGAAGAATCTATCTCGCTTTCATCACTTGGCTTAAGCTTAAAGTAAGGCAATATTGTTACCGCTCCAATCTCCGCATCATTGATTGTCTGAAAATTCGGAAAAGAATTACCAGTTCTCAATGTTTTCAACAAGAGCGGAAATCCACTTGCTCCTGTACCTCCAAAAATAGAGCTAATAATAAATATTTTATCACCTGCAGAAAAACCATTTGCAAAAGTATCAAAATCGTCAGAGTTGACAATCTGATTTAGGACAACACTTCCAATATTTGGGTTTCCCTTAAAACCAACATCCATCTTCGATTTGAGATTCTTTTCAGAAAAGAGCAACTTCACCATAGCTTGGTTCTCTCTACTCATCGTAGAAACATCCATAAACTTCTGGAAGCTCTTATCATCTGTATCTTTAATCTGCAATCTAAAGCCAGGAAGTTCCTGATTGATAGAAGTTCTAAAGAATTTATTATTATTGGAAGAGGCAAATGTTAGATCTTGTCTAATTCGTGAATATAGATTCATTAAATCCACAGTTCTTGACAAATCAGCATTAGACTCATCTGAATCAATAAAAATTGGCACAATCTCGTCTTGCCCAAGTTGTACACCTGAAGCCAACATCATTGTCAAGGAACGGAGCACTCGTGATCCCGTTCCACCAATACCAAATATATATAATTTTGCCATACCAAAATCGATTAGAATGGAGAATTAGAAGAATTCTTACTCCACCATTTCATTAATAAAGATAATATACCAAATACCAATATTGCCAACAACATATTGGCAAAACCAAAACACAGCATATCCCCATAAGAGATATTCAAATCGTAATCCTTTTTAGTAGAAGGATTTATACCTACCATATAACCGAGATAATAATGGCGAAGTACCCATTGCCATCCTATCAAGAAATTAACTACAGCATTGCTACCTAAAAATATCAGCCAGCCCCACCATTTTGCCAATTTAGGATGGTCAATAATATAATAATACAACAAACAAACCAACAACGAAACAACCAACATAGTAAAGCCTATAGGCACATACATGTTTGTCTGTTGGTCTGGTGACACATTACCCCAAAGGTAATTAGCCAATTCAAGTCCGAACACATCTTCGAACCAGCAATAAACACTGCCAAAGAATTCTCCCATAATATAAAAGTTTTAATTGTTTTTAATTCTAAAATCGATTGTAGCCAAGTTTGTATTATCCTTGTATGCATCACTTACTCCCTTTATCAAGTATTTGATGCCAGTTGTTTTATTCATATTTTTACGAATATCGCTACCACTATCATCATTAACCTCATCTACCCAAGTTGGCATAGCTGGAGGTGCAAAGGAAATGGTTTCAGAACAAGGCTTAGTATTTTTTGAAATTGCCAATGTCAAAATGTGAGTGTATCCAGAACCTTGTTTAACTTTCTCCACACTACTTACACTAACATTTCTACCTGTTCTGGAAACATAATTTCTTGAAGACATCAATGTAGTTTCTTCTTGAAGAGTTTCTGACATATCAACCATAAATTCAAAGACATACTGACCTTTGACATTAAGATTACCCTTTATCAGGTGTTTCGTTAATGAAGTTGCAATATCGAAAGGCACATTAGTTGTTGAAGAAAATGCAACATAATTATCATAACCATGCTGTATAGTAGTAAAAGCAACCTTCTTATTAAGTTTACCCAACAATTCTTTATTACCTATCATCCAAATATAATAAGGTCTTTTTGAATCAATAGGTTCACATCCCTTAGCATAATAATACATACCTTGATAAGAAGAAGACAACCTAATAATTTCTACTCCTAACTTTGGATGTTTACGTAAAGCTTTAGTAAAGGCTCGAGTTACGTTAGTCTGTTTTACCCCAAAGAAATTAACGGCATCACCTTGAGGCACATCTAATATACAATCAGAAATAAACATAGATACACTATTATCCCCCGTTTGCTTTACAATATTGCTTAACATATCTGCAATATCAGAATTACTTCTACTACCTGCACATTTTGTAAAACTCGCAGGATTTAAAGCCTCCTCTAAATTAGCAATATCTGCTTTAAATGAAGAAATCTGCGTATTGATATAATATAGTTCTGTAGTATCCACTTGCAAGTCAAGAGCATTTACATAACTTTTCACTGCATCTTTGAACTCTGATTTTTGTCTCATATATCCATCCATACTACCAGAATTCTCTATGTAAACTTTCAATTTTACAGAATTATTGCTTTTTTGAATAGCAACAGGTTCCCATTGCACGAAAATACTACTATTTCCCGTACATGTTACTATAGCAACAATGACAATCACTAATACAACTAAAGGTATTATAATCTTAGCCTTATTTTGCATAAATATCATTTTTATCCAAAAGACCCCATTTTGGTAAGTTTATATTAGTAGGTTACATATACAAAAAAAACGTGGAGCCAGTCTGCCGCTCGTTCCACGTATCTAGGCTCTCGCATTGCCCTATCTGCCGAAACGAGCAACGCTGAAAGCCCCACGCCGATGTAAGTATATAGTACACCCCCTTAACTCATTGCAAAAATGCCACAAGCTAATAAGGGTTGTATATATGATACACCCCATGAGGCGTTCCCGTTGCTTTGTTTTTGACAGATAGATTGAATTTGCGAGATTCAGATACGTCAAAACCAAAGCGTACAGTTACGCCTTTATGTATATATGTCCACCCCACCTTTGCCCAGTTGGAGCTTCCAGCAAGGATATGACACCGCAAAAGTAACAATTATTATCGAATCTACAAAATTTTTAGCCAAAAATCTTTGAAAAATTTTATGTTTGGGCACACACATTGTAAAAACAGTGCTTTCTCATTGCTATTAATACTAAAATACAGGAAGATGACACCAAGATTCCAAACTGTCTGAAACCCATCGCTATAGACAAAATTCACTTTATCGCCATTTATATTAGACAACATGTCGAGAGATGCATCCCCAGAGAAAAGCCTAAATACATATCCGAAAGCCAAAGCCTGCCTGTGAAAACAGACATCGAACTCTAAGGTTAATCCCCCTTCGAAAGCAAGCGTTCCATCGGGGCTCAGGTCAAGGCCTGTTCTATCCTCTGGATTATATAAGTGTGATTTAAAATTCAGGCCATAGCCCACAGTTCTCTCGTTTCCGGCATAAACAAAAATGCCAAGAAACATACATAGGCTGATGATTCTAATCTTTATCCGCATCCTTTACTTAAAGATAACTGATAAAGTTACAAAAAACATCGCTAACGTATAACTTTTGCCGAAAGCATTATTTCTTTAACTGGGTATTCCGGATCGTTCGTCATCAATTTCACTACGCCGAAAAGCCTGCCTTCTTTGAAATGGGAAACGTGAAGGATTATGAAGAAATTAATCATATGCCCTTGTTCAAGAGAAATCCCCTTAGATAATGTGCAGTCAAAACCATTTGGGCAGTCTATATCTCTAATTATTAATGACTTATGTCCAATATTCCTTATGGTGTACTCAATCTTTCTATCTTCACTGCTTTCTCTTATATCCTTCAAATTCTGGTAAGAATTGCTTATGCTTACCTTTGCTTCACTCTCTTCAGAAGGAACCTCAACGATAGCCACAAAACTAGTTAAGGGAATGCTTACAGACGGACCTTGCACTATGAGCTTCAGAGT
>OGKS01001292.1_pt1 | contig 12121 bp, 9 predicted proteins | sample 1572491 | NCBI WGS metagenome assembly OGKS01 (sample SAMEA2582153, study PRJEB24529) | metagenome | biome: Human gut stool | place: China | collected 2011
ACGGCAAGCCTTTCTTCATCCCGGATCATCTGGGAAGAATAGAGTATGAGACCGAACTGGTGGTGCGCATCTGCAAGTTGGGAAAGACCATTCCGCAGCGTTTCGCCCACCGCTACTATGACGCAGTGACTGTGGGCATTGACTTTACGGCACGCGAGATGCAGAAGAAGCTGAGAGAGGCTGGACAGCCATGGGAACTTGCCAAGGGATTTGACGGATCTGCCGCCATCGGCGAATGGGTAGATATCCAGAAGTTCCGCGACATTCAGGCCATCCATTTCCATCTCAACATCAATGGTGAGAATGTGCAGGAAGGCTGTTCGAGCGATATGCTCTACAAGGTGGATGAGATTATCTCGTACATCAGTCAGTACTTCACGCTGAAGACGGGAGACCTGCTCTATACGGGTTGTCCTACGGGCTGTGGTCCTGTGAAGATTGACGACCACCTGGAGGGCTATCTGGAAGATAGAAAGGTGCTCGACTTTCATTGTAAATAATCGAATTGAAGTCCCTTTATGGGATGGATCTAAAATCCTTGCTTAGGAATATATGAACAGAAATAAGATTTGGAAGGTCTTCGGACTTTGGTTGTGCCTCATGGCGATGGCAATGCCTGCTTCGGCACAGAAATTCTTTAACCTCACCTCGCAAGAAGTGAAGGTAGATTCGGTGTTGCCTCAATTTGTGTATTCCTTTCCCCTGCAAGGAGCTTATCAAGACTCTATTTATACGGTAGAGGTGAAATATCCGGAGTATGTGGATATGCCGGCTACCGATATTGTAAACTATAACCGCCTCTCGGGAGCAGCGCTTCCTGAACAGGTGGCTATCAGCCAGCAAGTTACTGAATGCCGTAAGGAGGGCTTGCTGGTTGTTACTTTCTCTCCTTTGGTATTCCGCAACAATCGTTATCAGGTTTTGGCGAGCTTCATGCTGGACGTGAAAGCCCGCCCCTTGAAGCGTGCCCAAATCAAGGCTCGCTTGCTGAGTCGTGCAGATAATGATGCTAATTCCATCTATGCAGCACACTCGGTGTTGGCAAGCGGGAAATGGGCTAAGATTAGAGTGAGTGAAACAGGTGTGCATCAGCTGACTACTGATGTGGTGCGTAGAGCCGGTTTTACCGACATCAATAAGGTGAAAATCTATGGCTATGGCGGTAATCTGCAAAAAGAGGCACTTTATGCGAACGATATCAAGGAGACCGATGACTTGAAGGAAGTAGAACAGTGTGTGGTGGATGGAAAGCATTATTTCTATGCACGTGGACCTGTGAGCTGGAAAAACGACCTGCGTGTAAGAAATCCATATTCTGATTACGGCTATTATTTCATTACCCAGACAGATGAGGCTCCTACCTTGATAGATTCGGCAGCCTTTGTGCAGGCCAACTATCCGCAGAGTGAGCATTATCACTCGCTTTATGAGGTGGATGGCTACAGCTGGTTCCCGGGAGGAAGGAATCTCTTCAACCCAACTGCCGTGAAAGTGGGAGAAAGCCAGAATGTGGTGATTGTTAATAAAACAGGCAATTCTAGCGGAAAGGTGACTGTGGCTGTCAGTTCAGGTATTAACAGTACGGTTTCAATTCTCAAGAATGGAACCGCCTTGGGGACTTTGGCCTTGAAACTTCCTCTCAATAGTTCGGGAGGAACTTATTCCAAGGGAGTAGTGAACAGTACTTCTTATTTCCTTTCCGACTTGAAGGAGAAAGATACGATTTCCATCAAGCCGCTTACGGGAGGCCCTGTGCGTCTGGATTATGTATCCATGCGCTGGGACGCTGAAATTCCATTTGCCGGTTTTGGCAAGGAGGTTCCTGCTGCCCAGTATGTTTATGGCATTACCAATCAGGATCATCATGCCGATCCGCTGGCAGATATGGTCATCATCATTCCTACATCCCAGAAACTGCTGAAGCAGGCTCAGAGACTGAAGGAATTCCACGAAAGCCACGATAGTCTCCGTGTGAACATTGTTCCTGCTGATGAATTGTATAATGAATTCTCCAGTGGAACCCCTGATGCCAATGCCTATCGCCGTTATCTGCGTATGTTGACCGATAAGGCAACCAAGGCAGAAGATATGCCGAAATATCTCCTGCTCTTTGGAGATTGTGTGTGGGATAATAGAATGCTTACATCCGATTGCCGCAAACTGAATCCGGATGACTATCTGCTCTGCCATGAGAGTGAAGACTCTTTCAGTGAGGTATACTGTTATGTAAGCGATAGTTGGCTGGGTATCATCGGCGAAGGAAAAGGCGGAGATCCTAAAACGGAGTTGCAGGATATTGCCGTGGGAAGATTCCCTGTGACTACAGCCGAAGAAGCCAAGATTATGGTTGATAAGACCATCAACTATATGAAGAACGAAAATGCCGGTGCCTGGCAGAACACCCTGATGTTCATGGGTGACGACGGTAACGACAATCTCCACATGAAGGATGCGAATGAAGTGGCTGATGATGTGGCTACGCTTTATCCTGACTATCTGATAAAGAAGGTGATGTGGGATGCTTATACCCTAGAGACTTCTTCTACGGGTAATACCTACCCAGAGGTGACTAGAATCATCAAGCAGCAGCAAAATGCGGGTGCTTTGATTATGGATTATGCCGGACATGGAAGCCAGACGCAGATATCGCATGAAAGTGTGCTCAAGATTACGGATTTTGAAAATTTCCGTAATGCTAACTTGCCTTTGTGGGTAACGGCTTCCTGCGACATCATGCCATTCGATGGTGTGGTTTCTACGGTTGGCGAGTCCGCCTTGCTGAATGCAAATGGAGGAGCCGTGGCCTTCTATGGTACCACACGTACGGTGTTTGCCCAGGAGAACAAGTATATCAATCGTGCATTTATGCGTCGCGTGTTAAGTACTGTGAATGGTAAGCCTATCACCATCGGCGAAGCCCACCGGTTGGCACAGAATGATGTGATGACCGGAGCTGCGAAAGAAGGTGAGAGTGATCGCACGCAAAACCATCTGCAATATTCCCTGCTGGGTGACCCTGCCTTATCGTTGAATTTCCCTACCATGAAGGTGGTGCTCGATTCCATCAATGGCATTGCTTGCGAGCGTACTGATACGATGCCGAAATTGAAAGCTGGTTCTATAGCCAGGATTGCCGGCCATATAGAAGGAAAGACAGACTATCAGGGCGTGGTTACTGCTACGGTGAGAGATTCCAAGGAACTCATTACCTGTAAACTGAATAACACGAAAGAAGCAGATAAAGCCTTCCAGTTCTATGATCGCCAGAAAACGCTCTATCAGGGCTCCGACAGCGTATCAAACGGAAAGTTCTCTTTCAGCTTTGCCGTTCCAAAGGACATCAACTATTCCGATGCTACGGGATTGCTGAACCTTTATTCCATCAGCAATGACAAAACGATAAGAGCCCATGGAACCAGTGAGAAGTTTACGGTGGGTGGTAGCGTAGAATCAAGAAACGATTCCATTGGTCCATCTATCTACTGTTATCTTAACTCGCCATCATTTGTGGATGGAGGCGATGTGAATACCACTCCATTCTTTGTGGCTAAGCTTTCGGATAGGGATGGCATCAATGCTGCAGGAAGTGGTATCGGTCACGACTTGCAGTTGGTGATTGATGGTGATATGACCAAGACTTACAATCTCAATGATTATTTCACCTACGACTTCGGCACCTATACCAGTGGTTCTACCTATTATAGTATTCCTGAGTTGACACCAGGCAAGCACCAGCTTACCTTCAGAGCTTGGGACATCCAGAATAACAGTTCTACCACAACGCTCAACTTCAATGTGGTGTCAGGCTTGAGACCATCGCTCTTCGATATTGGTGTAACAGAGAATCCGGCAAAGACCTCTACCACCTTCATCGTATCGCATGATAGAAGGGAGAGCAACATGGATGTGGTTATCGAACTCTTTGATACATCAGGCAGACAGCTCTGGCGTCATGCTGAGAGTGGAATCCCTACATCTGATACCTATACTGTGACATGGAACCTGTCGGTAGATGGCGGGCGGCCATTGGGTACGGGTGTTTATCTGTATCGGGTGAAGGTGGCTTCAGAAGGAAGCAGTTATACTTCGAAGGCCAAAAAACTGATAGTCGTAAGATAAGCTTTTTGGATGATGTAAGTGCTTGAATATAAGAAAGAATAAAGAAACAATAAATAATATAAGAAATGATGAATAGAAGAACAATCAGAATATTCGCAATAGGCTTGCTCTCAGTGTTCGCATTGAATGCAAGTGCGAATGATGACGATACAAAAGAGTCTCTTTTCAATCCGGTGAACTATGCGGTGATCTCGCAGACCATAGCCCCTGATGCCCGTGGTGGCGGTTTGGGAGATGTGGGTGTAGCTACCGACCCGGATGTGAATTCACAGTATTGGAACCCGGCTAAATATCCGTTTAATATCTCCAGGGCAGGAGTGGCTTTGAACTTTACCCCATGGCTGCGCTCCTTGGTCAACGATATGAACCTGGCTTATCTGTCGGGTTACTATCGCATCGGAGACTATAGTGCCGTGTCAGCTTCTCTCCGCTATTTCAACATGGGTGAAGTGTTTACACAAGATCCTAACGTGAATGCCAATGCCATGACCATCAATCCATACGAGATGTCGCTGGATGTGGCTTACTCTATGATGTTGAGCGAGAAGTTCTCTCTGGCTGCAGCTATCCGCTGGATTTATTCCGATTTGCGTTTCGACTATACAGAGGAAAACTCCCCTGCTTCTGCCTTTGCTGCCGATATTGCTGCCTACTATCAGAACTATATCAACATCGGACAGCGTGAGTGCCAGTTGGGTGTGGGTTTGAATATCTCTAACATCGGTAGTAAGATTACCTTCAGCGGTAAGGAGTATGGTGAGTTCCTGCCTACCAACATGCGTCTGGGTGCATCCCTGATGATTCCTATTGACGAGTACAATCGTTTCACGATTTCTGCTGATGCCAATAAGTTCCTGGTGCCTACCGTTCCTGCTCAGGAAGAGGGAGAGGATAACTCGGAGTATGAAGACCGTGTGCATCGTGAGTATGATGATATTTCGGGTATCAGCGGTATCTTCAAGAGTTTCGGCGATGCTCCAGGCGGCTTCAAGGAGGAGTTGGAGGAAATCAACTATGGTGTAGGTGCAGAGTATATCTATAACGATAAGTTCGCGCTCCGTGCCGGTTATCACCATGAGAGCCAGAGCAAGGGTAACCGCAAGTATTTCACCGTGGGTGCCGGTTTCAAGATGAACGTCTTCTCGCTGGATGCTGCCTATGTGGTGGCTACAGCCAAGAGTAACCCATTGGACCAGACCTTGCGCTTCACTCTTTCATTCGATATGGATGGTCTGAAGGATCTCTTTAAGAGATAGTTCTTTAAGTTAATAGTTAATAGTTTATAGTTGATAATTTATAGATGTTGGGAGAAATATAATATGGATATACGTGTAGGATTTGGATATGATGTCCACAAGTTGGTGGAGAACCGCGATTTGTGGCTCGGAGGAATCAAGATAGATTATGTGTTGGGATTGCTGGGACATAGCGATGCCGATGTGCTGATACATGCCATTTGTGATGCACTGTTGGGTGCAGCCAATATGCGCGACATCGGTTATCACTTCCCTGATACGGCAGCAGAGACGCTGAATGTGGATTCCAAGATATTGCTCAAGAAGACTATGGACCTGATTGCTACCAAGGGATATTCCTTGGGCAATATCGATGCCACAGTCTGCGCCGAACGCCCAAAACTCAATCCTCATGTGCCAGCCATGAAGGCTTGTCTGGCAGAAGTGATGGGAGTGGATGAGGATCAGATTTCCATTAAGGCAACAACCACCGAAAAGCTCGGCTTTACGGGAAGAATGGAAGGAATCTCAGCTTATGCCACCGTGTTGATACAAAGGGCATAATTACACTCAAAAGGTGTTAAGAACTATTGATTTATAGCAATTCCTTTGATGCAAATCAAAAAATATTCAAAAAGGAAGCATTTTTTTGATGAAACATTTGGTAAATAGAAAAAATCATCGTATCTTTGCACCGTCAAAAGGTTAATAGATTGTTTAGGTTAGTAGTAATAGATTTAGGTTTTTAGTTATTAGGTTTTAAGGTAGATTGTTTAACAGATAATTGAGAAGGTCGTGAGACTATTTTGATTAGATTTTTTTAAGTTAAACATAAGTGCATGCCACAGCTCGTTGAGAGTTGTGGCATGTTTCTTTTTGCTTAAGGCTTATCTCAATCTTTGTTCATAACCTTTGAATGTGTATTCAAAGCTTTTGAACGTATGTTCAAAGGCTTTGAACTTAAGTTCGTAACCTTTGAACATAACTTTCTTCTAAGGAACATAACTTTTTCTATTAGTGATAAAAGGTTTTATTACTAGTCTTATTGACTATCATCCCACTTTTTGGAGCTTTTCTTTAAAGAAAAGCCTTCATTTCTTTTGTTAGCACATTTTTTTTCGTTATCTTTGCAACTGAAAGCTATAAATAAAAGCTATTATAAGAAGATGAGAGTACTTATAGTAAATACAAGTGAGAAGACAGGCGGTGCGGCTGTAGCTGCCAATCGCCTGATGGATGCCCTTAACAACAATGGTGTTAAGGCTAAGATGCTGGTGCGTGATAAGGAGACTGATGACATAACCGTTGTCAGTTTGCCCCGTTCCTCCAAGTTGCGCTGGAACTTCCTGTGGGAGCGTTGGTGCGTATTCTGGCATCTTCATTTCTCGAAGCATCATCTCTGGGAAGTAGATATGGCAACGGCAGGATCGGATATTACCAAGCTTCGTGAGTTTCAGGAAGCGGATGTCATCCATCTTTCCTGGATCAACCAGGGCATGCTCTCATTGAAAAGCATCCGGAAGATATTGAAGAGTGGTAAACCGGTGGTGTGGACGATGCACGACCTTTGGGCTGCTACGGGCATCTGTCATTATGCCCGTGGCTGCAATCGCTATGCCTCTTCCTGTGGAAATTGCCCGCTCTTGCCTCATAAGGGAAGCAAGAACGACGTTTCTGCCAAGATTTTCGGGCGCAAGAAGGAACTGTATCATGGTGGCAACATTCATTTCGTAAGTTGCAGCAGATGGCTGGAGCAACAGGCCAAGAAGAGTGCCCTCTTCGTAGGTCAGCGCATTACTAATATTCCTAATCCGATAGACACACATGTGTTCTGTCCGCAAGACAAGGCAGAAGCACGCTTGCGTGCCGGATTGCCTGCCGACAAGCGTATCATTCTCTTTGTTTCTCAGCGTGTAACGGATGAGCGAAAGGGAATGAAGTATTTCGTGGAGGCGATAGACAGGCTGGTGAAGAAATATCCGGATATGGTGAAGCATACGGCTATTGCCATCTTGGGAGGCCATTCCGAGGAGATAGAATTGTCTTTGCCTTCTTATTCCCTGGGCTATGTGAGCGATGTGAAGCAAATTGTGAATATCTATAATTCCGTTGATGTCTTTGTTCTGCCTTCTCTGGAGGATAATTTGCCAAACACCATCATGGAGTCTATGGCATGCGGTGTGCCTAGTGTGGGCTTTAAGGTGGGTGGTATCCCTGAGATGATAGACCATCAGAAGACTGGCTATGTGGCCAACTATCGTGATTCCGATGATTTGGCAGAGGGCATTCATTGGGTATTGGAAGAAGCCGATATGAAGAACTTGCAGCAGGCTTGCCTGCATAAGGTGACCCAATGCTACTCGCAGCATTCGGTGGCACTTAGATATATAGAGGTGTATAATCAGGCATTGGCCTACAAAAACTATCATCTATGATAAAATTCACCGTAGTTACCTGTACGTTTAATGCCGAAAGTGTATTGCAGCGTACATTGGATAGCGTCAATAAGCAGACTTATTGCAATGTGGAGCATCTGATTATCGATGGCGTGTCTAAGGATAAGACGCTGGCAATGGTCAAGGCATATCAGCATAAGGCGCAAGTGGGGGAGAATGCCCATGAGATTGTTGTCTATTCAGAACCCGACAAAGGTCTCTATGATGCCATGAACAAGGGCATTGATAGAGCCACGGGTGACTATCTCGTGTTTCTGAATGCGGGCGACGTGTTTCCTTCGGAAGACACCTTGGAGTATGTAGAAGGCTGCGTAGGCGAAGGAGAAATTTTGCCTGGTGTGCTTTATGGTGATACCGATATTGTGAATGATGAGGGGTGCTTCCTACGCCATCGTCGTCTCACTCCTCCCAAGAAGTTGACCTGGCGTTCGTTTAAATGGGGAATGCTGGTGTGCCATCAGTCGTTCTATGCCCGTACCGATATTGCCCGAGAGGTGCATTATGATTTACACTATCGGCTTTCGGCTGATGTGGATTGGTGCATCCGCATCATGAGGGAGGCTGAACGTCGCCATCTGCCTTTACGCAATGTCAATGCCGTCATCACCAACTATCTGGATGGGGGGATGTCGATACAGAATCATAAGGCTTCGCTCAAGGAACGCTTCGTGGTGATGAGGAATAATTATGGCATTATCACCACCTTGTTGGTTCATTCCTGGTTCGTGGTGCGAGGTATATTCAAAAAATAGGTGGATAAATTTACTATGGGGGTTATTTATGCTGTTTAAATATGGGTGGTGAACAATTATTACCCCCTAAAAAACAGATTTTACCCCTATATTGCGATTTTTTCCCCTATCTTTGCACTTGAAAAGATAACTCTTGCATTGGGTTTGTACTTGATGGCAGGAATAATTGATTCGTATAAAACAGTATTACTCAAATAAAAAATAACTTTCATATTCATGTTTTAGACAATTGTAAATAACTTTAGTTTTTAAATTTAATAGGAATAGGCTTTTCAGGTGAGAGTAACATCTGGTAAGCGATATTTGATAAATTAAGGAAGCGTCAGTCGGGAGACTGGCGCTTTTTTATTGTTTTAGGATTACTTAAGTAATAATTTCTGTGAAAAGCATGATGGTTTCTATATTTTATTGTATCTTTGCAACATGAATCCAATAGCACAAACTATCATATTATCGGCTTCTGCGGTGAGAATGATCCCACACATAGCCATGTATCTGCTTCACAAGAAGGAGATAGACCTTGATTTGCTCAAGGTGCAGGACCAAAAGCCAACGATACTGAACTTCATCAAGGCTTGCACTCGTGAAAGAAGTTTCCGTAATCTCTTCTATTATCGCCTGGGAGAGTATCGTTCGGTATTCATCAGTTGGCTGTTGCCGCCAGAACGAACCATGACTATCTGGTGCCCGCATATTGGAAAAGGAGCACATTTTGAACATAGTTATGCCACCTATCTCAATGCCGACTCCATAGGTGATGATTTCTATTGCCTGCAGATGGTGACGCTGGGAAATGGCAAGGGGGGAAGACCAACCATCGGAAATGATGTGAAAATCTATACGGGAGCAACTGTCTTTGGTGCTGTCCGCATTGGTAATCATGTAACGATAGGGGCAGGAGCCGTAGTCTTCCAGAATGTGCCTGATGGAGCAACTGTAGTGGGGAATCCTGCAAGAATCATTCAGAAATAATTCATTTTAAAGATATAAGATATGAACTATGCACTTATCATAGCCGGAGGTTCTGGCAATCGTATGGGACAAGATATCCCAAAACAGTTTATGCATGTTGATAATTGTCCTATCATCATTCATACGATGATGGCTTTCCAGAAGCATCCCGATATTCAGGGAATTGCTGTGGTGTGTCTGGCGGGCTGGGAAACCGTGTTGCAATCCTATGCCAATCAGTTTTGCATCACTAAACTGAAATGGATATTCCCTGGTGGCAGCAATGGTCAGGAATCTATCCATAATGGTATCTACGGCTTGAAGAAAATGGGCTGTGGTGACGATGACCTGGTTTTGGTGCATGATGCCGTGCGCCCACTCTTGTCGCAAGACATCATCTCATCCAATATCGCCATCTGCCAAAAGTACGGTTATGCCATTACGGGTATCAAATGTAGAGAGGCTATCCTGGAGAGTGAGGATGGTTTCACGACTAATACAAGTATTCCTCGTGATAAGTTAATCCGTACCCAGACACCTCAGACTTTCCGGTTGGGAAACCTCATCGCAGCCCATGAGGAAGCCAAGGAGAAAGGCATCACCAATTCGGTGGCATCCTGTACCTTGATGGCGGAATTGGGAGGTAGACAGATGCATATCGTTCCTGGCTCAGAAAAGAACATCAAGATTACTACTGTGGAGGATCTGGAAATTCTGAAAGCTTTGATGAAGGTTCAGCCGGAGTCTTGGCTCAAATAATCTTGGAGTATGGTTCTCTTTTATATGAGAATATGGATTAAAGTTGGAAATGTTAGGCAACTGTTAGATTTATGTTAGATTTTTCATCTTATCAGAAAGATATAGTCCGTCTTTTCCAAGATGGATTAGACTTGGAGCGTTTGCGTGACAAGACGATTCTTGTGGTGGGTGCCACGGGATTGGTTGGAGGTTGCGTAGTGGATGTGCTGATGCAGAATCCCGCCAGATGCTACAAAGTGATAGCTGCTGGTCGTAATAAGGAACGTGCCCAGCAGAAGTTTGCGGCTTATTGGGAAGATGAGTCTTTCTTCTTTGCGAAGATTGATGTCACCCAGCCTATTATCAAGAGCATGAATGGAATGATGGTGGAATCTGCTTATGATGAATTGGCTAAAGGAGCGGATTATATCATAGATGCGGCAAGCAATGCGAGTCCTAATTTCTTCAGTCGGGAACCTGTAGAGGTGATGAAAGCCAATATCAATGGTGTGTCCCATCTGATAGAATATGGATTAAAACATCGCATGAAGCGCATGGTTTACGTTTCTTCCGGCGAAATCTATGGCGAAGGCGATGGTTCTGAGTTTACCGAGAAGAGCAGCGGATATGTGGATTGTGCCTCTGTGCGAGCCTGCTATCCATCGTCTAAGCGAGCTGCAGAGACGCTTTGCATGGCATACGGAGCAGAGTATGATGCCGATGTGGTGATAGCCAGACTGAGTCATACTTATGGTCCAGGCTTTACCGAGAGCGATAATAGGGTATATGCCCAGTTTATCCGCAATGTCCTGAAGGGTGAGGATATCGTCTTGAAGAGTAAGGGAGAGGCTTTCCGTTCCTGGCTCTATGTGGTGGATGCTGCCCATGCCATCCTGCGCCTCTTGCTGGATGGTGAAAGGGGCAATGCCTATAATGTGGCGCATTCTGAATCAAATATCTCCATTCGCCAACTGGCAGAACTGATAGCCAGGAAGGCGGATAAAAAGGTGGTGTTTGATATTCCTGAGGAGGATGCGCAGCAGGGCAATACCACGCCTATCACCAAGGCAACCTTTAATACGGATAAGCTCAAGGCTTTGGGCTGGAGACCGCTTTTTGATGTGGAAGAAGGTTTTGGACATACCTTGCAGGATGTGGGAAAGAGCACATCTGAATAAAATGAGGGTGTATCATAAAGTCAGTCCTTTACAGTTTTTAGGCACGGATTACACGGATTTTTAAGAGAGATGATAATCGCTTTACTTATATTAGCACTATAAATCCGTGTAATCCGTGTAATCCGTGCCTTATCTATATCCTAAGATGCTTATGACACACCCTCTCTTGTGTTATAGCTTTCTTTTAATTTCGTCCCACGTTTCCCTTTTTTCCATGTTCAGATAGTAACGCAGGTGTTTTTCCACTCTTTGTTCTACGGGTGGGAACTTCATATAGTCGCCAAAGAAGTGGCGCAGATAGGTATCTGCCTGTTCCGGCAGCAAGACGGTGGTATCTTCGAATGGGAATTCCTTTCCCTTGCCAAGCCATTCCTTCGGGAAAATCTCCTTGTAATGGTAGGAACCCGTATTCACCAGTACGTTCTTCGCCTTGTCGAAGTCATATCGGTGACTCATCTCGTCCATCTGCTGGATAAGATGATGGCGCATCTTGCTGCGGCAGAAGAAGGCGAGTGTCTTGATGGCAAACCGCCCCCAGGTCTCCTTGTGCAGGAGCAGGGAAATGTAATCGATGAAGGTGTTGTGGGTGGTTACGGCGTTCAGACGGTTGATGGTCTTTGAATATTTGCGATACAGAGCCTTTGCCGTTTCCAGGTCATCGTCGGTGGCATCAAGAGGGAAGATATCTACGT
>OGKS01001293.1_pt1 | contig 12121 bp, 8 predicted proteins | sample 1572491 | NCBI WGS metagenome assembly OGKS01 (sample SAMEA2582153, study PRJEB24529) | metagenome | biome: Human gut stool | place: China | collected 2011
ATATGAGCCAGTCAAGAAGCGTTCTGACAGTTACCAGAGCGAAGCAGAACTGGAACAGGAGTTTATCCGTTTGCTCTGTGAACAGGGATATGAATATCTGCCTATTCACACGGAGAAAGACTTGATTGTCAATCTCCGTAAGAAATTAGAAGAACTGAATAACTATCAGTTTTCAGACGCAGAATGGGATGATTTCTTCAAAAATGCTGTTGCTAATCCCAATGAGCATATCGTGGAAAAGACCCGGAAGATACAGGAGGATAATGTACAAGTCCTGACCCGTGATGACGGTTCTTCCAAGAATATTACACTCATAGATAAAAAGAATATCCATAATAACAGGCTGCAGGTCATCAGTCAATATGTGGTTGGCACAGAGAATGGTGCGAAGCATGACAATCGCTATGATGTTACAGTATTGGTAAATGGTCTGCCTCTTGTACATATTGAGCTGAAACGCAGAGGCGTTGCCATCCGTGAGGCATTCAATCAGATTAATCGCTACCAGAGGGATTCATTTTGGGCTGGATGCGGACTGTATGAGTACATTCAGATTTTTGTTATTTCCAATGGTACAAACACAAAGTATTATTCCAACAGTACCAGACGGAATGCGGAGAAGGAACATGAGAAGCGGGGAGCAAGTAAGACCAAGACCAGTAACAGTTTTGAGTTTACCTGCTTCTGGGCAGATGCCAACAACCGGGTGATTCCTGATCTGATTGATTTTACAAAGACTTTTTTCGCAAAGCATACGATTCTGAATATCCTTATGAAGTATTGCATTTTTACATCTGAGGATATGCTGATGGTCATGCGTCCGTACCAGATCACGGCTACGGAGCGGATTCTCAATCGTATCGAAATTGCCAATAATTATAAGAAGTACGACAGTGTCGAGGGTGGTGGTTACATCTGGCATACCACAGGTTCCGGCAAGACGCTGACTTCGTTCAAGACGGCAAGACTGGCATCGAAACTGCCTTATATTGACAAGGTGCTGTTTGTGGTTGACCGTAAGGATCTGGACTATCAGACCATGAAAGAATATGATCGTTTTGAAAAAGGTGCGGCCAACAGCAATACCTCGACAACCATATTAAAACGGCAGTTGGAAGACTCGGACGCACACATCATTATTACTACAATCCAGAAACTGGCTACTTTTATAAAAAAGAATCCGGGGCATGAAGTGTATACGAAACATATCGTTATTATTTTTGATGAGTGCCACCGCAGTCAGTTTGGAGATATGCACACTGCGATTGTGAAGAATTTCAAGAAATATCATCTGTTTGGATTTACAGGAACACCGATTTTCTCTGTTAATTCCGGCAGAGCAAAAAATCCAGAATTCTTTACTACAGGTCAGACCTTTGGAGACCAGCTCCACAGCTACACGATTGTGGATGCGATTAACGATAAAAATGTTCTTCCATTCCGGGTGGATTATATTAAAACGATGGATGTGGAAGAAGAAATTACTGACGAGATGGTCTGGGACATTAACCGTGAAAAGGTTATGATGGCTCCTGAGCGTATTCGTATTGTGACACAGTACATACTGGAACATTTTGACCAGAAGACCTATCGTGGGGATAAAACTTACATATATAATACGCTGACTAATATTGCAGAGGTGGCTTCTGCCAAACGGGATGAGGTAGAGGAAATCAAGCAGAAACAGCGTATCAGTGGTTTTAATTCCATTTTTGCTGTATCGAGCGTTCCGATGGCAAAACTATATTATCAGGAATTCAAAAAGCAGATGGCAGCAGACCCGACCAAAAAACTACGAGTTGCAACTATTTTCAGTTATGGTGCAAATGAGGAAGAGTCGGATGGTATTCTGGATGAAGAAAATTCAGAGGACACCTCTGCCCTCGATCAGCCGTCCAGAGAATTTCTGGAAGAAGCCATCAAGGATTATAATGAAATGTTCCATACGAATTACGATACCTCAAGTGATAAATTCCAGAATTACTATAAAGATGTGTCGCTTCGCATGAAGAACAAGGAATTGGATATTCTGATCGTAGTAAATATGTTCCTGACAGGTTTTGATGCTACAACAATGAATACGCTGTGGGTAGACAAGAATCTGAAAATGCACGGGCTGATACAGGCATTTTCCCGTACCAACCGTATTCTGAATTCCATCAAGACCTTTGGAAATATTGTATGTTTCCGAAATCTGCAAAAGCGGGTGGATAGCGCCATTTCCCTGTTCGGTGACAAGAATGCCGGAGGCATTGTTCTGCTGCAGAGCTTTAAGGATTATTATTACGGATATGAATCTGTGGATGGTAAGCCAATGCTGGGGTATGTGGATATGATGGAAGATTTGAATAATAAGTTTCCTCTGTCAGAACCACAGATTGTCGGAGAACAGAACCAGAAGGATTTTATTGCTTTGTTTGGTGCGATTCTTCGTATGAGAAATCTTTTGCTTTCCTTTGATGAGTTCAAGGGGAATGAGCTGATTTCGGAACGTGATTTACAGGATTACCTTGGACGCTATCAGGACTTGCGTGATGAGTGGAAACGCAAGCGTCAGGAAAGTACGGATATTACAGATGATGTAGTATTTGAGATTGAACTGATCCGGCAGATAGAAATTAACATCGATTATATTCTCATGCTCGTAAAGAAGTACCATGATACCCATTGCGAAGACAAGGAAGTTCTGATTACCCTTAATAAGGCGATTGATGCCAGCCCGGAACTGCGTAGCAAGAAACAGCTTATTGAAACTTTTATTGCAGGAATCAACGATGTGGATGATGTCATGAATGAATGGCACGAGTTTGTGGTGGAACAGCGTGACCATGACCTTAATGCGATTATCACAGAAGAAAAGCTAAAGCCAGAAGATACACGGAAGTTTATGGAAAATGCGTTCCGTGACGGAGAAATAAAAACAGCCGGAACGGATATAGATAAACTTATGCCACCGATTTCACGATTTGGCGGTGGTGGCAGAGCCAAGAAGAAACAAGGTGTCATTGACAAGCTGAAGACTTTCTTTGAAAAGTATTTTGGTATCGGTGGTTCGTCTACATTTACTGAGCCAGAGCATAAGACAGTGAAGTATAGTCTTGATGAGCAGAATACATTGTCTATGGTTGCAGAATCTAAAATACCATATGGAAATGAATAAAATGTTATAAATCAGATCGGAAGAGCGTCGTGTAGGGAAAGAGTGTATTTCCTGATTATGTGAAAATAGGATATGCAAAAGATTTAGAAAAGAGAATGAAGCAACTAAATCGAAGTGAAACTATTCCATTTGCATTTCGTGCATATGCTGTATATGAAGTGGAATCAAATCTGACAGATCTTGTTTTGCATGATTTGATTGATAAATTGAATCCAGATTTAAGATCAATAGAAAATTTTGATGGAAAAGAGAGAAAAAGAGAATTTTATGCCATGAGCCCAGAAGATGCCTATGACTTATTGGACAGTATTGCAAAAATCAGTGGAACAGAAGAACGATTGAAGAAAATGGCACCAGAGGGACATGAAATTTTGGATGAGGAAACAGCTGCAGAAGTCGCAAAAGAAAGTAGGCGTGGACCATTCAGATTTAGTAAATATGGCATTCCTCAGAATGCTGAATTGGTTTTTATTAATGATGCATCGGTGGTTGTGAAAGTCATTGACGACAGGCATATTGCTTATAAAGGAGTTACGACATCTTTATCAGCATTAGCACAGCAGTTGTTAGAATATGATTATCAGGTACAGGGAACTGCATATTTTAGCTATCAGGGGGAAAAACTAACAGATCTTAGAGAACGAGTGGAAAGCAAGAAATAACACGTTGATTGCAGAAAGTTGGTGGAAAGCTTGGATATAAAACAATTAATCGGTGAAGCAACTGAATATGACAAAAAGCTATCTTTGGAAGCGAAGAAACCAAAGAGTTGGTGTAAGAGCGTAAGTGCTTTTGCAAATACACTTGGTGGAGCATTAATCTTTGGAATAGCCGATAATGATGAAATTGTAGGACTTGAGAATCCGAATAGTGATGCTGAGAAAATAAGTGAAATCATTAAGACAAGGATGGATCCAATTCCAGAATTTCGTCTTCGATTTGAACAGGTCGAAGATGGAAAAGTATTAATTATACTGGATATTTTCAAAGGTGAAGAGACACCGTACTATTATTCGGGTGATGGTGTGCTGGAAGCATATGTTCGTGTTGGAAACGAGAGTGTGAAAGCGACATCAACGGAATTGAAAAGACTGGTATTGCGCGGTAGAAATACATCTTATGATTCACAGATTTCTACGTATAAGGTGGAAGATTTTGCTTTTTCCAAACTCCGGGAAAGATATAAAAAATGGACAGGAAATAGTTTTGATGAGAAAGATCTTATATCATTTGGGTTGGCGAATGAGCAAGGATATTTGACAAATGCCGGAGCCTTGGTTGTAGATGAAAGCCCTATTCGATGGTCAAGATTATTTTGTACCCGGTGGAATGGATTAAATAAAAGCGGTGGTACAATAGATGCATTTGACGATGCGGAATATTCTGGAAGTGTTTTGTCATTAATTGATAATGGAGAAGCTTTTATTAAGAGAAATGCGAAATTAATGTGGAGAAAGACTGCTAATTCCAGAGAAGAAATGCCGGAATATGTAGAACGTAGTTATCATGAAGCATTGGTTAATGCATTGGCCCATAGAGATTATCTTGTGAATGGTAGTGAAGTGCATATTGATATTTACGATGATCGTATGGAAATTTATTCGCCGGGAGGCATGCCGGACGGTTCCATTATTCAGGACAGAGATCCACTTACAGTTCCATCAACGAGAAGAAACCCGGTTTTGGCAGATATATTTAATCGACTAGGATATATGGAACGTAAAGGTAGTGGATTCGGAAAAATCATCGGCGGCTATGAATTTCAAATCAACTATGATGAAAGTAAAAAGCCGTCTTTTAGATCAGATCGGTACCAGTTTACAGTTGTGATGCCAAATTTGAATTACAATGTCCCTCAGGATGTCCCTCAGGATGTCCCTCAGGATGTCCCTCAGGATGTCCCTCGGAATGTCCCTCAGAAAAAAGAGAGTAATCCGTTGGAAATTCAAATATTGAATATGATAAAAAAGGATAATAAAATCAGTACAGAAAAAATGGCAATGATGTTAGGAATAAGTTCCAAAACTGTAAAACGTCACATCAAAGATATAGGTATTGTTCGATTTGTTGGTCGTGGTTCTAATGGACATTGGGAAATAATTGATGATTAGAAATACAACTTAATGTCATTAATAGCAAAGCTATAAGATTTCAAAAAATGGAGTCTTATAGCTATTTTTTTGCGCAAAAATAAAAAAATATTCGCCAACACCCTGTAAAAATACCGTTCTTCTTTTGTATATGTGAGAGACAAAAACAAAAAAATAAAATTTTTTACATTTGCCCACTGTATTTTACCCTCTGAGCGTTTCGTTATATGAGGGCGTAAAAAAGAAAGTCTGATGCAGTGGCAAAGAAATTGTTTTCGTGCTCTCGATTGAATCCAGGCCTGATTCATATGGAACAAGTAAATCAGAACAAAAAAAGGAGGAAGATGCGATGAACAAAGTGATTTTAATGGGACGGCTTACAAAAGCTCCGGAGATTAAATATTTGCAGGATGATAACAAAACTGCAATGGCGAGATATACGTTAGCGGTTGACCGAAGATATGGAAAAGACCGGGAAAGGAAAGCAGATTTTATTTCCTGTGTGACGTTCGGAAAGAATGCAGAATTTGCAGAAAGCTATCTGAAAAAAGGAACCAAGATCGTCATCAGCGGAAATATCCGCACAGGGAGTTATATGGACAGCGAAGGAGTGAAAAGATATAGCAGCAATGTTGTTGTGGAAGAACATTTTTTTGCTGAAAGCAAGAAAGCATCCGATACGGATCCAAAGGATGAGAAAGATGGATTTATGAGTGTGCCGGAAGACGCGGAGTTGCCGTTTGAGTAGACAGATCTCTGGAGCTTAAGCGGAAGAGCGCACTTATATACTTTAGCAAGTATGTGCGTCCTCCGGAAGGGTACTTCTTTCTGGAAGCTATTCCAAAAGAAGTTTTCGGATTGCATCCAGTGAAGGGGTATCCCTTCCGGCATAGATGCCTAACCCATAAAAAGAAAAACATGAAAAGAGAAATAGCAGGAGGAAGTTAATAATGGCAAAAAAAGAAAATTTTCAGGAATATGTAACACGTACACAAAATGAAATCGCAGGGATTGAATCGAAAATCGAAGCGGAAGAATTGAAGAAACTGCAATTAGAACATAAGATGCAGCGATTACAGAATGTTACAGAATATAAGGTGAATAAATCGAAAAAAGCGAGAGTGAGTCGCCTGATTACAAGGGGAGCTGCGATTGAATGTATCTGCAAAGATGTGGAACTGCTTGATAAAGCAGAGTTCTTTCTTCTGGCAGAAAGGATTTTCTCGGATCCGGTTCTTCGTGATGAGATCGCAAAAATGGTTGTTGGAAGAAGGGAACGTGCAGAGGCAGGAGAGGCAGAGCTTCAAAGTACCATCGAAGACTTAAAAGAAGCCGGATATTGGAAGTCTCGCAGAAAGGAGTAAGAGATGGCAAGTTATCATTTTCATTTAACACAGGTGAAGAGAAGCAGAGGACAGTCCGTGATTGCCCAGGCTGCTTATCGTTCAGGAGAAAAACTCTACAGTACCTATTACGGGGAATCCAGTGATTTTACAAGAAAGCGTGGCGTGGTCATGGCAGAAATTTGTCTGCCAGACCATGCACCCAGGGAATATGCTAATCGGGAAACTTTGTGGAATGCGTTGGAATGGGCAGAGCACGGAAGAAAAGCACAGCTGGCTCACAGCTTTGATATTACGCTCATGAATGAGTTTTCCATGGAAGAAAACATTGAAATGGCAAGAGCATTTGTCCGGGAAGAACTGGTGTCCAGAGGTATGATTGCCGATTTTGCAATTCATGATCCAGTACGGCCAAAAGGTGCGGAACCCAATCCACATATCCATATCTTAGTTCCGATTCGCCCTCTGAAGGAAGATGGAACCTGGGGGATAAAAGAAAAGAAGATACCGGTGATGGATGAGCAGGGAAACCCGGTTTTGGATAAAAATGGAAAACAGGCATACCGTGCAGTATCCACAACCGAATGGAGCAGTAAGGAGATGCTGATCTATTTGCGAAAAAACTGGGCAAATCGGTGTAATGAAAAATTCAAAGAAAAAGGATTGTCTGTTCGGGTCGATGCACGTTCGTTCAAAGAACGGGGGATTGACCGAATCCCAATGATCCATGAAGGACCACATGTACGTGCAATGGAAGCAAAGGGAATCCGGACTGCATTAGGAAATCTGAACCGGCTGATCGGTCAGTTTAATCAGATAGCTATGGAAATCACAGTGCTGAAATCTTGGTTATCAGAAAAAATATATGAACTGAAAAGGCAGATGTATTATGTGCAGAAGCCAACACTGGCCGGGTATTTGCAGCAATATTATGACGAGAGAAACCGAGTGGCAAGAACCTATCAATATGGAAGTCAAAAAGCAATGAATACAAATCTGAAACAGCTTGCAGAGACGATTGCATTTTTGTCAGATGAAAATATTGATACACCAGAAGAACTGGAACAGCGGATTCAGGAACTGAGCAGCCGAGGGCATGATTTGCAATACGATCTTGATGAGGCGGACAGTTTGATTCAGGAGATGAAGAAGTTGATAAAGGCATGGGATGATTATGAGACATTCCGACCGGTTTATGAGGAGTATAAAAACAAATTTTTCGGCAAGGAAAAATTTAAAAAGGAGCATGCAAAAGAACTGAATCGGTACCACAGAGGGAAAAGAATCGTCATGGGAAACAGGAATGCAGAAGGAAAAGTGCCGGTTTCCAATTGGAAAAAGTATCTGAAAAATGCAACGGAGGAGAAAGAAACTTTAGAAGCGGAGAAAAAGGAAGTTCTGGAAAAGCTTCGGCCATTGCAGAAAGTACAAAGATCCGTTGATCTGGTAATGACGGAGATAGAAGATCAGCCAGATCCAGAGAATTTGCTTGTAGAAGAAAAAACAGCATGCAGAGATCAGATTCAAAAGAAAGATAGAGTAAAGAAAAAATCATATGGAGTGGAATTATAGGAGGAACAGAAAATGCCAAGATATACAGAAGAACAGATAGCAAGAGCAAATGAAACAGATCTGGTTTCTTTTCTGAGGGCCAGAGGGGAAAAACTGAAGAGATCAGGAAAAGAATATCGATGGATGAAGCATGACAGTCTGACAGTCGATCATAATGAGTGGTATCGCTTTAGCGGAAGTAAAGGAGGACATCCCATTGATTTTTTAATGGAATTTTATAATATGTCATTTCCGGAAGCTGTAAAAACATTAATCAATGAATCACCCGGCGAAGATAAACAGGAAGTCAAGAAAATGGAACAGGAGGATGCAGGCATCCATGAAGGCTGCCCCATCCCCTTAGAAAAAGTGAAATTGCAACTTCCAAAAGCATATGAAAACAATGACAGAGTGAGGGAGTATTTGATAAAAGAACGAAAGATCTCTGAAAAGATTATTGACCAGATGCTTGCAGAAGGGAAAATTTACGAAGATGCGGTAAAGCACAACGTGATATTTATTGGTTACGATCCGAAAGGAACGGTTCGTTATGCAGGCATAAGAGGAACGAAAGAAAAATACCGGGGAGATGCACCAGGATCGGAAAAGGCATATGGATTTAGCCACACGGGTACAGATGATACGTTATTTGTCTTTGAAGCACCGATCGATCTGCTTTCTTTTCTGAGCGCCACAGGAGATGGATGGGAAACCCATCACTACATTTCATTGGGCGGAGTCAGCGAAAAAGCGTTGATGCAGTATCTTGCAGATCATAAAAATATCCGAAAGATTTTTCTTTGCCTGGATAATGATACTGCCGGGAATGCCGCTTGTGAGAAGCTTGCAGAAAAAATCCCTGACGATAAGATGGTGATGCGATTAAGACCAGAAAAGAAAGACTGGAATGAATGTCTGACAGCAGGAATTGATAGAAAAGATATGGCAGAGGAAATCCTTTTGAAGAAGAAACAAGTACAGGAAGAAAATCCAATCCCAGTCATAAAAATGTCAGATGTGGAAGAAAAAGTAGTGCAGTGGTTATGGTATCCATTTATCCCATTTGGAAAAGTAACGCTGATCCAGGGAAATCCGGGAAAAGGAAAAACATGGCTTGCAATGGCACTTTGTGCATACTGTACAGCAGGGAGAGAACTTCCAAATGCGCTTCCAATCGAGCCTTTTAATGTTTTTTATCAGACCGCAGAAGACGGAGTCGGAGATACGATCAAGCCAAGACTTGCAAAATGTGGAGCAGATATGACAAGGGTCCGTTTTATCAATGAGGAAGAAAAGCAGCTTTCCATGACAGATGAAAGGATTGAAAAGGCAATCAGGCAGAATGATGTAAGGCTGATGATCATGGATCCGATACAGGCCTATCTGGGAGCCAATGTGGATATGAACAGAGCCAATGAGATCCGACCGCTGTTTCGCAATCTTAGTAATATAGCAGAACGTACAGGATGCGCCATTGTGCTGATTGGTCATTTGAACAAAGCATCGGGAGTGCAGAGCGATTATCGTACATTGGGATCCGTGGATATCGCTGCGTCGGTCAGAAGTATTTTGTTTGTAGAAAAAGTTGAGAAAGAGAAAAGCCAGGATATTCGTGTGGTCTATCAGCAAAAGGATTCCCTGGCAAAAAAGGAAAATCCAGTAGCCTTTTCTCTAAGTGATGAAGGACTTATTTGGATGGGAGAATATGACATTTCCATTGATGATCTGCTTGCCGGAAATACCGGAACAAAGAAAGAGACGAAATTGGAAAAAGCCAAAAAGCTTATTCTTGAATTGCTGGGAAAAAGGAAAATGATGTGTCTGGAAGAACTGGAAGCAGAGTTGCAGGCATATGAAATTTCAGCAAGAACTGGAAGAGATGCGAGAAAAGATTTGGAGGACCAGTTAATCTACGGATGGTATCAAAGCAGAAAGACAATTTCACTGAAAAAAGATTCTTAAGCAGTTACATTGGCAAAAAAGGCATTGGCAGTGGCAATGCGTATAGAGCCACTTGCCTGCCGCCAATGTCAGAGAAATTTACATAAAAGAAAATGACGCGAGAGGAGATGAACAGATGAGTAATTATGAAATACCATACTGGAAGAAATATACATTATCTATTGAGGAAGCGGCGGCATATTTCCGTATTGGAGAAGGAAAGCTTCGTAAATTGGTAAGCGAAAATCCTAATGCAGAATATCTGTTGTGGAACGGAAACCGCGTGCAGATTAAGAGAGAAATATTTGAACGATTTGTAGATACACTTAGTGCAATATAAAAAACAAAGACTAAAAAATAAAAAAGAAGGAGGTGTTCGAGGTAGAGGCAACGTGATATACTAACAATATCATGTTGCGTCCCCTTGGAGGTAGAATATGATTTCAAAGAGACGTGATGATAAAGGAAGAGTTCTCCAGCAGGGAGAATGGCAGGAACCAAGTGGAAGATATCGTTATAAATATACAGATTCACTTGGAAAGCGAAAAATATTATATAGTTGGAGATTGACAGAATCGGATAAGATGCCGGAAGGCAAAAGAGCGGATCCTTCACTGAGAGAGAAAGAACGCAAAGTACAGTCCTTACAGATGCAGGGAATCACCGGAAGCAAGTTGACGGTGATTGAACTGGTGGAAAGATATCTTTCATTAAAAACAGGAGTGAAGCACAATACATTAGCAAACTATAATTTTGTCGTAAATGTGCTGAAAAAAGAAGAGTTTTCTCATAAGAAGGTGGATGACGTTAAGCTGTCTGATGCGAAGATATTTCTGATTAAGCTTCAGAGGGATGGAAGAGGATACAGTTCAATTCACTCGATCAGAGGCGTGTTAAGACCGGCATTTCAGATGGCTGTAGATGATGATCTGATCCTTAAGAATCCATTTGGATTTGAACTTGGTACGATACTGGTCAATGACAGTCAGAAGAGAGAAGCAGTTTCCTTAGAGGACGAGACAAGATTCCTGGAATTTGTAAAGAATGATCCACACTATAACCGTTACTATGATGCATTTTATATTTTGTTTAAAACTGGGCTTAGAATTTCAGAGTTTTGTGGGCTTACCGTGCGAGATCTGGATTTCAAGAATGAAGTGATACGAATTGATCATCAATTGCAGAGAACCAGAGATATGAAGTATGAGATTGTATCCACAAAAACGACAAGCGGAACCAGATTACTGCCTATGGAAGAAGATGTGAAAGATGCATTCCTTCGTATTCTGAAGAATCGCAAAAAGACGAAGAAAGAGCCGACAGTGGATGGATATGGGGGATTTTTGTTCCTGGATAAGAATGGTAATCCAATGGTTGCACTTCACTGGGAAAAGTATATGCAGCATGCAAGAGAGAAGTACAACAAAGAACATTTGTTACAATTACCCTTGATTACTCCGCACATCTGCAGGCATTCATATTGTACAAATATGGCAAATTTCGGAATGAATCCAAAGACTCTGCAGTATCTGATGGGACACTCAGATGTATCTGTGACGCTGAATATTTACACGCATACCGGCTATGACGATGCAAAGAAAGAACTTGCCAGGTTGAAAGAAGCAAAGAAAGAACTGGATAAAAACCGGTTTGTAACCCAAAAACATGCACAAATAACTCATGAAAGCCTTATTTCGTAAGGCTTTCCGGACACGAAAAATAACCCATTTATAACCAAAATGCCCGAAAAAACATGAGAAAATGCAAGAATTTATGAGAAAAAAAGCCGTTTTAGAAAAATGTGTATAAATGCTGGAAAGTCAGTATTTACAAGGCTTTGAGAAGATATAAGGAGATAAAATGAGTAAGATAAAAGTATTATTTATATGCCACGGCAACATACGTGTATTCGCCTGAAATGCTTGTGAAATCAATACTTTAAGAAACTGACAGGGTGAATTTGCCCCTGTTTTGCCCCTAATAATTATAGGACTACCCGATGATGGAGGTTATGAAAATAATTTCATAGAGATAAT
>OGKS01001299.1_pt1 | contig 12094 bp, 11 predicted proteins | sample 1572491 | NCBI WGS metagenome assembly OGKS01 (sample SAMEA2582153, study PRJEB24529) | metagenome | biome: Human gut stool | place: China | collected 2011
GCTATAGATCTCAATACCATCTAATGATGACAAAAATAAAGAACAAAGCCAATAGCCCAATACCAGAAGTATTCGTTTGTATTGGCTACAAAAGCGTTTATGACGATTACGAAACTGTCGACATAAATAAAGTCATTGAAGGAATTCCTACAATGGCCATACTCAACTTTATCGTTGAGCAGCAGGATCGTGTCTTATATGCATTCAGTGATGCAGCTACCCAGAGGCAGCAAATTAGAGATTTTGTGCGCTATGTCCCAACAAAAGCCAAGCAAAGAATATGGCATTTTACGAGACAGAACGAGAAATGCCTACTCTATGAATCATATGGATGCACTATGGCCTACGGATATGCGCTCCAAAACTTCACTCCTTTTGATGAGGACGATGATGACATTGAATTATGTGAAGATGAATACGAAAGAGTGTTCAAACTGATTTTATATTGTAATCAGAAATGGACTGACGGTCAAGCAGAAGGAGGCGTGCCAAAAGACTTGATTGAAGCATCTATAAAAATTGATCTTCCAATCGTAGAATTCAAGTTATACAAAGACTTTAAATACCAAATATACAAGGCAATACCGTTCTTCAAATTTCTTGAGTCTGATACTTATTACAAACAAATTCTTCCGTTATTTTATGCTGACAAGAAAGTTACTTGCTGGCAGGAATATATCGGCAGACTCTTTAATTTCTATGCACAGTCTCTTAAAGGACGCTTCATAAAGGTTGATACAGATGACCCTGGGGATAATGAATTCTTCAGACAATACAGTGTCGACCTAAAGGATTGTGTAGAACTAAGTAAAGATCACAATGCCTTGAACTACCTCAGAGACCATTTCCTAATTGATTGTAGCAATAAGAACTATATGCTTCTTAATGCCAATCTTTTAGTTGACAAGATTTATCAGGGAATGCGATTTGACGTTTATCGCACAGTCGAGGCACATAATATATTGAACAAAAAAGGGAAAAAGTATAATGGTTACCCTGATTTTAGCAGCTGTTTGGGTCAGGATTTTTCTGAGCCAGAACTGCTATATAGTCTAATTCAGAAAACCTTCGGAGCCAATTGCTCAAAGTTGTTAATGGGAGAATATCTAAAATCCCAAGGTATTGAAGCAGAGCCAGACCTATATATGCGAATAGGTAGTGTCCTGTACTTGTTCGAGTTCAAGGACGTAACACTAGGCGACAGATTCAAGTATTCTTCTGATATGACATTGGTAAAGAAGTCAATTTGTGATAGAATATGCTTGCTAGATGGAGAAAAGAGAAAGGGTGCAGGACAATTGCATCATACCATTAAAGCCATTTTCGAGAATCATGTCATGGATGGTCTTGACCCTGATGTGAGCAAGGTTACAGCCATAGTGCCTATTGTGGTAACAACAGACCGAGCGTTTTCAGCGATTGGGGTTCAGGCTCTGGTTGTGGAAGAATACAATAAATACCCAAAAATCCAATTTGGTGGTTTTATTTCAGTGCCAATAGTAATTGAGTTAGATACTCTGATTGATTTATCATACCGTTTTAATATGGGTATTCTCGACTTTACTAATGTCATAAAAGACTACATGTTTAACAAGTATTCAAACCTCCAGCCGTTCAGCACTTTTATCGTTGATAAGTATGCTAGACCTGGCAATGTCATTTCTAATAATGAAGTGAAATATTTGTTCGCAGAGATCATCAAATATATGTGATAGTTATCAGAGAGAGGCGGCTGAAATCAACCGCCTATCTTGCTTTTAGAATATCAACTCCACCCTGCACTGCCTGTTCACGGCAGGAGGGCAGAACTTCTCGATTCCACCTTCTGCCACAGTCTGGATCTTCTCTTCCGGCACTCCCCTTTCCTGAAGCAATTTCGAGATATAGTCCGCTCTCGACTGTGAGAGTGAGACATTGCCATCGGCAGAACCTGTAGCAGAGTCAGCGGCTCCTGTCACACGTACTGTCAGCTGCCACTCCTTTGCAAGTTTAGCAATGGCATCCAGGTTAATCAGCTGGGACTTGTCGGTAAGGCTTGTGCTGGCAAGATTGAAGAAGAAAAATATAGGAGAACCTACAGGGAACTCCCCTTTCACGATTCCAGAAAGGAACACCTGCAGGATATCTTGACTACCGCAAGGAGATAGAGATGCACGAACTCCCGGAATGGACCCAGGAGGGTTACATCAGTGAGGTGATGGATGTCCTGTACTGCGGTAAGGACTTCGAGAGGATCCTGATTGAGGCCGAGGAACTCGATGTCATAGAGAGCCCAGAGCTTCTTCCTATAAGGGGCCTTCCTATCAGCGAGTGCTTCGTCAAGTTTGGCAGCACAGAGCCCTTCGCTCCAGTCACCTTCATTGATGGCGATCCGTATAAGATGACTGAGGAGACCAGAAGTTTCATCGTTCCGCTCAAGAAACTCAAGGACTATTTCGATGTTTTCACCATGCTGGAGGTGATGGAAAGTATGCAGACTTTCGCCAATGGCAATCCATGGACCTATGAACAGCTGAAGGATTACTTCGAGGCAGGCATCGACGATGCCGTCGACCTGGCAACTAGGGTGTTCTTCGGCAAGAGGAATTGGGATGGCAATCCTGAAATCCTCCACGCTCTGCATGTTGGTATGCAGGGAGAGAACAAGACCCAGATGCTGGCAGGCTTCCTGCACGATGTTGTGGAAGACTCCGACGTGACTCTGGAAGACCTTGCCAAATGGGGCTTCTCTCAAGAAGTTGTTACGGCGGTAGATCTGCTGACTCACAGAGATGATGTCTCATACAAGGATTATCTCATCCACTTGACGTGTTCACTCAATCTGGACGCGATTGCAGTAAAAGTCAACGACCTTAAACATAATATTGAACGCGGTAAAGCTGGAGGGCACACAAGGAGTGTAAAAAAGCACCAGGAAGCATTGGACTTCGTGCTCGAGATGATGCATCATATACAAGAGCAGTTTGCTGCTCATAATGGTAATGGAACAGGCAACCAATGATTGTCTCAAAGGTATTGTCTCAGAGAAAAAGCTTGCTTAAGAGTCACGATTTGACACGGCTGGATTGTAACTTTCCACCGTCAAGCGCGGTCAAGCTCGTCTCGCTGCACTACGTTCCGCAAGACCAGCTTGGTTCCAGCCACTTCGGGACTATCGCCCCTGCGCGACTTCCACTCTATTGAGTTCCGCCCGGCAGACATTCCCGTCTGGCTTGTCGCCAGCCGTGAAAGACTGCTTCGGGCTCCACGGCCACTACGCCTTCGGCTCCGTTGCCAAAGAGAAAAGCGGTGTCGGTCGAAAGTCCGCCACAAGTGTCGGCCTTACCACCGACCTGGTTCATTGGCTTCAGGTGGGCAAGACTGTGGCCATTGTCCGCTTCGCGTCCAAGTTCCACAGACTTGCTTCCGCCTTCCGCACTGCCTCGGTCGCTTCGCTCCCTGCGGCGGGCCGACTACCGGCTAACGCCGGTCATCGTGCTGCCGTTGTGATTCTTCGTATTCATCGTGGTAATATTGCAGACAGTGTGAGATGTCATCAATCAGAAAGGCGGTAGGTTAGCGGTGGTCTTACTGCTATTGTTGTTTCTCTTACATATATCAGAACAAGAGAATGCTATCACCCTATATACAGTATTGGTGCTATTGAGGATTTGGAGACTTTTGATTATTCCCGCCTTCGGCGAAATTTTGCGTCAGTAGTATGCGAAGGTAAGTGCAAGGCCTTCGTTGTCGGGCACTCACTACGGGCGTGAGCCTTAGTGCAGTGCGGAGGTAAGAAAAGCGGTCTGCCAGCCTTCAGAAGCCGCCAGAGGTGTCTTTTCAAGGCTGTCAGGGGTTAATAGGACTCATCAGCGTCAGCGGAGCCGCCGCCGAAGAGTCCACAACTGCTGACGCAGTTGGATAAACGCCCGGAAAGACAGTGACCATTGCCATCAGAACTCTATGCAGAACTTCAAAAGATACTCTCTTGGACGCAATACAGTTATGCTGTTAGTCTGCAATGTGGATGTAATCCTCACCTGCCTGTATTCATTCGTCCCGACAACATTTCTTGCCGAACAAGAGATTTCCCATTTGCCCCTTTTATATCCGGCACATATATCCAGAAAGCTGTTCACACCATAGTCTTTTTCATTGCTATGATACACATCACATTCTGCACCGATTCTGAGACCTTTGAGCGGGAACAAATTGACAGAGGCATTATGCGCCCAGTCCACTACATACGGAGTACTCAGTGATGGATTATCATTGCACCTTCGACGGCTGGCTGACATTTTGGATTTCAGCTGAAAATTGAGCAGGGAGGTAAGCCTATATGAAATATCCGCCGACGCACTGAACGAATCAAGAGCATAATTTTCAATGTCTCCTCTGACTACAGACGAATAGAAAGTGCTTGAGGCTGTTCCGGCAAGTCCCGCAGTCAATCTGACGGACGGGAAAGATTCTTCAGCACGGAACGAAACGCCCAGATAGTCAGAAGCGTATTTTTCTCCTGTTGCCGTCCTGCAATAAACTCCACTATCCAATGTGCTTTCATACAGCAGATTGCCGCTGGTTCTCGAATAAGCCGGCCTGATATTGAAAAAGAACCCTGCCAAAGGATTACGGAACGTCCACCCAGCAAGAAGTATATGCGTCCTTCTTATACCCGGCTGCCCCAAGCCGTATGAGACATTGCGATATGAATAATAGACGGGTCCCGACATCATCTCCAAAGTATTATGTTCCGAGCTTCCAACAGAATATGAAACCCGCAATTCATTCATACCGTCAGGTTTCCAATTCCAGGACAAGGAGGGATCCACAACAATATTCCCCGTTGATTCGGCACCATATTTCTGCCACAGGTAACCAAGCCGGCAATTTGCGGTAATGTTATGATTTCCAAAATGAAACTGGAAGCCTTGTTCCCAATAAGGAAGCGCATAAGAATAGAAATCACCACACAGGAATTGATTTTTATAGTCAATACCGGCCTTACCTGAAAAATAGTGTTGCCCTGACTTCAACTTGAAGGTAAGGGCATTCTTTGTTGAAAATTTATTCACTCTCAATTTATGCTCCTGCGAAGAAAGGGTCAACAGGCTACCGGGAAAATACGTATCCCCTGTAGAAGACTCCACCTGCCACACATTTCCTTTTGGTGTAGTATGCGATAGACTGAAATCTTCGGCCACCATTCTGATTTCAGGATACACGAACATCCCGGTGGTATCATCACCGACTGACCACATACCGTCAGAACTGTTCCATTTCCCGGAACATTGAGTTCTGCTTCTGACATACGTACGGTCAGAATTTAATATATAATTCAACTTTACGCCTAATTCATTCCGCTTTCCGGATATATCCCAAGCCTCCCGGACAGAAGGAACATCTGCGACATCAAGATAAAACGTCTCACCCACCCAATTCAGCTTCTCACGATCAAGCAGACCGTCCACCTGCAAGCTCAATTCAGAATCCTTTCCGGCCTTAAGCAGCCAATTCCCGGAGACCAGATGTGAATTGTTGAAAGTATATTTTCCCTTGTCAAAGCCCGGCTTAGGGACGGACATTAGGCTGAGAATACCGTTCTCTTCTCTATAACCATCAGAGAAATCATTCAACTCATTGCTGATGTCAGTTCCGGTATCATTTCCCTTATACACCATCATAGTTTGGAACTTCCTGCCGAATTGCATAGCCATCAGCCTGTTATCATACAGAAAGCCTTCATTGCGCTCAGCATAGCCGCCACCCGCTTCAACAAGCGCAGACCAGACCGACCTCTCTTCATCTTTCAGAACAATGTTCATCGCGGCACGTTCTTCATATTGTATGCCACGCAAGGATTTCACGCTCTGATGATTCTCAAGAACCTGGACATCCTTTACCTTGTCAGCCGAAATATTGCCACTCGCAAGAGAATACTTTCCACCCATCAGATCCAAGCCTTCAATATAGAACTTGCTGATTTCCTTGCCCTGATACTCAATGGCCCCGCTTGGCTTGACATCAATACCCGGCATACGCCTGATAACATCCTCTATGGAACGGTCCTGTGCCTGCTTGAAACTGCCTACAGAGTAGGTCAATGTATCACCCGACTCACGGATGCGGCGTTGCGTAACTGTAACGGTCCGAAGCCTCTCAACACTCTCAACCATTATGACAGTCTGCCCGTCTGACAGCTCTCCGACATCGATGCGTACCGGCTTCATCCCCATCAAGCTCACCACAATATATGACACACCAGGAGAAATCTTGATTTCAAAATATCCTGTCCCATCTGCAATACTGTATGTCACAACAGCCCCATCTGATTTATATGCAAGGATATTTGCTCCGGCCAAAGCATTGCCGTATTCATCCACAATCCTTCCACTGAATACCCTTAATTCCTCATTTGCCCGCAGAATGGTGCTTGAAAACAGAAATAGAAATATCAGGGCGACCTGGCACTTGAGTTTCATATGCTATTCAACATCAAGATAATTCTTTTTCGGCTTGGCCGAGTCCGTAATATCATTGCCTTTTGCATCAGTCACCTTGATATCCCCGAACTTTTCACGGTAAGTCTCCCTGAATGTCTTTCCGTCATCGGAGGCGCGCATAGAAATATATTTCTTTCTACTGCATCCAATCTCTTTGCCTGACCGGAGAATACCAACCATAGTATCGGCAGGTGCCTCCTCCAGTCCTACTGCAACAAAATTAAATATCCCGTCAGAATCTGCAGCCTCCATAATCAGGCCGGGAAGTCCGCCGAGGACATAGGGGCCGAAAGGCAGTGGAATCTCCGGTGCATACCACACGGTCCATTCACGTCCATATAATCTCCCGACGGCCATATGACACTGATAGCCGCAGACTGATTTGGAACTGTCAACCAATTCCCAAGAGACATCGGGCATCGGCTCTTCATAAATGAATGTGTCAGTGCCGATTCTGTTGGAATAGGTATATGAATTGGTTTGACGGTCGGCAAGAAGCTGAAGGTCATGGCGACCGGAATAGGTACTTGAGATTTTGGTAACAAGAGCCATGGCCTGTGACATGTCGTTCACCTTCAGGACTGCCTCCTTCTCATTCAGGAAAGCACGCATAGAGCTGTTGTAAAATGCAGCCTTGTCCGTACCGATATCAAGCACCCATCGGTAAATGTCTCTGTTTTTGGAATAAAGAGCATCGCAGTCATAAGTTACACGATAAACAGCGTTCTCCTGTGCCGCTCCGGCAAAACTCATTGTCAACAACGCAATGATGATAGTAACAATTCGTTTCATAACTGATCTTGTTTTACTCAACAAAAGTCAGGAAAGAAGTTCTAACTTATGGTTAAGGAGTGTTAACAAGTATTAACGACTGTCTTATTCGCTGGAAAAAACATTAATTTTGCACGAAAGTATCAAGAGATGAGAGGAAAAGAAAACTCAAATATAATCATAACCATCGTTGTAGCTGCAGTTACAGTCATTTCCATATCCCTTTATGAATGCTGGTGGATGCGCAATCTGTTCAACACAACCTACGAATCAATGGAGCTTGGTATAAGCAGCTCAATGGCATTGGCGGAACTGAGTTCAGACAAGACGGTTTCACTTTACCTTAAATATGATGTTGACAGCGTAAGAGACACCACTCCAAAAATACTATCATTGTCCGCAGTTTCCCAGATACCGGCCAAGCAGATAGCGGGTATCACAATCAACAAAAAGGAGGACAACACTTTGGATGCCGTCCTGTATGACAGTCTGCTTACAGCGCGACTGAAATATTCCGGCCTTGACATACCTCATGCTGTCCGGATAATCAAAGACAGCATATCAGTATCTGAAAGCGGTTTTACAGATTTGCTGTCCGTCAGGGAGACCCAGATATTCACCCACAAGAGTACCCTGCATCAAGAAGTGGATTATCAATTCATAGGACCCCGACTCACGGAATATGTTTTGAAAAGGATGACAGGCATAATCTGCGTATCAGTCTCTCTTCTTATCATACTCATTCTAGCGTTTGCCATAATAATAAAGACATTGCACAAACAGTCCGCACTCGACAGAATAAAGACGGATTTCGCGAGAAATATGACCCACGAGCTGAAAACACCTATCGCCGTAGCCGGCGCTGCTGCGGACGCGCTGACAACATACGGTTTCAGCGAAGACCCACAGAAAAGGCCGGAATATATAGAAATAATCCGCAGACAGCTGGAAAAGCTCAGCAATATGGTAGAAAAGATACTCGCCGCCACACACGAAGGACAAGACAGTATACAGCTACAGCCTTCGGACGTAAGAATCAAGGAAATGCTTGAAGAAGCCGCAGATGACATAGGGCTGAGCGCAGGCAAGAGATGTGACATCAGTCTTTCAGTCTCTCCGGAAGATCTCACTGCAAGGATGGACAGAAAACTTATGTCAAGCGTAATCAGCACATTGCTTGACAATGCAGTAAAATATTCAGGAAACCAACCTGTCATAAACCTGAAGGCATATGATTCCGACGGGCGCCTGCATATTGTCGTCAAGGATAATGGTCCCGGCATAGCAAAAGAGTATCGCAAGCATATCTTTGACAAATTCTACAGAATACCCACAGGCGACCTGCACAATGTCAAAGGTCACGGGATAGGTCTTCATTTCGCAAAGACCGTGGTCAGGAAACATTCTGGGACAATAACAGTTGGCGGCAAAGTCGGCGAAGGCAGCATATTCACAATCTCAATACCGCAAAGCAAATGACACGCGTACTCATAGTTGAAGACGAGACTACTCTCTCTCACATACTCAAAGATACTCTCGAAACAATGGAATTCGAAGTGGCCCTCGCCTCAGACGGGGCAGAAGGTCTGGAACTCTACCGCATCTGGAGTCCCGACATCATAGTCAGCGACATAATGATGCCGGTGATGTCCGGTCTTGAAATGGTGCAACAAATAAGAATCCAAGACAAACAAACACCAGTACTTATGCTCACAGCAAAAACACAGGTCAATGATGTCGTGGAAGGATTCGGTGCCGGCGCAAACGACTATTTGCGAAAACCATTTGCCATACCTGAACTGGTCGTCAGAATCCGAGCCCTTTTAGGCAGGGCAACACTTATGGCCAACAAACAAACTGACGAACTCAAAGCAGGACACTTTATACTGAACACAAACAACAATAATCTGACCGACACCAGGACAGGACAGTGCACAACAATCCCCAACCGGGAGGCGGCAATACTCAAAGAATTGATTCTCAATGTCAATGACATCGTGCCGACCAAAAGAATACTGACAGATTTATGGGGCAATGATGATTTCTTCTCATCACGCAGTCTCTCAGTCCTGATGACCCGCCTGCGTCACCGTCTGGCACCCGACTCAACAATCTCAATAATCAACATCAGATGAGAGGGTTATAAACTGACAACTGGAGAAGCGACTTCCACTCTATAGACTCCGCGCAGAAAGTCTCCGTGCCTTCCCTTCAGGAAGTCGCGGAGACTTTTGTCTGCGCTCCGAAGAAACGCCCGGAAAGACTGCGGCCATTGCCGAAAGATCGGCAACGTCCACAGACCTTCCTCTTCGGGCAGAGCGGTATCCGTCAGCCAGTCTTTGCCAGGTCTCCGATCCTGTCAAAGCCTGCCTCACGGATGCTGTCTTATGAGCGGCTTCGCCGCCGTTGTCCCCACCCGCCCAGCCAATTCCGTCCTCGGTGGCTGCGCCACCTCGTCCGCATCTTTGCAATCACATTCAAATTTCATATCTTTGCTTCGATAAATCGGGATTTATAGAATGAAGATACTATTGCAAATAGCCCTAATCTTTACTGGAATATCCGCTTACGCACAAGTGAGCCGTGAGGATTATTTGTCAGATTTCGATTATGGTGTGCAGATGGTGGAGAAAGTGTACTCCGGATATGGACAGAAGGTGACGGCGGAGACACTGGAGTCTTATCAGCAGACAAAAGATTCTGTCAGGACAGCTATCTTGAATGGGAGTTCTACATTTGAGGATGCTTTCGGATTCTATCTTGCCTGGTTTAAGGACTTCCATCTTCACGATGTGTGCGGGGCGCAGGATAAGTATATGAATGGTCCTGTCGACTATTCTTCCTTGATGAAATATGCTCCCATTGACACATATTGCACGGTCGATGAAAAAACCTTTCTGATCCGCTATACCAGTTGCGTTTGGTCCCTGAAAAGAAAACAATGGATAAAGAAGGCCCTCAGGTCTTTCAGGCGTTCACGCTGCGAGAACTTGATTCTTGACATTCGTGGAAACAAAGGAGGTGCTGCCGGGACATCAGACGCATTCATTGAACTTCTTTATGACCATGACGGGTACTACAATGGCGTTGTCATCCGGAATACGCCTCTCAATATCGGCTATTTCCGGAAGACGATGAAGAAAGACAAGTATTGGCAGAAGCATCTGGACCGTAGTGAACAATCCGAGGAAGAGTATCCCGTTCTTTTCGAACCACACATTGTACACTATGAAGGCGTATCGACCCTTCCCCGCAAGGTCGCTGTTATCATTGATAACAATACGGCCAGTGCTGCGGAGGAGTTTCTACTCATCTTGCAAAGGGTAAGCGACCGAGTCTGCGTGTTCGGCAAGGACCATAGTCTCGGATGTCTCGATTATGCCAATGCAGGGAGGGTTACGCTTCCCAAAACAGGGTACAAGTTTTCATTACCGCTGACCTGCTCGATGGGACTGCCTCAAACTGGAATCGATACCACCGGCATCGTCCCCGATGTGACCATCCCTCTGAATTATCCAACTTCTCTGACGGATAATGTCGACGAATGGGTTTACTGGGTTGCAAAGTGGTTATCCAAGGACTAAGTTAAATCGCAATTTAGCAGAACAGAAATAAGATTCATCGAATGAGGAAAATATCATACCTACTTGCCATTTCTTTGCTGACGTCATGCACCATTATCCGGGGCTATATGGCCGACGGGGCGTATGGTCCTACAAGTTTCAGCTATGAGAAGCAGTTGAAGGATACTATCGTCAACCGCTCTGAAGTCTTCACTTTTGACCATGCATCACTGCAGGCTGACTGGATTGACACCTTGCACTTCTTCAACCAAGGCCGGATGTATTCAAATACTACGATGTGGGAGGCTATCGGGCCTAAAACGGAGACACAGGGCGTTCTGATTGTCAAGGATGACAGCATCGTCTATGAAAAATGCACGGGCGACATTACTCCAGATAAGATTGCCGGTGTTTTCTCTGTCACTAAGTCCATCACATCGCTACTCTGCGGCATTGCGGTGGATGAAGGGTATATCAAGAGCATCGATGAGCCGGTGACGGTTTATCTGACTGAACTGCTGAAAGCAGACCCGATGTGGCAGAAGCTTACCATCCGGCATCTGCTGGATATGCAGAGCGGCCTTAACTTCGACGATACCTATTCGCTGAGGCTGCAAGATTTGAAACGGCTGAATGCCATGTCCAGGTTGTATTACGGGCGCAATATCAAGGCGCAGGTAAAGAAACTGAAGTTCCGTTGCGAGCCTGGCACTGAGTACCGATACGAGAGCATGACTACCGAGATTCTGGGACTTGTCATTGAGCGGGCTACGGGCCGTAGATTCGCCGACTACCTGGAAGAAAAGGTATGGACACCTCTGGGGATGGAATTCCCGGCTTTCCTCTCATATGATAGCAAGAAGCATCACGCACCCCACGCCTTCGGCGGGTTGGCCTTGACCATGCTGGATTTGGCGAAGATTGGCCGGCTTTATCTGAATAAGGGCGTTTGGGACGGAAAGAGGATTGTGAGCGAATCCTGGATTGAGCAATCTACGGCTTATTCGGCAGACAATGAGGGCTACCACTTCTGCTGGTACAACACCAGTTGTATTGGGGCCGACAAAGCAGACTATCCCGGATACTACGCTATGGGTATCCGCGGACAAATCCTTTTCGTGAATCCGTACAAGAATCTGATTATGGTGCGGCTGGGGCTGAAGGATGACACTTATGCCCATATTCCGTACCTCTTTGAGCAGCTGAGCAACATCTGGCCGGAATAAAAGCGATGCAAAAGAGAATCATTGTCACATTGGTTAACGCGTGCCTTTTACA
>OGKS01001301.1_pt1 | contig 12089 bp, 10 predicted proteins | sample 1572491 | NCBI WGS metagenome assembly OGKS01 (sample SAMEA2582153, study PRJEB24529) | metagenome | biome: Human gut stool | place: China | collected 2011
CGGTCTCCTCCGACAGATATGCATATTTTATATGGCTGTCTGCCGCCTTCGCCGCATACTCATATCCGTAAAAGGACGGCACCGGGATCACAATATTTTTCGGCTTAAGTGCATGTACGATCGCCAGAAAAAGTTCTGATGCCCCGTTGCCAAACAGCAGATACTCCTTTGGAATTTCCCCGCCGCTTTGCACCGACAGCATATGACTTACTGTCTCTGTCAGTTCGCCTGCTGCGGCATCGGGATATTCCCCCACATGATCGATAGCCGCTAAAAGTGAAAGCCTTGCCTCCGCCGGCATTCCCAAGGGATTGCCGTTTACCGAAAAATCCAGCCGTACCGGTCTGCTGTATATGTCACCACCATGTATGTTCTGCTGCATCTGTTGTTTCCTCATTTCTTTTCTTGAACCTGTTTTCTTTTTAGAGCTTTCCTTCACAGATTGCCAGCCACCGTGTTATAACCATCCACAGCCCGCTGCCACCCAGGTCAGGATTCCCAGGCAAAACAGCTCACAGATCCATGCCGTCCGGTTCATCAGACGATTGGCTCTCCGGATATCCTCATATTCCACCTGCCGTTTCGGATCCCCGATATAGGGTTTCTTCACGACTTTGCCAAAGTAACTGGCATCTCCTGCCAACTGTATTCCCAGTGCGCCGGCACATACAGATTCCGTCTGAGCGGAATTGGGACTGGCGTGCTTTCTGCTGTCTCTGTGCCAGATACGCCATGCCTGCCTGCCGTTATAGCTTTTTCCGCTGAGAAATGCCGCCACGATCATCAAAAGTGCGCTGATCCTCGCCGGGAGAAAATTCACCACATCATCCAGCTTCGCCGCCGCCCTTCCAAAGTGCAGATATCTGTCATTTTTATAGCCGACCATAGAATCCATGGTATTGACTGCCTTATATAAAAATCCAAGCACCGGCCCTCCCAGTGCCGTATACAGCATCGGCGCGATCACACCGTCGGAAGTGTTCTCCGCCACAGTCTCGATGGCAGCCTTCGCCACTCCTTCTTCCGTAAGATTCTGGGTATCTCTTCCCACGATCATGGATACCGCCTCTCTGGCAGCCTCCGGATTCCCCGCCTTTAAATGTTTCCATACTTTTCCGCTCTCCACCTGCAGACACCTTGCCGCCAGGATCTGATAGGTCATGACCGCCTCCACCACCATGCCGATCCTCGGATAAAGTGCATATGCTCCCACCAGGATCAATGCCGTAAACATCCCCGTAAGCAGCAAAACGCTTACAACTAAAAGCTTCCCCTGTCTGCGCTCCGCTGCCTCTCTCTCCGGAGAATCTTCCTGTGGGTTGCCGCTGCGCAGTGCTTTTTCTGTCTTCGCGATCAACCAGCCGATTCCCCGGATGGGATGTGGCAGAAAATAGGGATCGCCAAAGATCTGATCCAGTAAAAATCCCGCTCCAAATGCCAGGATATGATATTTCATCCGTTCGTTTCTCCTTTTGTAAGTTCCGATACTGCAGCTTCCGATACTGTAGCTTCCGACAGCGGGCGAAATTCCTTCCACTGCGGGGCTCCTCCGCCTGCCTTAAATGCCAGCCTGCCACTGTAACCCTGTCCGCATTTTACCTGATAGTCAAAATATTCTCCACCGAGGAAATGACCAAGCAGCGCCATGATCGTTCCGCCGTGAACCACCGCGGATGCATTTTGTATCTTGCGACCCCTCTGCCCCGATGCAGCACTTCTCTCCCAGATCCTTTTCATGTGATATACCATTTTTTCGTATCCGACAACACTTCGGCGGATAAACTCTTCCCTGCTCTCTCCTTCCGGAAACGGCAGGGTACCTCCGCTGTCGATCCATCTCTGATATGCCGGATCTCCGGAAAGTTCCTGATAATTATGCCCCTCAAACGCACCGAAATCCATCTCTGTCCACTCCGGGATACAGATAGGAGTCTGCCCCGGATACAGGATCTGTGCGGTCTCAAGACACCGCTTCATGGGACCGGAAAACAGGACGTCGGCAATTGGGTAGATCCTGTCTGTCACGGATTTTTCCAGTGTCCTGATACCGTCCGGACTTAAAGCTTCGTCCGTTTTCCCAAGATACCGGCCCTCTTTATTAGAAAGCGTCGCTCCGTGCCGGATGAGGGTAAGATGAATCTCTATTTGATCTTCTGTCCGATTCCGCATACGACTCTCACCACCTCATCTGCCTGCGCTGCCAGCTGTTCCAGTATTCTTCCGGTGCGCTCTCTGTAAATTCTCTCCTCCGCTTCCATGGGGACGATGCCGTTGCCGATCTCATCACAGATCAGAATGCAGTCCGGATGTTCCTTGCAGAAATGCTCTATCATTGCCTCCGGAGCGGTTCCCTGTCGCAGCTGCTCCCGGATAGAGTGGTGCAGATGATTGACGATCACCTGCAAAGCGCCTGTCTCTGCGGGCAGTTCCAGTGTTCCATCCAAAACAGCCACTTTCCGTCCATCCTCACAGCGTACATAACTCTGCTTCACATAATGCAGTTTTCCCTGGGCAAATCCACCAATGATCAATATCATTACATCAGCCTTTCCGCGATTGCCACGGCAACCACCACACACCCCTCACAGAGTGTCACAAAATATCCCGCAGTGTCCCCCGTGATGCCGCCAAACTCTTTTTTACTGCGATAGTAATAATACGCAAAGCTAAGCAGGGCTGCTGCCACGGCGAGCCCTCCCGCCACGACAGATATCCACAGCATAAATAAAATGCAAAGGATTCCCTGTCCGTACAAAGTACTTTTTACCACCCTTTTGTGGGCTTTATCCGCAAACAGATACAGTGTCCCCTCCTGCTTTGCCGAAGGGAAACTCACCACTGCGATACCGCTTAATACTCTGGACAGGAAGCATCCGGCTCCCGTCACAGTAAGCATGCGCAGTGTCGTGATCTCCGAGAATCCTCCCAGGAAAATCAGTCCATACAGTGCAAGCATGATCACTGCAAATGCCCCGATATGAGAGTCCTTCAATATCTCCAGTTTCCGGTCTCTTGACTGGTAGGAATGCAGTGCATCACAGGTATCTAAAAAACCGTCCACATGAAAGCCCCCGGTGACCAAAAGCGGTATTGCCGTCCCCACCACAGCATAGCACAGGGTTCCCACCGCGAACCGGTCACAGAACCATTTCCACAGATACCACAAAGCACCGATCACCGCACCCACCCATGGAAAAAAGCAGAGGGCGTACCGCATGTCCTCGTCCTTCCACTGAAACTGTGGCATGGGGATCTTGGAATACATGGAAAACGCTATGAAAAACGATTTGATAATTCGCATGTCTGTTTCCTTTCTATCCCCCGGCTGTCCTGCCGGTTCTGTGCTTTTGCTCCTGGTGAGCCGGGTTTGATCCGCTGTGGGATCCCGGCTATAACTTCCACGACCTCGTCCGCCTCCGCGGCAAGTCGTTCGTTGATCCGCCCCAGTGCCTCGATGTATTCCATCGTAGAATCATCGTAGATCATTCCATCCTCAAATACATTATTGGTTACAATGACGAACGGATCCGCCTGTTTTCTTAATCCTTCCATACCTTGCAGAATCTTTGTGATCACCGTCTGACGATCCACAGGCTGTTCCCCGGAAAACATTTCGTTGGCGGTGAGATTTGACATACATTCCAACAATACCGCTCCTGCCGGTTCCATTTGCAAGACCGCCTGCTCCAACTCCGTAGGCTGTTCGATGGTAGTGAAGCCTTTCCCCTGTCGCAGCCTGTGATGCCTGTCCACCTTTGCCTGCATCTCCGCATCCCGGATCTGCATGGTGGCGATATAATATTTGTTCTTATCACCGGCAGCCCGCAGCAGATAATCTTCCGCATAAGCGGATTTTCCGCTGCCACTGCCGCCCAGGATCAGTGTCATCATGTTGCTTCTCCGTTCGTCTGAATGTTCAGCCCACGCCATTCGCTCACAAAATCATGCAAGCATGATTTTTGCGCCCGGATATGTTCATGGCTGAACTGTTAACGTCTATATTGTTCCACTTTGATTTCTGAGAAGGTAGCGCTCTGTCCATAAATGCTCATTGCCATATCCAGCAGTGTGAACATCATAACGGCTCCGGTTCCTTCTCCCAGTGCCATTCCCGCATGGATCACCGGAGACAGCTGCAAAGCATCTGCCAGCTTCACTGCCGCCGGTTCTTTCCCGAGATGGGAAGGAATCAGATATTCCCGCACACCGGGGAACAGCCGCTCCGCCACCAGGGCCGCTGCCATGCTGATCACGCCATCCAGCACGATGGGCACATGCCACAAAGCTCCGCCGATGCACATACCGGTCAGTCCGGCAATATCCAGCCCTCCGACTGTCTGCAATACCGTGAAGGCATCCGCATGCCACAGATCATAGGTTTCCAGGGCGGTGCGCACCACCTGTTGCTTCCGAGCCAGTCCCTGATCTGTCAGTCCCGCGCCTCTGCCGGTGACTTCCTCTGCCCCACACTGTAATAGGGCGGCTGTCACTGCACTGCTGGTGGTGGTGTTGCCGATTCCCATTTCCCCGGTGGCAAGGATACCGTATCCTTTTTCCTTACACTCCCGTACCAGTCTGGTTCCTGTGGCAATGGCACGGACGGTCTCTTCTTCCGTCATAGCCGGTTCTTTTAAGAAATTTCTTGTTCCGGAGCACACTTTGCAGTTCCATACTCCGGGGATGGATTCCTCACTATTTATCCCGATGTCCACGGGAATGGTCTCGGCACCGATGCTCTGTGCCATCCTGCAGACTGAGGAACCCTTCCTGGCCATGGACTTTGCCACCGCCAGCGTAACCTCCTGCCCGGACTGGGTCACCCCCTCCTCTACAATGCCGTTATCGGCGCAGAAGAGCAGCACACCTTTTTTACGAATATCGATCGCTTCCGTCCCTAAGATGGCTCCGATCTGTGCCGTGATGGTTTCAAAGCTGCCCATGCCGTCCAGCGGCTTTGCCAGAGTGTCCCAATGCTTTTTCACAAGCTTTCTCACTGCTTCGTCCGGCGGCGTGATCCGGATCTGCGCCAATTCCCGTACGGTATAGTTATGAAATACGGGCTTCTCTGAGCATTCCATAGATTTCCTCCATACGCAGATATTCCCGCAGGGTATCTGCCAGCTTATCGTATTGTCTTTCCTTAATAGTGCTGTAATCCTCCCAGACGCCGTCCTCCAGAGAGATGCCTTTTTCCCGGGCCAGGGTCTGTATCATACGACCGGCGATCTCCCCCTTGTCGAACAGACCGTGAATATAGGAACCATAGATTCTGCCGGTGGAGTCACTGACTACATTTTCTGTAATTTTTGTATTCCTCATGGCATCGTCTGCACAGAAAGCGCTCCGATTGCTTTCTGCACTATTTGCCGGTCTGGCTACCTTGTCCATTGTCCCCTTCGCACTGCTGCCGTCCCCGTTACAATACACTGTCTGTCCCATATGGATCTCATACCCCGTGAACTCGCATCCCGTAAGTCCGGAGAAAATACCCTCCACTGCATCCAGAGTTCCATCTGTCTGGCAGCGATGTTTCTCCTTCTGCAGCACTGTCCGTACCGGAAGCAGTTCCATGCCGCGGATCTGTCCGCCTTCCTCTACACTGTCCGGATCCGCGATCTCACAGCCTAACATCTGATAGCCTCCGCAGATTCCGAAAATGGGAACTTTTCCCGCAGCCCGTTTTACCGCTGCCTCCAGTCCGTTCTGCCGCATCCATTTCAGATCTCCCATGGTATTTTTACTGCCGGGGAGAAATATCAGATCCGGCGTTCCCAGCTCTCTTACATTCGTCACATACCGGACACTGACCTCCGGCATCTGCTCAAACACATCAAAATCCGTAAAATTTGAAATTCTGGGATAGTGGATCACAGCCAGATCGATCTTCCCCACATGTTTTGCATCGAAACGGTCCGTCAGACTGTCCTCATCTTCCAGCGTAAGTTCCATATAAGGTACCGTTCCCAGCACCGGCACCTGCCCCCGTTCGGTTAACATCTGAATGCCGGGGTCTAAAATCGTGCTGTCTCCACGGAATTTGTTGATGATCAATCCCTTTACCCGTTCCCGTTCCTCTTCGGTCAGCAGCATCAGGGTTCCCAAAAGCTGTGCGAACACGCCGCCTCTGTCAATGTCTCCCACTAAAAGTACCGGTGCATCCACCATTGCCGCCATTCCCATATTTACGATGTCATTCTGTTTCAGATTGATCTCCGCCGGACTTCCGGCGCCCTCGATGACAATGATATCCGCATAAGTCTCCAGCTTGCGGAAGGCTGCCTTGATATCCGGGATCAGTTCTGTCTTATGGGCAAAATAGTCTCTGGCGGACAGATTTCCCCGTACCTCCCCGTTCACGATGACCTGGGAGCCGGTATGACTGGTAGGCTTTAATAAAATAGGATTCATGCATACCAGCGGTTCGATCCCTGCCGCTTCCGCCTGCATCACCTGTGCCCTGCCCATTTCCAGTCCTTCTTTCGTAATATAGGAATTGAGTGCCATATTCTGTGATTTAAAAGGGGCGACCCGATAACCGTCCTGCCGGAAGATCCGGCATAGGCCCGCCACCAGGAGACTTTTCCCGGCACCGGACATGGTGCCCTGTATCATAATAACTTTTGCCATCGTTTTCTCCATCCCACAGATGCCACCGACATCCCGGGAATTTCGTTTCTCTGTTTTCTAACACCCACGCTGTTGCTCCGGGCTTTCTGACTTTTCTATCTGCTTCCCCAGCTGTTCTGCGTACTCTAAAAGCTCTCTCTGATAAGTCTCCAGACTGCCGAAATTCTCCCGACAGCAGATAACGCGGTTACACTTTTCCAACTGTTTCTTCGCTGCCTGTATTTTTTCCTGTGCCACCGGCTCAAAAGGATGCTCTGCGATCACCTCGGCCGCCAGTGCCTTCGCCACGGGATAATCCAGATCATTTTCATGCAGGATCCCGGTGACAAAGGGGATCCCCGCTCTCTGCAGACGCCGGTAAATTTTCCGTCCGCTTCCGGCTCCGGCGATCACGAAGACCTGCGGTGTTCCTTCCGGCGCCGCCAGCTCCATATCACTGCTGCCCTCATCATAGCTTCCCATCCGGATGCCATAGAGTTCGGTGATATAGCCGGCTGTCATGACTTCCTCCGGCGTTCCGATCCGGTCCACCGCCCTGCCGTTCACACACAGGATTCTATCGGAGATCTTCTCCGCCAGTTCCAACTCATGCAAGGACAGGATCACCGTAAGTTCTCTCTCCCTGCACAGCTTTTGCAGGATTGATAAAAATTCCAGTTTATGCCGCACATCCAGGTAAGAAGTCGGCTCGTCCAGGATCAATATCTCCGGCTCCTGACAAATGGCTCTTGCCAACATCACCCGCTGTCTCTGCCCGTCACTGATCCGGTCAAACAAAGAATCCCCAATCTCTGCCACCTGCACCAGTTCCATGGCGTTTTGCACCGCTGCATGATCTTCTGCCCGCAGCACGCCGAAACGCCCTGTGTAGGGGTATCTTCCGGTGGCCACCACATCCTCGCAGGTCATCAGTTCCCCCCGCAGGCGTTTTGTCATTACCACTGCCATTTTTTTTGACAGTTCTGCCCCGGTGAGCGACTTCATATCTTCTCCGTCCAACCGCACCGTTCCCGCGATCAGGGACAGCTGTCTCGCAATACTTTTTAAGATCGTCGATTTTCCGGCACCGTTAGGTCCCAGTAACGTCAGGATCTCTCCCTTCCTGAGTGCGATCTCCACTTCTTCGATCAGAGGCTTTCCATCGTAACCCACGCTTATTTTTTCCGTTGTAATATAATAAGGCTTCTGCGTCTTCATAGATAAGTTATCCACGCTCCCGTCTGCTTTTGGATACCATGATCCACAATACCACCGGTGCTCCGAAGATTGCCGTCACTGTGCTGATACCAAGCTCTGTGGGTGCCATCCAGGTTCTTGCCAACAGATCACAGAACAGGCAGAACACACTGCCTCCTAAGAAACATGCCGGTATCATGAGTAACGGTTTTGTGGTGCCGAATAATTTCCGGATCAGCTGCGGCACGGCGATCCCCACAAAAGAGATGGGTCCGGCAAATGCCACGATGCATGCCGAAAGTACGCTGGACAACACCACCAGCAGAATCCGCAATGTCCGGATGTTCACTCCCAGATTCTGTGCATACGTCTCACCCAACTGGTAGGCTTCCAGCGGCTTTGCTAACAGGATCACCATAAGGAAAGTCACTGCCACCACGATACTCATCACTTTCACATTGTCCCAGGTCATTCCGGAAAAGCTTCCTCGCGACCAGTTGTGGAGATTCACGATATCCGCGTCCTCCGCAAAAGTCACCACCAGTTCCGTAATGGCAGAACAGATGTAACCGATCATCACGCCGCTGACCACCAGCATGGACATGCTGTCTACCTTTCTCGCCATGAGAAGTACGAATCCCATGGACAACATAGCTCCTAAAAATGCCGCCAGGATCAATAGTCCGGAGCTGACACGGACCGTATTCCCCAGCAAAAATACCATCACCAGTGCCACTACCATCTTCGCCCCGGAAGAAATTCCCAGCACGAAGGGTCCGGCTATGGGATTGTGGAAAAAGGTCTGCAACAGATACCCGGCAAGTGCCAACGCTCCGCCCAGGATCCCCGCCGCCAGTGTCCGGGGAAGACGGATCTCCCACAGAATCCTCGCATTCATGCCTTCTTTGGTTCTTCCCGTAGTCAGTATTTCTGTCAATGGGATCTTCACCGTTCCGATCCCTATATTGCAAAGCAACAGCACGAGAATGCCTGCCGTCAATAGAACAAACGCTATGAGATATCTGATTTTCCTGCGCTGCTGCATGTTTTTCTCCTTCTTTTCCTATTCGTATACCAATCGTATTCTAATCTCATTCTAAGACTCTTATACTTACGCTGTGTTTCTAGGTCCTTCATCTTACTGTAAGAGAAACAGATAACGCAACTTAGCGGTATCATCGTCCGTCAACACCGTATGCATATCCTGCAATAAATACCCGATCGCCATGGACTGCTGGTACATATCGTTGGTGGTGCAATAGACCTGCCCCTCCTGTACCGCCTTGAAGTCTTTTAGAATATTGCATTTGCCGATCAGTTCGTCCAACGTGGTCACGCCACCGTCGATCGAGCTGTTGTAGATCAGAATGTCTGCATCCTTCCCCCCGGCATAGAAATCTTCGACCTGCATGTTCAGTGTGGAGCGTCCGCTTCCGCTGTCCTCAAGATCCTCAAAAATGTATCTTCCTCCTGCCAGTTCGATCAGCTTCGGAATATAATCCGTACTCTGCCGTACCTGGATCAGTCCATTGGAAGTCACATAGAAAAATGCTATGGTCTTCCCTGTTTTTTCCCCGCTTTCTACTTTTTCCAGAATCTCTGTCTGCTCCGCAAAGGCTTCTTCTGCCTCCGCTTCCTTTCCGGTCAGGGCTCCGAAAAATTTGACCCATTCCACTTTTCCCAAAGGATGCTGTTCATAGCTGGAATATTCGATCATCACCGGAATATCAAAGCTTTGAAGCATTTCCACCACCTCCGGCGAGTGCGTGATCATCCGGTTCTCGATCGCCAGATCACAGCCTTCAGACACCAGTAATTCATAATCCGGTTTACTGTATTTTCCGGCATAGATCATATCCCCTGCCGCCATGGCATCCTTTGCTGTCTGAATGTACCAGTTCTCCTGCTTCTGTCCGGAGAACCGGATCTGATCCACAGCATCCACGGATGCGAACATATCCATCACCCCGGATGCCACCAGATATATATTTTGAAGTGGTTCCTGCAAGATACTGACGTCCTCATCCAGTCCCCTTGGCACCGGCTGTCCCTCCGGCACTAACAGATACTGTTTACTGTCGGGAAGCGTTGTCAGCATCTTATAACCATCTTCGTAATAGTCCACAGCGAAATTTTCCGCATATTGCAGCTCCATGCTGCCTGTTTTTACTAATTCTGTCTGTTCTTCCTGCGTGGCCTCTGCTGCCTGGGTAACCTCCGATGGTGCTTCCGACGATGTCTCCGTAGAAGCAGAAGAAGGACTGCCGCAGCCACTAAGCCCCAGCAGTCCCATAAGAAGCAGAACATAGATCCATTTTCTTCTATTTCTTCCTGACCTCAAAGTTTTCATGCCTTTCATAGCCTGCAATATTTGAGCCGCAGGCACCAATGTGTATTACTTGCCGCTCTCTGCACTCTCAAGTGTCTCAGAGTGGAAAGTTACGGTGTATTCCACCTCATGAGGTGTACTCATTGCCACGGTATCACCGATCATGGTAAGGGGTACATCCAGTGCTTCCACCGGCACTTCAAATACGGAATTGCCCTCCGTATTTACCGGCAGATATTTTTCACTGTTTACCAACATATAATCATAGTTCGGGCTGCTCCATTCCAGAATCGCCGTTGCCGCTCCGTCAGCTATCGCAAGCTGTGCGGGGGACTGGATGCTTGCTCTGCCGCTTCCGCCCTCCATGGTCAGTTCGATGGTGTAGCTGCCGTCTTCTACAGTGCTCAGATCAAAAGTGTCTGCGGTGCCCTCCGCTACCGGATCAGATACCTTTACTTTATGATCGTACCATTTTCCCTTGGTACCGATCAGTGCCAGATCGAATTCCTCTCCGATCACGGGTACAGGAACATCGAAGCCGTAGACTTCTTCCGTCATGCCGTCACTGTAAGTTACGGTATCCGTGGTGGGTTCAAGCAGCACTGCACCATCTTTGGCTGCATCTTCCGCCAGACCCGGATAGAGATTCAGAATCTTCTTGGAACCTAAGGAAATGTGAATGGTCATAACACCATCCTTTACCATCAGGGTTCCCTTGCCGTCACAGGCTTCACTGACATGGAACATGGAGCTGTCCGTGGAAAATTCAGCGGTGTAGACACCATCAGGAAGCTGTGCCTTGTCCTGCGCAGTCTCTGTGCTGACAGTTTCCGCCGTTTCCGTGCTCTCTGTCGGTGTTACGGTACTTTCCTGTGCGGCAAATGTGCTTTCTGCAGATGTTGCATCCGCTGCCTGACCTGCTCCACAGCCGCCAAGCAGCAGACAGGCACTCAGTCCGCCCACGATTATGATTTTATTCATTAATGTCTTTGCTTTCATTACTGATTTTAATCCTTATTTTATTTGTAATCTTGATTCTTATTTATTTCTCAGCCATTGCTGCTGCGGTATGTGCCACATACAGATCCTGGATAGCCTTGATCCCGCCAAGACCTGCGATCTGGGTATCCACGCTGTCGAACTTACCGGAAGCATTGAACTGGCTTAACCAGGAATCCTCATCCTCGCCTGCCATATCGTTGTTGGCATGGTCACCTGCTACTACCATCAGGGGACGAAGAACCACTTTGGTGTAACCTGCTTCCGCAACAGCCTTGATGACTTCTTCGCAGGCGGTCTCTTCCGGCTCACCTTCTACAGTTCCGATGAATACGTTAGCATAACCGAGGTCGTTCATCTGGGTCTGCATCTGGCTGTAAGACACCTTTGCGGTGTGGGAAGTTCCGTGACCCATGAATACGAATGCCACGCCATCTTCCTTTGCAGCATCCAGGCTGTCATACCCAGCGGTCTTCACTGCTTCTGCAGTCAGATCTTCCGCTACTGCTTTCTTATCTGCATTGACAACGGTTGCATCGTCTCCCACTTCACCTAACAGGGGCTCAGCGACTTTTACAGATGCAAACTGATCCTTATACGCTTCTACAGCTTCCATCAGCTCGTCATACTCTGCGCCATGCATCAGATGCGTGGGCTGTACTACCAGGTTCTTAACACCGTTTGCCACAGCGCGGTCCAGTGCCTGATCCATGTTGTCGATATGCTCATCATCTCTTGCCTGTATATGGTTGATGATAATCTGTGCGGTAAATGCTCTTCTTACAGACCAGTCGGGATTGGCTGCTGCGATCGCATCCTCGATACCCTTGATATCAGCCACACGGCTGTCGTTAAAGGAAGTGCCGAAGCTTACTACCAGAATCTCGTTCTCACCGATCTCATCCTGATTACGGGGATCATCCTTGGAAGCATCTCCGGTATCTCTGCCGAAATAATC
>OGKS01001304.1_pt1 | contig 12082 bp, 13 predicted proteins | sample 1572491 | NCBI WGS metagenome assembly OGKS01 (sample SAMEA2582153, study PRJEB24529) | metagenome | biome: Human gut stool | place: China | collected 2011
GGCTCCGCACTCATCACCGGCGTCATCGTGGCCCGGCGGGATGTGGTGGAGGCCAATCCCGGCGCGGTGGACAGCTTCCTCCAGAATTACGCCGCCAGCGTGGAGTGGGTCAACGCCAACAACGCGGACGCCGCCCAGCTGATCGCGGAGTACGGCATCATCGAGGCCGCCCCTGTGGCGGAAATGGCCCTGCCCTACTGCAACATCGTCTGCATCACCGGCAGCGAGATGAAGGACAAGCTCTCCGGCTATCTGAAGGTGCTTTCCGAGGCGGAGCCTTCCTCCGTGGGCGGCACTCTGCCTGGGGATGATTTTTACTACGGCGGATAAAAACGGAAAATCCGCGCAGGCAGAGCGACACTCGGCCTGTATCTGAATCTATGATAGAAAGGAGCGCCGCCTATGGACAGGAAAACAGACCTCCGCCTGTGGGCGGTGCTTTTCTGGCTGGCGGTCTGGCAGATCGCGGCCATGGCGCTGGCGGCGGTCTATCCCCACGGTGAGCTGCTGCTGGCCTCTCCCGCTGATGTGCTGCTGCGGCTGGGGCAGCTGGCCGTTACCGCCGCCTTCTGGCGGACGGTGGCCTGGTCCGCCGTCCGGATCTTCGGCGGATTTCTGCTCGCCACGGTGTTGGCGGTCGCGCTGGCGGCACTGGCGGCGTGGAAACAGTGGCTCCGGGGGCTGATGGCCCCGCTGGTGGCGGCGGTCAAGACGGTGCCGGTGGCGTCCTTCATCATTCTGGCGCTGGTGTGGCTCAACAGCCAGAGCCTGTCCCTGTTCATCTCGGCGCTGATGGTGTTCCCGCCGGTGTACCTGAATGTGCTGGAGGGCATCTGCCGCACGGACCATCGACTTTTGGAGATGGCTCGGGTGTTCCGAGTTCCCCTTGGGCGGCGGCTCCGGGGTATCTATCTGCCGCAGGTGATGCCCTATTTCCGCACGGCGGTATCTTTGGGCCTGGGGCTTTGCTGGAAAGCCGGGGCAGCGGCGGAGATCATCGGTTTGCCCGCCGGGTCCATGGGAGAGCGGCTGTACACCGCCAAGGTCTACTTCCAGACGGCGGATCTGTTTGCATGGACCGTCACCATCGTGGCGGTGTCAGTGGTATTTGAGCGGCTGTTTTTGGCGCTGGTGGACCGATTGATGGGAAAGGCGGGGCTGTGATGGAAGTCAAAAACCTATGCAAAGCCTACGGAGACCTTCCGGTGCTGGAAAACGTGTCTTTTACCGTCGGTGTGGGAGTCACGGCCCTGTGGGGTCCGTCAGGCGTGGGAAAGACCACCCTGCTGCGGATCCTGTTGGGTCTGGAAAAGCCAGACAGCGGCGAACTGATGGGAACGGCCGTCCGTTGGAGCGCCGTTTTTCAGGAGGACCGCCTGTTAGAGGGACTGGACGCCTTGGGAAATCTCCGGTTTGCGCTGGGGACGGACTACGAGGAAGCGAAAGCGGCGGCCATGCTCACGGCGCTGGGCCTGACCTGGGAGACGGGCAAGCCGGTGCGAGAGTGGTCCGGCGGCATGAAGCGCCGCTTGGCTTTGGCCCGGGCGTTGCTGGCAGTATCAGACGCCGTGGCGCTGGACGAGCCGTTCACAGGGCTGGATGAGGAAAATCGCCGGAGAGCAGTGCTGTGCGTCGCTGCGGCGGCGGAAACCAAGCCGGTGATTTTGGTGACCCATGACCGGACGGAGCTGAACCTCCTGCGGGCGAATATTGTAAATCTATAAGTAAGAAACCCGCCGCTGACTTTTGTCAGCGGCGGGTTTTTGCTGGATTCAATTTCCAAAACCGTTTTGCTTAAGGTGGCGGCGCATATCGGCAAGGGCCCACACCAGACTGGCGCCCAGTGCGATTCCAAGGGCATAAAGAGCGGTCTGGCGGGCAAAGTCCGCCGACAGATCCATGTCCTGCTGAACGGCATAGTACATGGCGTAATAGAGGGGCCGCCCCGGCACCAGCGGGATCAGCAGCGCGGGGATCAGAAACAGCGTGGCGGGCGCACCCATAAACCAAGCCAGAAACTCCGCATACAACGCGGCAAAGGCGGCGGCGGTCAGGGTGGGGAGCAGGATACCGGACCAGATCGAGGCGGCCGCCAGATAGACGCCGCAGGTCAGCAGACCCCCCAGAGAAGCGGCGAACATATACCGCCGACGCAGGTGGAACACCAGACAAAAACCCAGCGCCCCGGTAAAAGATGTGAGAAGCTGCACGATCACAGTCCGATCCCTCCCATCAGTAAAAAGGCGCTCATGAAGCCCATAGCCAGCGCCCCGGCCCACAGCAGCGTTTCGATGAGCCGCATGGCGCCGGAAATGGGGGAGCCTACCATGGTGTCCCGGACGGCGTTGGTCATGGCCAGACCGGGAATCAGCAGCATGATGTCGCCGATCAGGATTTTGTCGGCGTGGAGCTCCGGCAGGAAAAAGGCGCACAGGGTAATGCTGATGCCAACGGCCAGAGCAGAGAGCAGATTGAATACCAAGCGGTTGGGGCACTGAGGGCCAAAATGCCGCTGGAGGCGGCAGATCACCAAGCCAAACAGGGCAGCCACCAGACCATCCGTCATGGAACCGCCGAAAAACAGGGCGCAGCTTCCTGCGGCCAGCGCGCTGCCCAGATAGACCAGCAGTGGCTTGGGGGCTTCTGCCGTGATCTGGGCAACTTCCCGGCGCAGCTCATCCAGCGGAATAGGATCGGCGCAGCACCGGCGGCTCAGATCGTTCAGCGCTTCCAGAACGGTGAAATCCGTGCCGCCGGGAGTCAGGATCCGGCGGGTCTGGGTGATGTCCTGCCCGCTGGACAGCGTCATGGTTACCACGATGCTGGAGGTGATGACAAAGGCATTCATCCGAACAGCCCCGTAGGCCGTGCCCATACGGGTCAGAGTGTCCTCCACCCGGTTTACCTCTGCCCCTACGGCCAGAAGCGCTTCCGCAATGTCCATGAGACAGTGCAGCAGGACCTCCGGCTGCGCCGGGACAGGGATCTTATCTGCGTTCACGTCACTTAAAAGCCGAAGAGCATAGAGCGATCAATGTCGGCCAGGCTGTGAGCACCGCACATGGCCATGGTGTCCGCAAGCTCTGCCTGAAGCTTGTCCACATAGGCCTGCACGCCTTCCTGAGCGCCGCCATAGACCGCGGTGACGAAGGGGCGGGCGATGAGCACCGCATCGGCACCCAGGGCCAGAGCCTTGAACACGTCCGTGCCGGAGCGGATGCCGCCGTCCACAAAGACCTTCATCTTGCCGCCCACAGCGTCCACAATGGCGGGCAGGACCTCGGCGGTGGCGGGGCACTGATCCAGCACACGGCCGCCGTGGTTGGAGACGATGATACCAGCGGCACCGGCTTCCAGGGCCTTTTCCGCACCCTTCACCGTCATGATGCCCTTGAGGATAAAGGGCTTGCCTGCCATGGCAGCGATGTCCTTGAGCTGATCCACGGTCTTGCTGCCGGCGGGGGGAGTCATCCCCTTCAGGAAAGGCAGACCGGCGGCGTCAATGTCCATGGCGATGGCGCAGGGATCAGCGGCCTTTACCAGGTCCATCTTCTGCCGGACGGTTTCCAGATTCCAGGGCTTCACAGTGGGAACACCGCAGCCGCCGTTGGCTTTCAGGGCATCCGCGGCGCCTTCCATGACGGCGGGATTGGTGCCGTCACCGGTGAAGGCGAGGATACCGGCTTTGGCGCAGCCCTCCACCAGTACATTGTTATAGCGCAGATCGTCATATTTGTCGCTGTAATGCATAGCCACGGCACCAACGGGACCGGCCATTACGGGGATCGTCAGCTTGTGGCCGAAGAAATCATAAGAGGTGTCCACATCACCGTTTTCGCAGATGGTGTCCATGTTGACGCACAGCTCCTGCCATTTCTGGTAGTTGCGGATGGCGCCGGTGCCCAGACCCTTGGCACCGGGACCGGGGACCGTGTTTTTGCAGGCGAGGCCGTTGCACACAGGGCAGGCGTGGCATTTGCCCATGCAGGTCCGGGCCTGCTCCAAAACTTCCTGATAAGTCATTGCAGTTTCCTCCTGAATCGTATAGCTTTGTAAAAATCCCGTTAAAGATCAAACATATTCCCGATTGGCCTCATTTTACAGCAGGCGGCAGAAAAATACAAGTCGGTAAAATGTTGAGAGCGGCGGAACTTTTTGGCGGGAATTTCGTCTATATAAGTAGAAGAGCGGCACGACCGCTGAAAAGGAGGAAGCGCTATGAAAAGAAGGTTATTTGTCTGTTTTCTCGCGATGACCATGCTCCTGAGTCTGACTGCCTGCGGAGCCAGCAGCAAAACTGCGGCTTCCGTTGATTCCAGCGCCAACGACCACCCTGCGGAAAGCCCCGCCGTGACAGAGGAGAAGGGAGATTTCGACGCTGACACCAACGGTTATGATGACGAGGGCCGGGACAGCGGAGGAAGTGTTCTGGAAAACCAGAAGATCATCTACACCGGAGACATCAATCTGGAGACCACGGCGTTTGACGAGACCGTTAAGGCGGTGGCAGCGCTGGCGGAGGCCAAGGGCGGCTACCTGGAGAGCAGCACCGTAGGCGGCGGGAGCCGGGGCTACCGGTGGGCGGACTATACCGTCCGGGTGCCCTCCGCTCAGTTTCAGGGCTTTCTGGATCAGGCCGGGGAGCTTGCCCACGTGACGTGGCGGAACACCAATTTGGAAAACATCACGGAGACCTATTACGACACAGCGGGCCGCCTGAAAACCCAGCAGATCAAGCTGGAGCGGCTGCAAAAGCTGCTGTCCCAGGCGGAAAACATGGAGGACATCATCACCATTGAGTCCGCCATTTCCGAAACAGAGTGGAATATCGAGGACCTTTCCGGCACCCTGCGGCACTATGACGCGCTGGTGGACTTCGCCACCATCAACGTCCATGTGTCGGAGGTCTATAAGTATTCCGACACGGAGGAACTGCCGGAGAATTTCGGAGATCGTCTGAGCAGCGCTATGAGCCGGGGCTGGCATTCCTTTGTGAACGGCATGGAGGACTTCGCCGTGGCGCTGGCGTACAGCTGGATGTGGCTGATCCTGTGGGCGGTCATCATCGTGGCGGCGGTGGTCATCCTGCGGAAGATCCGGCGGCGGAGCGGAATGAAAAAACCGCTGTTCAAGAAGAAAAACGATGTAAAACCGGATGACAAGTCCGGTGATACCTGATAGACTAAAGGCAGCGGGAGACCGCTGCCTTTTCTGATATTTTAGGAGGGATCGTTATGAAGCTGACCTGGCTGGGACACGCCTGTTTTCTTTTGGAGGAGGACGGCTATCGCATTGTACTGGACCCGTATACCGGCGTGGCGGGGTATCCGCCTTTGCACATACAGGCCCACGCCGTTTTTTGCAGCCACGGCCATTTTGACCATCACGCCACAGACTGTGTGGAGCTGCTGCCAGAGCGGGAAAGCCCGTTTACGGTCCGGGAGGTAGAGACCTTTCATGATGACCGGGGCGGCGCGCTGCGGGGGACCAACACGGTCCGGATTTTTACAGCCGGCGGCCTGTCTGTGGCCCATCTGGGCGATCTGGGGCACCAGCTGACGGTGGAGCAGGCGGCGGCCATCGGCCCGGTGGACGCCGTACTGGTGCCGGTCGGGGGTGTTTACACAGTGGATGCCGCCGGAGCAAAGGCAGTGTGCGATGCGCTGCATCCTCGCTGCGTGGTGCCCATGCACTACCACCACGCGCCCTACGGCCTGACGGAGGTGGACAGCGTGGAGCCGTTTTTGGAGCAGTGGTCCTCGGAGGCGGTCCACCACCTGCAAGGAGCGGCGTTTGAGCTGACCGAGCAGACTGCCGGGGTCATGGTTCCTTCGTTTTGAAGAATAGCTCTTGACAAAACGATGAATACTATGTAATATAGTTTTGAAAACTATATTACACGGCAATGAGGTGATCGTATGGTACAGAACAGACAGGTGACCCTGTTAGGGGATTCCATCTTGAAGGGGATCCAGGTTGATCTGGGTGACCGGCGCTACCGTACTCATAATGAGATCAATGTGGAGGCACTGGAATCGGAATTTCCATTCATAATGACGCGCACTTTGGAGCCACGGTCCGCAAGGGCAGCCGCTTGCTGGACCGGATGCTGGCCCGGAAGCTGCCCTGCGACATGATGGTGATGGACTTCGGCGGCAATGACTGCGACTTCCGTTGGAAGGAGATCGCGGAGGACCCCACGGGGGACCATCAGCCCAACGTGCCGCTGCCGGAGTTTGTGGAGCTGTACCGAGAGATGATCCGGCGGGTACGGAGCCACGGTATCCGGCCCATCCTTACCAACCTGCCGCCGCTGGACAGCGAGCGCTTTTTCAACTGGTGGTGCGGAGATCTGGACAAAGAGGCTGTGATGCGCTGGCTGGGAGACGTGGGCAACATCTACGTCTGGCAGGAGCGGTATTCCCGTGCGGTGGAGCGTTTGGCCCGGGAGGAAAATGTGCCGCTGGTGGATGTCCGTGGAGCCTTTTTGGACTACGGCCACCTGGAGCAGACCCTCTGCGCCGATGGTACCCACCCCAACACCGTTGGTCAGGGCTTGATCACAAAGGCATTTCAGGATTTTGGCCGGGGGCTGCGGCTGGCCGGTCAGACCGTCTAACAGAAGGACAAAAATACGGGTCGGTTTTCAAAACCGGCCCGTATTTTTTACAGCTTTTTGAAGATGTGGATGCGGAAGGACGCCTGACAGTCCAGATTTTCCAACGCTTCCATCCGCTCTACGCCCGCCTTGGGGGTTTTCCAGCAGTAGGGCGTCATATGGAAGAGGGATCGAATATCTGCCTGATCTGCCAGATGGAGGGTGAAGTCCACCGGAACGATGGCCTCATAGGTGAAGCCCTCGTAGGGAGTCTCTTTTTCCTCGTTGGGGTAGGGCGCATCGTAGAGGACCCGCTTCAGCTCCCACAGATGGTCGGCGCCGGGTACCACATAGAGAAAATGGCCTCCGGGCTTCAGGACCCGGCGGAATTCGTCAATGGCCAAGGGGGAGAAGCAGTCCAGCAGCAGGTCTGCTGTTTCATCCGCAAAGGGAAGATGATAGCAGGAGGCCACCGCGAACTCCACCTGCTTTTCCCGTTTGGCGGCCAGCCGGAGGATAGATTTGGAGATGTCGATACCGGCTATAGCGGGCGTTTTCCCGGCGGCAGTCAGGGCTGCCCGGATGCCGGCAGTGTAGTACCCCTCTCCGCAGCCGGCATCCAAAATCACCGGATGCTCGCCCACAAGCGGCAAAATCCGGCTACAAAGCGTATTTAAGAGCGGCATATAATACTCTTTGGATAGGAAATCCCGGCGGGCTGCCGACATAGCCTTGTCATCGCCGGGATCGGCGGAGTGCTTCTGATTGGGGGGCAGCAGATAGGTGTAGCCCTCCTTGGCGATGTCATAGCTGTGTCGGTCAGCGCAGCGGTAGACCCGTTCCTCCCGGTCCAGCGGACCGCCGCAGACAGGACAGCGGAACAGAGATTTCATACGATCCCTCCTATGCGTTCAGATCTTGGGTCACGTCATGGATCCACTTGCCGCTGCGGATCCGGTGCAGGCCGAAGGGAACCTTCAAAGCGGATTCCGTGGCCATGATGAAGCAGAAGATGGCGATGGGAGCGTGGAGTACCAGCCCCAGCAGCACCAGCAGCGGCAGGGTGAAGCACCACAGGGGGAGAACGTCGATCAGCATGGCGATCCGCACATCGCCGCCTCCCCGGAGAACGCCCACGATGCCGGTGGTGGCAAAGGCGTGGAGCGGGGCAGAGATGGAGTAGCAGATCATCATGGTCACGCAGAGAGACGCTGAGGCGGCGGTCATGGAGAACAGAGGCAGCACGTGGGGCTTCAGCACGAGCCAGAACAGCAGCTGCTCCGCTATTGCGACACCAAAGCCGGTGCAAAAGGCCACAAAGGTCAGGGCCTGACCAATGGGATAGGCGTTTTTGCCGCCCATGCCAACCTCCTTGCCGACGATCACGGCGGCCGCCGCTGCCACGCCGAAGATGGCTACCGTCACCATCTTGTCGATGTTGCCCGCCACGGTGTAGGCGGAGATCAGGTCTGTGCTGCCCGCCATGTGGCCCATGATGACGGTGTAGAGTGAGGTGCCGGTACCCCAGAGAGTCTCGTTCAGCAGCACCGGCGTGGAGAACTTCACAAAGCTGCGGAAGGTGGCCTTGCCGGGCCGGAGAATACAGGCAGGCATCAGGGGCATCTGCTTGCAGCGCAGGGCGTAGACAAGGGAAATGACAAATTCCACCACACGGGAGGAGAAGGTGGCGATGGCGGCGCCGGTGATCCCCAGTGCGGGCAGACCCAGCTTGCCGAAGATCAGGATGTAGTTGCCTACGGTGTTGCAGACGGTGGAAATGGCGAATACCGTCATGCCGAAGCGGGGATTCTCAATGCTCTGCTGCATACCGATGTAGATGGAGGAGAGGGAGTTGAGAATATAGGAGAAGCCCACGATGCGGATGTAGGAGGTGCCCAACTCCACCAGACGGGCATTGTCGGTAATGAGCATCAGCACCTGTCGGGGGAACAGCCCCATGGTCAGAGCGCAGAGGGTGGAAATGCCTCCTGCCACAAAGAAGCCGATACCCATGACCCGGTTGATGGATTCCCGATCTCCCCGACCCCAGAACTGGCTGATGAGCACGCGGGAGCCGCTTTGCAGACCGAAAACGATGAGCTGGATGATATAGATGGGTACATTGGCCACGGTGACGGCGGACATCTGCTCCTGACCGACCAGACCCACCATGAAGGTGTCCATGAAGCCAAGAGAGGTGGTGATGAGGTTCTGAAGGACCACTGGCAGAGCCAGTGTAAAGACCCGGCGGTAGAAGCCGGGCTCCCGGCGAAGATAGCTGAAATTCATAAAATGAAATTCCTTATTCAGAATAATAAATGGAATCCATGTTTTGTCAGGGCGTGTACCTGACAAAACATACTTTGCGGTTCACAAGTGTGCGAGCGTAGCGAGCTCTCCAGAGGGGCGTCTCTTGCAGCTTTGCGGCAATTCACCTTCTGCATAGCAGTGAACCGTGTGAGGAATTCTCAAGGGGGAGTCTGCTCCCCCTTGAGATTTTATAGCTTTATAGCATGGGCATCCGGTGATCGTGATGATTCCGGAGGGCCTCCGCACAGGCGTCGATCTCGGCGAAGGTGGTCTCGGGGCCGAAGCTCAGCCGGATGACACCGGCAGCCACCCGCTTAGGCAGGCCCAGAGCCGACACGACCTGACTGGACTTGCCATGATGACAGGCGGAGCCGGCGGAGACGCAGATGCCCTGACTGCCCAGATCGTTCACCACGTTCTGACTGGGCCAGCCCGCCATGGAAACGGACAGGACATGGGGGGCCTTGCCGTCCCCGATAATCTGGAGGTCCGGAATGGCCGTCAGCTTTTCCACGGCGTAGGCCTTGACCTCTGCCATGTGATGCAGTTTGTCCTCCAAATGGTCCCAACGCAGCTCCACCGCTTTGGCGAAACCCGCGATCTGGGCAGTGGCCTCCGTACCGGAGCGCAGGCCCATTTCCTGACCGCCGCCGGGCAGCAAGGGCCGGGGATTCCGAACCCGGGGGCCGATATAAAGAGCGCCGATGCCCTTGGGGGCGCCGATCTTGTGGCCGGAGATGGCGATGAAGTCCGCTCCCAGAGCTTTGGCAGAGAAGGGGACTTTCAAAAAGCCTTGGACCGCGTCGGTGTGGAGCAGGGTTTTTTCGTTGACGGCCTTCAAACCCTTGGCGATGTCTGCAATGGGATAGATGCTGCCCAGCTCGTTGTTCACCATCATCACGGACACCAGCGCCGTGTCCGGCCGCACCGCCGCCAGAACGGATTCGGCGGAAATGTCGCCGTTTTGATCCGGCAGGATGGTCGTGACCTCCCAGCCCTCCTGCTCCAGCTGCTGGCAGCAGTTGAGGACGGCGTGGTGCTCCACGGCGGTGGTGACGATGTGGCGGCCCACATGGCGGTTCTGCCAGCAGGCGGCCCGGATGGCCCAGTTGTCACCCTCGGTGCCGCAGGAGGTAAAGAAAAGCTGGTTAGCTTCGCAGCCTACGGCTTTGGCAATCACAGCCCGCCAATCCTCCACGCTGCGGCGCATTTCCTGTCCGAAGGGATATTGCGCGTTGGGGTTGGCGTACTGTTCTGTCAGCACGGTGTACATGGCGTCCGCCACAGCCTTGGGGACCGGCGTGGTGGCGGCGTGGTCCAGATAGATCATAAAAAATCCTCCTCTTGCCCTATTCCGAAAATAAACGTATAATGGGAGGGAAATCACGGGAATCCCCCCGGAAATCTCTTTCAATAGCGTAATTATTCATTATATAAGAACGATTCTGAAAACGCAAGGAGAACCTATGAAAGTTGCCATTTACACCCTTGGCTGCAAGGTAAATCAATATGAGACGCAGGCTATGGAGCAGACCCTCCGGGCAAAAGGACATCAGGTGGTGGAATTTTCCGACGAGGCCGACGCCTATGTGGTGAATACCTGTTCCGTCACCGCCGTCAGCGACCAGAAGTCCCGGCAGGTGATCCACCGGGTACAGAAGCAGCATCCGGCGGCGGTGGTGGCAGTGTGCGGCTGCTATCCCCAGACCCATCCGGAGGATGTGCGGAAGCTGGGGGCGGATCTCATCGCCGGTACCGGTGACCGGGAGGGGTTCATTTCCCTGCTTGAGGAGGCTGCCGCCGGAAAGAAAAATCTGGAGGCCATTGACAAGTCCTTTGAGCGGCGGGTGTTTGAGGTGCTGCCTGCAGGCGGCATGGAGGGCCGCACCCGCGCCATGCTGAAAATCGAGGACGGCTGCGTGAACTTCTGCACCTACTGTATCATCCCCTACGCCCGGGGACCGGTGCGCTCCCTTTCGCTGGAACAGGCGGTGGAGCAGACGCGGCAGCTGGCAGCGGAGGGCTACCGGGAGATCGTGCTGACAGGCATCGAGATCTCCTCTTGGGGCCACGATCTGAAGAACGGCCAGAGCCTTATCGACCTGCTGGAGGCCCTGCCCGCCGCGGCGCCGGAGGTGCGCCTGCGGCTGGGCAGTCTGGAGCCCCGCACTGTGACGGAGGACTTCTGCCGCCGGGCGGCGGCTCTGCCGAACCTGTGCCCCCAGTTCCACCTGTCCATGCAGAGCGGGTGCGATGCCACCTTGAAGCGGATGAACCGGAAGTACGATACCGCCCGGTATCTGGAATCCGTGGAGTTGCTGAACCGCTGGTTTGACCGCCCCGCCGTCACCACAGACCTCATCACCGGCTTCCCGGAGGAGACGGAGGAGGAGTTTGCGCAGACCTTAGACTTCATCCGGAAGTGCCGCTTTGCCCAGATGCACATTTTTCCCTACTCCATCCGTCCCGGCACCCCGGCGGCCAAGATGGAACAGGTACCCAAGGCTGTCAAGGAGGAGCGGGCCCGCCGGGCGGCGGCGGTGGCGGAGGAAATGCACAGGAGCTATTTGGAGGGCTGCGTGGGCCGGACGTATCCGGTGCTGTTTGAGCAGCCGAAAAACGGGAAATTCTTCGGCCACGCCCCGAACTATATGGAAGTTTTGGTGGACGGTGCGGAATTGCATAATGCACTGCGGACCGTGCGGATCACCGATGTGGACGGCGAGGCCCTGTTGGGAGAAATCGTGGAACAGGAGGCAGAAGCATGAGGATCGGCAGTCACTTTTTCGCCTATCTCTCCCGGATGCGCTTCATCCAGCGCTGGGCGCTGATGCGGAACACAGCCCCGGAAAACGTGCAGGAGCACAGCCATCAGGTGGCGGTGCTGGCCCACGCCCTGGCGGTGATCCGCAACGAAAAATTCGGCGGCCATGCGGACGCCGGAGCGGTGGCGGTGGCGGCGCTGTATCATGACGCCAGCGAGATTCTGACCGGCGATATGCCTACGCCCATCAAGTACGACAACCCCGCCATCCGCAAAGCCTACAAGGAGGTGGAAGCGGTGGCGGAGGAAAAGCTGCTGCATATGCTGCCGGAGGAATTTCAGCCGGTGTACGCCCCCATCCTCACGGTGACGGACCCGGAGACGGAGCGGCTGGGGAAGGCGGCGGACAA
>OGKS01001310.1_pt1 | contig 12063 bp, 12 predicted proteins | sample 1572491 | NCBI WGS metagenome assembly OGKS01 (sample SAMEA2582153, study PRJEB24529) | metagenome | biome: Human gut stool | place: China | collected 2011
TAAAAGAGCAGTTACGGCATCATAAATTCCATTTTTCTTAATGGAGCCGCCGCCGTATATCAGCACAACATTTTTGCCGTACTTGGATAGTTCGTCATTGAGGTAGTTCAAGGATTTTTTCCCGAAATACAGCTTGGTTGGATTGCAGTAAGAAAAGTTACCTAACATAATTGCTCACCCATGCCTTTCTTTTTAATTCTTATAAAAATCATGCACCTTTTGATGACTGCTCTTATTTTAGTCGTATTTATTCTGTGGGTTGTGCGAGGGGATTTTGGCGGTATCCCTCCAGCAGATTGTCATTTTCCATGATGAACGGCCGTGTTGTATCCTGCTCCCACGCAACATCATATTTTTCCATGAGATAATCACTCAGCTCTGTCCGATTTTTTAATTTTCAGTTTTCCGTTAAAATCTTTCTGCGTGACATCCTGAGATACAGGAAGCACCCAAGGCTTTGTTTCTGAAGAAGTTGCCAACGAACCGAAATCTTCCTGTCTGTGCCGGGCCAATAACATGTCCAAGTCATGCTCGTTAAGCTTTTTTGCATTGTATAAATAAGCCCATTGGTTTTTGAACTGAAGGAAGTTTTCATCCACAAAGACACTGTTTCCATTTCCTCCAGCACCTCGCTGCCCATGGCAGGGCAGCCGAAGGCGATGGCATCGTAGGCGTTCAGATCGCCGGGGGCAACCTCGGCGGGCGTGAGCAGCACAGCCTCTGCGCCCGCGGCGGTCATGCCCTCGGCAACGGCACGCGCCATTGCTTCCGTATTGCCTGTGCCGCTCCAATAAACAACAGCAGTTTTCATGTTTGTTAGTTCCTTTCTTTTGATGAGTTTATATGATCAAACCGCGACGGCAAGCTGCTCGAGCTTCGAGCCGCTTTGCCAGAGTGCGCAGTAGATCTCCGTGCATTTTTTGTATTTTGCGAACAGTGAGCGTGCCTTTTCCTCGTCGCCGTAGACCTTCCAAAGCCCCGCGCATTTGAAATTGTTTGCGCGGTGATCGATGAAGCCCTTCACGTCCTCCGGCGGGTAGCTGAGAAACAGCCCTACCTCGTGCGGAAACTCACCGCTCTCGCGGAAGCGGCGGGCAAGGCGCGCTACGCAGTGCGCGCAGCTTTCGTTGCCGTAACCTGCCTGATGCAGCAGCTCGGACGCCTGCGCGTCGCGCAGATCCCGCCGCAGCTCGGCGGGGCGGTAGAGGTAAAGAAGCGCCTGCCCTGCCAGAAAGCGGATCGGCAGCAGGCAGAGCCCCTTTGGCGACAGCCGCCGGTTCAGCTGCCGGATATCGGACAGCAGGGCCTCACGGTCCTCGCAGGGACAGGGAAACAGGCTCCCTGTCTTGATGCCCGCGAGCGTCGGCGCGCCCTGACGGATCAAAATTTCTTCAGACATTCGCTTTCGCCTCCTTGTTTCCTTGTTACGGTGGTTAGACTCGTCTAACTACAGGGCCTTTCAAAAGCCGCCCAAAAGCGGCTTTTTGGGGTTAACTGCCTGCTTTCGCGGTTGCGTGGTAAGGATTGTTAGCCGTACGGCGAAAAGCAGGCCGCGCCCGAACGATTTACCTGCGCGCAAGGGCAGAACTCCAACGCAAAAAGAGTACCGCGTTCGAACATAACGGTTAAACAACTCTAACTGCCTTGCATTTAAATTACCACATGTTTGCAGGAAATGCAAGCACGTTTTTTCCGCCTTGTCCTGATTTTACCCTTTGGATTTGTTGCGCTTAGCAGGGCGGGCAGCCCCTCGAAAGGAAGGCTTGTTTTTGAACACAGAAAACGATATACTGAAAGCGGGAGGGATCAAACATGAAACGTATTTCAATAAAAAAGATGGCGGTGCTGTTGTTCTGCACGGCATTGTTGACCGGCTGCGGCCCCAAAAGCGAGGTGTCCCTGCCGGACGATTTCCCAATGAATCTTGAATTCTCCAGCGGCGTGGGCGGCTGGGGAACGTCCTTGACGCTGGAGCGGGACGGAACGTTTTCAGGACAGTTTCACGATTCCGACATGGGAGCCATTGGTGAGGACTATCCAAACGGAACGGTCTATCTCTGCCATTTTTCCGGACGGTTTTCGAACATTGAAAAAGTGGACGAATACAGCTATTCCATGACGCTATCAGAGCTGAACTGCGATGACGAGGGCGGGGAAGAATGGATCGAGGACGGCATTTGCTATGTGCCCGCTGCGCCGTACGGCATGGAGGACGGAGAGACGTTCGTTTTGTATCTGCCCGATACACCCACGGACGGGCTGGACGAGGATTTCCTGAGCTGGTGGCCGGGGTGCTATGCGCCGGAAGGAGCGCCGGAAACGCTGGAAACGTATGGCCTTTTGAATGCCCAAATGGGATATGGGTTCTTCTCTGCTCAAAGATAGATTGTTTCGTTCGATGTGTGAAAAGTATAAGAGCGCGTGAGCTTGCGCAGACTTGTAACAAAAGACGGTTACTTTTACAGGAAAGGCAAAACGATTCATGAATGTAAAAAAGCATCTGCTTCCCGCACTGCTGGTACTCAGCGTCCTCCTTGCAGGGCTCACCGGCTGCGGCGAGCAAACAAAACCAGACACAGACAATGCACAGTCTCCGCTGGAAACGGTCACGTACGCGAACCTGACGGACGGGGATTCGCGCGCGCTGCTCACCGCTGCGCTTGCGAACGCCGGCGTGGACGAAAGCCGGGCCAGCGCCCTCTTTGACAGGGTCGACCTTTTCAACCGGAGCGTCAAGAGCGAATGGCTGACGGACGGCTTTGAAAGCGCCGCGCCGACCGCCACCAAGTACGACCCCTATGAGATGCAGGATCTGTGGGCGGAGAAAAACGGCAGTTTCCCCGGCTATAACTGCCGTATTACGGCATTCTCGCTGTTTGGCGAATTTCTCACCACCGGAGCGGATCAGCCCGATACGCAGGGCGAGGACGCCCTTTTTCTGGATCTTGAAACGTTGAGCGCCGACCCGAACGCCCTCTGCGGCGGCAGCAGCGCTGCGTTCTGCGCGTTGTTCGCCCCGGTGGCGGCTGCGGACAGCACAGAGGTTACCGCGCAGGTCGAGGCGCTTCAAGCGGGCTGGGCGGCGCGCGGCATCGCCTTCTCAGACAGCACTGCACGGCTGATCTCCGTCGTCCTGCACGATAAGTTCTCCGATACCGACAATACGCTCTTCATCGGTCATGTGGGCGTGCTGCTGCCGGCAGAGGACGGAAGCCTCTACTTTGTCGAAAAGGTGGCCTTTCAGGAGCCGTACCGTCTGGTGAAGCTCCGGAACCGCACAGAACTGAGCGACTATCTGATGGAAAAATACGATACCGCGTGGGATCAGGATACGACGCGCCCGTTCATCATGGAAAACGATAGCCTCATGGAGGGATACCGTGCCAACCCGCTGGACAGCCTGCCCTGAAAGAGAGACGCTGGGGAAGCTTAAAAGGAAGAAAGCCGGCATTCCGCTGCAAGCGGAATGCCGGCTTTTGCCTGTTCAATGATCCAAAAAGTACATATTCACCTCTGCGCGGGCGATGAGTGCACCTGAGTCGTCGGTGATATCGACCTCGAAAAAGCCAATGTGGCCGCCGACCTTCACCTCGCGGCCAACCGCGGTGAGCGATTTGGAATGCGTTGTCGGGCGGAGGTAGCTGATCGTAGCGCTGAGTGTCACGTTGCGCTGGGCATATTTGATGCGCGCGAACGCGCCCGCGGCGGTGTCCGCCATTGCGTAGAGAAAGCCGCCGTGTACGCCGCCCCAGACATTGCGGCTTGCGTCGGTAACCGCCGCTTCGAGCACGCTTTTCTCTTCGTCGACCGAAACGATGCGAATGCCGTTGTGACGGATAAAACCGTTGGATTCCCGATCAAGCATTTCCTGATAGCTTTCGACCATGATGCATCAGACTCCTTTATGTTGACGGATCAGATGAGCCAAGCATAGCAGAATTGAGAAAAGGACGCAAGAGAAAGACCTGCACGGCGAGCCTTTTTTCATTCCGAAACGATTTACAAGCGGCGCAAAGTCTGCTACATTAGAAAGCATCGAAGTAAGGAGAATTTTTCTTATGAATGACTATCAGACAAAGTTTGTCACGCCGGAGCAGGCCGTCAAGGCGGTGCAGTCCGGCGACTGGGTGGATTACGGCTTCGGCGCGGGCTTTCCCGAACTGCTCGACCGCGCGCTTGCTGCGCGCCGGGGAACGGTGAAGGACGTCAAGGTGCGCGGCGGCCTTGTGATCCGCCCGCGCATTGAGATCGTCGAAAGCGACCCCGAGCAGGAGAGCTTCACCTACTATAGCTGGCACATCGGCGACTATGAGCGGAAGCTCCAAGCGCGCGGGCTCGTGAAATTCATGCCGGTCATGCTGCGCTCGCTGCCGTATCTCTACCGCGACAAGCACATCCGCTGCGACGTGGCGTTCGTGCCGGTCTCCAAGCCGGACGCGGAGGGCTATTGCGGCCTCGGCATCTCGCCGTATGCGTGGCGCACGATTTTTGAGAGCGCGAGGACGGTCATTTTTGAAATCAACGAGCACTATCCGAGGCTGCACGGCTTCGAAAACTCGATCCGCGTCCACCTCTCCGAGGCGGACTATGTTGTCGAGGGTGAGCATGAGCCGCTGCCGCTTCGCTCCTACCGCGAGCCGAGCGAAACGGACATCGCCATCGCCAAGCTGGTGGTCGAGCAGATTCCGGACGGCGCGGTGCTGTCGCTCGGCGTGGGCGGCGTACCCTATACGGTTGCCAAGATGCTCGCGGAGTCCGATAAGCGCGACCTCGGCTGCCACACCGGTACCATTTCCGACGCCTTCCTTGAGCTTTACAAGGCGGGCAAGCTGACGAACGCCCGCAAGGAGCTCGATACCGGCCTTTCCGCGTGGAACCTTGCCATGGGCTCGCAGGAGCTTTACGACTGGCTCGATGCCGAGCCGGACCTCTTCCACCCCGGCGACCTCGACTACATTCACTCGGTCGAACGCATCTCGAAGCTCAGCAACGTCATCAGCATCAACGGCGGTGTGCAGCTCGACCTGATGGGGCAGGAGAACGCCGAGAGCGCGCTTACGCGCCAGCTCTCGGGCATCGGCGGACAGATGGACTTCCTCGAGGGTGCCTACCGCTCGAAGGGCGGCAAGGGCTTCATCTGCATCAACTCTTCGCGCCTTACGAAGGACGGCGAGCGCAAGAGCAACATCCTTGCCGCGATCCCCGGCGGCAGCACGATCTCCGCCCCGCGCACAATGATCCAGTATGTTGCGACTGAGTACGGCATTGCAGAGCTTTCCGGCAAGAGTCTGCGCGAGCGCGCTGAGGCCATGGCGGCTATCGCGCACCCAGATTTCAGGGAAGAGCTGATGAAATACGCGCGGGAAAAGTTTCAGTGACAACAAGTGAAAAAGCTGCCATGTTCGGCAGCCTTTTTTCTAAAGGAGGGCAGCGATGCAGGAGAAGTCAAAGCTTGCGGAAGCCTTGCATGCGGACGCGGAGCGGATCATTCGTTCGGCGATCACCGCGGTGCTGCCGGATGAGGCAGTCGAGCGCGCACTTGCGGGCAGGTGCTTTCCGGGAAGAGTGTTCCTCGTCGCGGCAGGAAAAGCCGCCTGGCAGATGGCGCGCGCAGGGCGCGCGTGCCTCGGTGATAACTTCTGCGGCGGCGTGGTCGTGACGAAATACGGCCATGTAAGGGGAGATATTCCCGGCGTGATTTGTTATGAAGGCGGGCACCCCGTGCCGGATGAGAATTCTCTGCGCGGCACAGCGGCGGCGCTTGCACTCACGGAGGGCCTATCGGCGGATGACACGGTTGTTTTTCTGCTCTCGGGCGGCGGCAGCGCGCTTTTTGAAAAGCCGCTCGTCCCGCTTGATGAAATGCAGGACATTACGAATCAACTGCTTGCTGCGGGCGCGAATATTGTGGAGATCAACACCATCCGCAAGCGCCTCTCCGCCGTCAAGGGCGGGCGATTTGCTCAGCACTGCGCGCCGGCGCAGGTGTGCTCTGTTATCTTGAGCGACGTTTTGGGCGACCTGCCGGATATGATCGCCTCGGGGCCTGCCTATCCGGATACCTCGACCTGCGGGCAGGCGCTTGCCGTCGCTGCGCGGTACAGTCTGCGCCTGTCTGAAAAGGCGCAGAAACTGCTGGCACGGGAAACACCAAAGGTGCTTCCAAATGTCGAAACGCAGATCACCGGCAGCGTGCGTACACTCTGCGCAGCCGCAGCAGAGACCTGCAATGCGCTTGGCTACGAGCCGCTGCTTCTCACCGACTGCCTATGCTGTGAGGCACGCGAGGCGGGAAGTATGCTTGCGTCCGTTGCGCGTACCCACGCGCGGGATGGAAAAAACCTTGCCTTCCTTGCAGGCGGGGAAACGGTCGTTCACCTGCAAGGGAGCGGACGCGGCGGGCGCAATCAGGAGATCGCGCTTGCTGCCGCGTGCGGCATTGAGGGGATAACGAATGCGCTCATCTTTTCCGTCGGCTCTGATGGGACGGACGGCCCTACCGACGCGGCCGGCGGCATTGCGGATGGCGAGACTGTGTGCCTGCTGCGCAAGAAGGGCATCGACCCTGTGCGTGCGCTGGGTGAAAACGATGCCTACCCCGCGCTCGACGCGATCGGCGCGCTCATCAGAACCGGTGCTACGGGAACGAATGTGAACGACGTTTCCATTGTGCTGCTGCGAGCGGCGGGAGCCTGAGCACGCCGCCTGCTGCGAAAAAGAGCGGCAAAAGAAAAATGACTGCGGAGGGAAACCATGGAGATCAACGACTATCAAAAGCGCGCGATGGCAACGCTCAACCCGGAACTTGCGTGGAAGGACGTTCTGCTCAACAGTGTGATGGGTCTGTGCGGCGAATCCGGCGAGGCCATCGACATCGTGAAAAAATGGCTTTCGCAGGGGCACGCGCTTGACCGCGCGCACCTTGCCGAGGAACTGGGCGATATTGCATGGTACCTTGCAGAGGCGGCCACAGCGCTGGAGATCCCGTTGGAGGAGATCCTGCAAAGCAACCTCGGTAAGCTGCAAAAACGCTATCCGGACGGCTTCGATGCGCAAAAGTCCATCGACCGCGCGGAAAACGGGCAATAAAAAAGGACGCATAAAGCGTCCTTTTTTGCTATTTACGATTCCCAGCGGGGTGCCTGCGATAGGCCTTGAGCGCGCGAAGCGAGAACACGAGGCACAAAAACTCGGAGAAGATCGGCGTGAACCACACCGCGTCGCCGCCAAAGCTCACGGCGAGTGCGAAGAGCACGGCGCTTTGCAGCACGAGCCCGCGGCCGACGGAAATGCAGATGGCGGGCACGGGGCGCTCATTGGCTGTCATAAAGCCGCCGATGACGATGTTGAAGCCCAGCAGCAGATACGAGATGCTGTACTTCCGGAAAGCCTGAATGGAGTATGCGATCAGCTCATCCGTTGCATGCGAGAGGTAGGCGCGCACGATCTGCGGCGCGAAGAGGAAAATGAGCACGAACAGCACCGGCGCAAGCACACACACGGTCGTGAGCGCGTAGCGCAGGAGCTTGCGGCAGGAAGTATAGTCCTCCTTGCCGTACTGGTAGCTCACGAGCGGCTGCGTGCCCTGCGACACGCCGACCATCAGATTGATGATGATGGTCGTGGCATAGGCAATGACCGTATAGGTCACAACACCGTCCGTGCCGATGCACTTGAGCACCGTGCGGTTGAAGAGGAAGATCATCAGTCCCGTGCAGAGCTCCGTCACGCCATCGGACAGGCCGATGGGCAGAATGCGCGCGTAGAGGCGCGGATCGAAGCGGAACTTCCGCAGACGGAACGTGCACTTTTTGCTGAAGAAGTGGACAAAGTAAGAGATACAGGTGACGAGCTGGGAAATACCCGTGGCGACCGCCGCACCAAACACGCCCATATCAAGGTGGAAGATGGCGATATAGTCGAGCACACAGTTCGTCAGGCATCCGCCAATCACCGTAAAGAGCGCATAGCGCGGGTAGCCGTCCGTTTTGACGAGCACCTCGAGATTGTAGGATACGAGGTAGCACACGCTGAAGGGCGCGATGCCAAGGAGATAGTGCTTGACATAGTCGAGCGTAATCTCATCTGCGCCGAGGAGCCTTGCAAACGGATCCAGGAAGAGCAGCACCAGCGCGGTGATGACCGCACCGATGATGAGCAGGGTGGCGAAGTTCTGCGAAAAGAGCGTGTCGGCCTCATGCCGTTTATCCTGCGCAATAAAAATGGCGATGAGGGTTGATGAGCCGACGGCGAAAAGCACTGCAATGGAAAAAAGCGCGTTGGTAAAGGGAATGGCGAGGTTGACGGCGCTCATGGCGTATTCGTTCACGCCGATCGAGACCATGAGGCCATCGACCATGGAGTAGAGCGAGAACACGACCTGAGAGGCCATCGTGGCGGAGACAAAACGGATGAAGTCATGTTTCAGACTTTTCCCCGAGAGTAACAAAATAACACATCCTTATAACATTAAAATTTGTTGGCGCAGGCCGGTCAAAAACCGGTATTTACTTTTCGTGCAGAACGGGGCCGCAAAATGCGCAGAAACTTCCTGACGGCGAGGGTACATGGCATTTATTATAGTATAGGGCGGTGCTTTTTACAAGGGCAAAAGGCGGCGCACTTTACCGCGGTGAATCGGAAAAGCAGAGGAACGGGCACAATGTCCCGTTCCTCTGCCGTTTTGATGTGTTTTGAAATTGGAGCCTCAGCCCTCGCTGTTTGCGATCGCCTGATCGATGAGCTTTTGCAGCGCTTCCGCCTGCTTCTCCTCCGTGACGGCGCCCACGATGGGGTCACCCACGATGTTGCCGTTGCGATCGACCACATAAGTGGTGGGGAAAGCGAAGATGTTCTCCACGAACTTTCCGGCCGCACCGCCGGAGCCGAAGTACACGTTCTGATAGGTGGCGCCCTTCTTGGCCAGCACGTCCTTCGCCTCGGCGATGGCCGTTTCGTCGCCGTCGAGCGTGAAGGCGTTGACACCGATGAGAGAGCCGCCCTTTTCCGCGAGCTGCTGGTTCAGCGCTTCCAGATCGGACAGCTCACCCACGCAGGGGCTGCATGTGGTGAACCAGAAATTCACCACGGTGACGGTGTTGGCGGCAAACAGCTCGTCGCTCTTGACCGTGTTGCCGTCCAGATCCTTGCCCTCGAAGGAGGGGAATTTCTGCATATCGCCGTTGCCGTCGGTGTCCTCGTTCAGGATCTCGGGGAACTTTTCCTCCAGCGCGGTCAGCTCGTTTTCAATGTCGCTGATCTTCGAGGCGGCGTCCTTCAGCAGTGTAAGCTCTTCGTCGGTGAACTGATCCTTGGCGCCCTCGATGGTGTCGAGCAGGAAATCACCGTAGTTCTTGCCGTCCTCCTGCATGGTCATGCCCTTATCGGCCGAGAGGAAAACCTTTTCCCAGAGATCGGTGTTTTCCGAGAGAATGGCGTTTTCCTGCTCCATCAGCGCGCTGTATCTGGCGGCGGCCTCCTCAGCATTCTTCGGCCCGTCGCCCGTATCGGTGTTCTTGTCTTCGTCCTTTGCACCGCAGGCCGCCAGCGCCAGTACCATCAGCGCGGCGAGCAGCAGCGCGGTCAGTTTCTTCAGTTTCATTTTGTTTCCTCCGTGTTTTTTTCTAAAATAGTTTTTTTCATGGGTTCTTTCCCGTCTCCAAAGCCGTAGCGGAAATGCACAGCGCCTGTCGGACAGGCATTGACGCACATGCCGCAGCGGATACACTCGGTGTGGTTGGGCGTTTTCGTCACGTCCACGTCCATCTTGCAGACCTTTGCGCATTTGCCGCAGGAGACGCATTTATCGTTATCCACCTTCATCTGGAAGAGGGAAACCTTATTGAGCAGCGCGTAGAATGCGCCCAGCGGGCACAGCCACTTGCAGAACGGGCGGTAGAACAGAATGCTCAGCACGATCACCGTCAGCAGGATGCCGAGCTTCCAGGTGAAGAGCTTGCCGAGCGCCGCCCGGATGCCGGAGTTGGCAAGAGAGAGGGGGATCGCCCCCTCCAGCACACCCTGCGGGCAGAGATACTTGCAGAAGAAGGGGTTGCCCATGCCCACGTCGTTCACCACCAGTACCGGCAGCAGAACGACCATCACCAGCAATACTGCGTATTTCAGATAAGTCAGGGGCTTGAGCTTCTTTGTGGAAAACTTCTTCGTGGGGATCTTGTGCAGCAGCTCCTGCAGCCAGCCGAAGGGGCAGAGAAAACCGCAGATGAAGCGCCCCAGCAAAACGCCCAGCAAAATGAGAAATCCTGTGATATAATAGGAAAAGCTGAACTTTGACGACCCTACGACCGCCTGAAACGCGCCGATGGGGCAGGCGCCAGACGCCGCGGGGCAGGAGTAGCAGTTGAGCCCCGGCACGCAGACGGTTTTTCCCGCGCCCTGATAGAGCTTGCCTTTGAGAAAGTTCGGCAGATGTATATTGGTAAGCAGCGCCGCCCCTGCCTGGATCCACCCGCGGAAGCGGGCAAGAAGGCGCGACGCGCCCGAAACCTTTTTATCCAATACCCACACACTCCAGACATAATTTGATGGCCTTGCTCAGCACCGTTGCCGCCTCGCCGCGCATGGCGCCGTAGCAAAGCATCGCCGCCCCGGCAACGAGCAGTGCCGCCTGAGCAATGGCTTTTTTCGATCGCAACAATTTGCTCACTCCTTTCACGTTGGCCTCATTGTAGCACAGGGGAGTTAAGATCTTTGTTAAGAACAGAAATTTAACAGAAATCTTATGTCCCTGTGCTATAATAGGCGCATCAGATCACAATGCCGGAGGTTTTTATGCGTATTCTTGTTGTTGAAGATGAGCGCGAGCTTTGCCAGACCATCGTTCGCAGTCTGCGCCGCCTTGCCTACAGCGTGGACCCCTGCTATGACGGAGATGCGGCCATTGCGCTGCTCGGCTCGGAGCGATACGACCTTGTGCTGCTCGACCTGAACCTGCCGGGGGCGGACGGCATGACGGTGCTGCGCACCCTGCGCCAGACCGACCGGAACACAAAGGTGCTGATCCTCTCGGCGCGCAGCGAGGTCGCCGACAAGGTGGCGGGGCTGGACGCCGGCGCCAACGACTATCTGGCAAAGCCTTTTCATCTGGAAGAGCTGGAGGCGCGCATCCGCAGCCTGACGCTCCGGCAGTTCACGCAGAATGACGTGGTGCTCTCCTGCGGGGCGCTCTCCTTTGATACAAGGTCGCGCACTGCCGCGGCGGGCGGCCAGACGCTGACGCTGACGCGGAAGGAGACGGGGATCCTCGAATACCTGATGCTCCACCGGGGACGTCCTGTCAGTCAGGAGGAGCTGATGGAGCATGTGTGGGACAACAGCGTGGATAATTTCAGCAACTCGATCCGGGTGCATATTTCCGCCCTGCGGAAAAAGCTGAGCGCGGTGCTTGGTTATGACCCCGTGCGCAACCGCATCGGCGAGGGGTATCTTGGGGCGGAGGCGCTGGGCCGGGTGGTGCGCCATCCGGCGCTGGTGGGGCTGCCCTTTGTGCTGGAGACACCCAATGAGCTGGAGGGCTACGCCCGGGAGATCGCGCTGCTGAAGGAGCTGAGAGGGGAATGATGCTGCGCATATCCGCGCTGGGCATGACTGCGGTGACGGCGGCGGGCTTGTATAAGAAGGCGTGGCTGCCGGAGAAGAAGTGCATCCGGGCGGGATTTTTTGTATACTACACCCACCTGAGCAATATAGTGGTGCTGGTGTATGAGCTGGCCCTGGGGGCAAGCGGACATGATATGACCTGCGGCGCGTTCCGGTGGTTCAGCTCGCCGGGGGTGGCGCTGAGCATGACGCTGTGCATCTATGTGACCCATCTCATCTACGCGCTGGTGCTGATCCCGCTGGCCAAGCATGAGAGCGACGAGAGCTGGCTGAAGGGACGGTACAGCTTTGCCAACGTGTGCGTGCATTACATCGTGCCGGGACTGGTGGTGGTGCAGTGGCTGCTGTGGCAGGACAAGGCCGGGCTGACCGTATGGCACGCGGTGTGGTGGCTGGTGCTGCCGGTGGCGTACTTCGTGTTTGTGATGCTGCGGGCACGGACGG
>OGKS01001311.1_pt1 | contig 12060 bp, 8 predicted proteins | sample 1572491 | NCBI WGS metagenome assembly OGKS01 (sample SAMEA2582153, study PRJEB24529) | metagenome | biome: Human gut stool | place: China | collected 2011
TCTGTTCACTTCCGTTTTTAAACACATCTGGACTAAATTCAATTGTGTCATTCTTTATTTTCGCCCCTAAGTTTCTACCTTTTATTGTTACCTCAGACAATGTGTAGCTGTCGTCTTTCATCATTAAGTGTAATGGGGTTGCCGGCACTTCTTTATAATGTACTCTCAGTGTAGTATATCCGACACATCTTGCTGTCAACCAAAATGAGGACAAAGCCTTGTTGGATTGAATAGTGAACGAACCATCGTCTTTTGATATTGCATACGAAACGATGGAATGTGCCGCACTATCTTGTGAACATGTAACAGTACAAAAGGGTATGGCTGTATTTTGTGCATCAACAACCATACCCGATATATTCTGTGCTATAGAAAATCTACATATGCAGATTAGCATACATAACAGTAAACTTCTTAAACGTCCCATACATCCTTATGTTTTATCCTATAAAACTATGACATTGTCATTGCCGCTTTCCTTCAACTCTTCAATCTTTTTCTTCTGTAACTTTTCAAAAGCAGGTTTTTGCATTATTTTTCCTCTTGGTAACTCTATCTTGACTTGCCCTTTTATAGGCAAAATACTTTCTGCCTCATAAATTTCGCTTGATGTCGTCAAGCGGAGTATTGCCCCTGGCAGCCCTATATATCCACAAGGTCCTACGGGGGATGGTATTTCTTGACAGAACCATGCTACTACAGAACGATTTTTCTTATATACGGCCTTTGTACATTTCTTTCCTAAAACTTCTATAGTCTCATCAAAATACAAATCCCATTCATTTTTCAATGAATCAGAAAAAACGACAAACGCCTTATCTACAATGCTTTTTATACTTATTTCCTTATTATCTGTTGTATTTGTATAGTATGAGCCACTTCCTTCAAGTTTGATAACATTGTTATCTATGCCTGTGGTTGAAAATGCACATTCGTTGCCATTAGTAAATAAAGTATAAGTTTTATGCTGATTGGACAATTGATTTATAATCATTTGTCTTTTACTTAAATCACTCATACTATAGACCTCCTTCGGAATTTGCATCACCATATTATAATGTATGGATAATCCTATCTTTTGTGCAGAGACTAATAGACAAGAGACTAAGCACGAAAGCGTGAATAATATAACCCTTTTCATATTTGTACAGAATAGAAAGAAAATATTAAAGAGTAGGCACTCCAATTAAAAAGAGTTACTCATGTAATATGCAGTCGTTGTTGATTAGCAATAGACTACGACATTAGAGAACAATAATGACTGTTCCATCTTTGGTAATAATAACGACAGGACCATTTGATGGAGTTGCTTGGAACGTTGTTGTTGCCTTAATGTTGTTTACTACTGGTGAAGATACTTCAGCCGCACTTGCTTGACTTGGCATGCATATAGCACCTAATGCCAAAGCCATAGAAAACAAAAACTTTTTCATGTTCTCTCCTTTTTAAATGTTATACATGTTGCGGAGGTATAAACCTCTTTGTTTTCGATTGCAAAAGTACAAAAAAAAAAATGATTGATAGAACTTTTTGATGGTTATTTTAAACTGAATTAAACTTATTGACGGTAAAATTAAATCTGATTAAACATTATGCTGATATTTTGTAAGGAAACTGGTACTTTTTGTAACATGTCTTTCGGTTTGATGTTTTTTTGGAATTAAAAATCTTAGATTCATTATTTTTTTGTATTTTTGCAGCCGAAAAGAGTTGTTAGGCAGCAAACGTATGCAGATAGCAGAATTTAGGACTGTTGCCAAATCATTACCTCTATTGAGGTGAAAGACTCATAAATAGCTCATTTTAAGCTATTCGGCAGTTTTTAGCGTAATTTTGGTTGAAAAAGCATTGTGTTTCCGTACACAATTATTTTTTTCAGAAAAAAGCCTTTTTTTCGAATTTATCATTAGGTGTAACACATACAATGGTTGTCTTCAAGACAGAAACAACAACAATTAATAACTTAAAAATAGATAGAGTATGAATCTTAAACGAATCTCAGTGTCATTCTTCAGCCTGCTTTTAGCAAGCCAAATGACCATTTCGGCTCAGAACGTCAGCTTTAGCACAAACAAGGTAACGCTCAAGTCAGCTTTTGAGAAGATTGAGAAGGCATCCAAGTATAAGATTGCCTACAACTCCTCACAGTTAAATGCCAACCGTTCGGTGACATTATCCAAGAAAAGTGATGATGTTTTTGGTATGTTGACCCAATTACTCAAAGAAACCAACTGTACCTATGAGCTGGAGGGAAATTACATTATCATCAAGCCTCTTCAGAAAGCCCAAACTTCTGGCAAGAAGGTAAAGGTGCGCGGTGTCATCAAGGATGAAACCGGCGAACCGATCATTGGTGCTACAGTAAGAGTAAAAGGACAGAGCGAAGGCACTGTTTCTGACTTTGACGGAAACTTCACTCTTGATGTTACAGACGACAACACCCTCCAAATCTCTTATATTGGCTATCAGACGCAAGAATTTGCGGTTGGCAAACAGCATCATTTTTCTATCGTGCTTGAAGAAGATAAAAAGATACTCAATGAAGTAGTTGTCATTGGATATGGTACCCAGAAGAAAGGTGATATTACCAGCTCTGTAGGTAGTGTCAAGAGTGAAGACTTCACAGCAGGTGCCATCAATGATGCAGGACAGCTGATTCAAGGCAAGATAGCAGGTCTGTCAGTTACCAATCCTAGCGGTAACCCTGTGGGCGGTACAGAAATATCACTTCGTGGAAACACCACTATCCTGGGAGCTTCTACCAATCCGCTGATTCTCATTGATGGAGTACCTGGAGATTTCAACACGGTAGCACCTGAGGATATTGAGAGCATTGATGTGCTCAAGGACGGTTCTGCTGCTGCCATCTATGGATCTCGCGGCACAAATGGTGTCGTACTCATCACAACAAAGAAATCAAAAGGCAACAATATCAATGAGGTACAATACAGCGGATACCTCAGTCTCTCTACAATTGCCAAGAAGCCAGACTTCTGTGATGCGGACGATTATCGCCAGCAGATCAAGGATGGATTGAGAGATGCTGCTTGGGATTTAGGCGATAATACCAATTGGATAGACGCCATTACCCGCACAGGTCTGAGCCATGTACACAATATCTCTTTCAAGGGCGGCAATGCACAGACGAACTATATCTTCAATGTCAACTACAGAAATCTGCAGGGTATTTTCAAGCGCTCTGACAAGGAGGAATTTCAGGGACGTGCAGAGGTAAACCACTCTATGTTTGATGACAAGTTGAGATTCAACTTCCAGTTGCTGGGCAATCAGACTGGTTATACAGCAACAAGTGATGGCGGCAGCTTCAATACCTATAGCTGGCGCCAGGCCCTTATCCACAATCCTACAGAGCCTATCAAGAATGCAGATGGTTCATGGCATGAGAACACTGGTATCTTCAACTATGACAACCCTGTTTCACGTATCTATGAATGCGATGGTGAGCAAAAGATTTCCCAGACACGCTTCAGTTCAAATATCACATTGACTCCTATCAAGGAACTTACCCTCAATGCACTCTTCTCTTACGATAAGATTAATCAGGAAGGTGGATATTATGAAACCAAGAAGCATAGCTCTAATGTTCGCGACGGTATGAACGGCTATGCTTCAACTGGTGGAAGTAGCACAGTTACGAAATTGGTTGAGTTGACAGCACAATTCCACAAGAATTTTGGCGATCATACAATTCAGGCACTTGCAGGTTACAGCTATCAGGAAAGTACCTATAGCAACCAGTATGAACGTAACTACAACTTCCCTACCGATTTGTATAGCTGGCATAATATCGGTGTAGGACAGGCATTGAAGGAAGGTTTGGGAACAGAATATAGCTATTGGCTTGATACGAACCTGATTGGTTTCTTCGGACGTTTGAACTACAACTATAAGAATCGCTATCTGTTAATGGCCAGTGTTCGTCATGAAGCTGCCAGCCAGCTCGCTGGTACCGAAAAACCATGGGGAACCTTCCCTAGTGTGTCACTTGGATGGCGTATTACAGAAGAAAAGTTCATGAAGAATCAGAAAGTGTTCGATGATATCAAACTGAGAGCAGGTTATGGTGTTACAGGTTCACAGCCTAGCCAGTCGTTCCTCGGTGTGCCTCTACTGGGCTATGGTGATTATTATCTCTATAATGGACAGTGGATTCGCGCATTGCAACCTACCCAGAATTCTAACGACAAGTTGAAGTGGGAAGAGAAGCATGAGTATGATATTGGTGCAGACTTCAGTATCTTGAACTATCGCTTGAATGTATCTGTTGACTGGTACTATCGCCTTATCAAGGGATTGCTCTACGACTATTCTGTGCCATCTCCTCCAAATCTCTACACCACTACACGTGCTAATGTTGGCGAGATGAGTAACAATGGTCTTGAAATCATGGTGAATGCCATTCCAGTACAAACCAAGGACTTCAAGTGGGAAACCACGATAACGTTCTCTACCAACTCCAACAAGTTAAAGAGTTTATCAAACGACCTGTATCAGACATCTTCAGATTACTTTATGGCAGGCTGGATAGAAGAACCTATCAAGACCGAGTCGCACATCGTACGTATAGGTCATAAGGTAGGTGACATTTACGGTTTTAAAGTAGTAGATGTAGATGAAAGCGGTAAATGGATCTATCTTGACAAGAATGGCAATCGTGTGAACTATGATGATTTCACACATTCATTCGAAGACAAGCAGATTCTGGGAAATGGAGTACCAAAATGGTATCTTGGTTTCAACAACCAGTTCCGCTACAAGAACTTTGATCTTGCCATCAATATGCGAGGAGCCTTTGGTTTCCAAATCATGAATGGTATGAGAATGTTCTACGAGAATAGAAGCCGCCAAGACTGGAACCGTCTGCGCTCTGCTTACGACAAGGTATTTGGCAAGGCAGTACTCAACACACTGTGCTCTGAGGAATTTAACAGCTATTATGTTGAGAATGGTGATTATTGGAAGATTGACAATATTACTTTGGGCTATAGCTTCAGCAAGATCAACAAGTGGATCAAGACTCTTCGCCTATATGCATCTGTCAATAATGCCATCACTATCACCGGCTACAAAGGAATCGACCCTGAGGTTTCAACTTCCGGTTTGGCTCCTTCGTACGATAATCGTGACAGCTATCCTCATACCCGTGCATTCACCTTCGGTATGAACGTTACATTCTAATGATAATCAATTGATATAAAGTCATGAAAACAAAAATTATATATACTTGCCTTATCGGTGCAGCTGCACTCTTAGGCATATCTTCTTGCACAGACCTGAAAGATACAAATTATACAAATGTCGTAGCAGATGGTTTTCAACCAACTGATGAAGACGTTGCATCATTATTGTCTTCAGCCTATGTGTCTTGGCGAAAGACGATGCTTCTGTGGAATGGTGTGGCACGTGCTGAAATGCTTTCTACCGACCAGGACGTAATCCCTGCACGTCCTAACGGATGGGTAGATGGTGGTGTTTACAAACGTATGCATCAGCATAAGTGGACCAGCGAGGATGATATTCCTTTGCAATCATGGGTTCGTACTTATGATGGTATCAATGCATGTAACCGTGTACTATATCAGATTGAATCGGGCCAGATTCAACTGGGCGACAGAGAGACAAGCATTATCTCTGAACTGAAAGTTCTGAGAGCTTCTTATTACTACCTGTTAGATGATTTGTTCGGCAATGTGCCTATAATCACCAAATTTGACGTTCCTGCTGGCTACCTTCCTGTGCAAAGCACCCGTAAGGAGGTTTATGAGTTTATTATTCAAGAACTCACAGAGAACATTCAGAATTTGTCTGAAGAAGTAAATAGCGAGTATTATGGGCGATTTAACAAATGGGCAGGCTATACCTTACTTGCCAAAATGTATCTCAACTCTGAGATATTCAGTGATGGGACCCACAAGGATTACGACAAGTGTATTGAGGCATGTAACAAAGTCTTGGAATGCGAAAAGTATAGTATGGAAACTGTTCGTAAAAATGTATTCATTACACATAATGAGAACAGCAAGGAGATTATATTTGCACTTCCTTTCGATGAGACTTATGTCACTGACTGGAATGCATTCGATTTCCACATGTACAGTTTACAACCAGAGAATCAAGCGACCTATAATTTCAAGGCTACTCCTTGGGGTGGTGTATGTGTGCTTCCTCAATACATTGAATCGTTCGATCCTGATGATCAGCGCTTGAAGGATGACTTCATTTCTGGTCCTCAATATGACAAGAATGGCGGAGTTTTGTATTGTACAATGGGTAATATGAAAGATAAGCCTCTTGATTACGTCAACAAGGTGAACAGTATTGATGATTCTGACGAAAACCAAGGATGGAGATGGGGTAAGTTTGAGTATGCAGAAGGTATAACGAACCGACTTAGCAACGACTTCCCATTATTGAGATATGCCGATGTTTATCTGATGAAAGCTGAAGCACTTTTGAGAACTGGGCACGCAGACGAAGCTGCGGAACTTGTTACAAAAGTAAGAGAACGCAACTTCACGGAACATCCTGCCAAGGCTATCGTCACTGGAGAGCAATTGCTGGGAACCAGTTGCTATGACTACGGTCGTCGAGACAACGTTAAGTCAACTTATGATCATGCAATTATTCAATATGGTAGAATGCTTGACGAGTTAGGATGGGAATTCTCTCAGGAGGGACGTCGCCGTCAGGATATGATCAGATTTGGAGTTTTCTCTACTCGCTCTTGGTTCTCTCATGATGCAAGTAGTAAGGAAAAGGATTTATATCCAATTCCTAACAGTCAGATACTGACCAATCCAAACCTGAAGCAGAATTCTGGTTATTAAAGAAGGTTTCAACAATTCTGTCTTTATTAAGGACTGGAAAAAGTATCTTCTGAATAAACTAACATATTATACAGCACTATTTTGCGCGAATTGATACTTTTATTCTATTTCGCACAAAATAGTGCTGTAATATTTTAATGATATTATTTTCTAAGTTACTGAAGTTTTGTAATTGAATATATATCAACGTGCTTATTTATAAATATACTGATATACTGAGTCCCCTTTTAAAAGGGGCATATATTGAATAAAGTCTAACCTGTGTGCCCGTTCTGAGTGAAACATAGCAATCGGCTCCATTGATATATATCTTTCGTGAAATTGCCATGAAAGAACCGAAAGCTTCTCTGATAGGTCCGTAAAGGGCAAATATCGATCCTTGAAATGTTGAAATCTGCAATAAAACAAGGAAATAGCAGAAGAATTTGGCATTTCAGTTAATATCGTAAAGTATCATTTAAAGAATGTGCTTAAGGTGTTGCGTGAGAAACTGGAGTACTATCATGGCTTTATCCTTATTTTTGTTGATAAGCTAAAAAAGTTTTTTCACTATACTTTTTTATAGAACATCGTAAATGAGTAACTACTCAGTCCCCTATAGAAAATTCTCGTTAATAAACAATAAGCGGCTCAGGGGGAAATGTCCGTGAACGGGAATCTCCTCCAGACTAAAATATCTTGACCAAACGATACATATTTGTCTAAAAAGTATGACCTTCGCAGTATGGCAAAGAAAACTTCAACATTCGATTATATTTACTATTTTTCAGTCCAACGATTTAAGCGGAATTCTACCATATCTTTTTTATAAGAAATTGCTTTTTCTTTGGAAAAAGCATATCATACTGAAACATGAATCCCCCAGCCTGCTTGAGAAAGTAGGCTGGGGGATTCTCTTGTTTATGATATTTACTTCTTGTCGTAAGCGTGAACAGGGTAGTCGATGGTATAGTGAAGACCACGGCTCTCCTTGCGTTCTATTGCCATGCGGGTGATAAGATAGCCCACGTTGATCATATTGCGGAGCTCGCAGAGATCCTTGCTCACCTTGACACGCTTGAAGAGATTCTCGGTCTCTTCGTAGAGAAGGTCGAGACGATCCCAGGCACGCTTCAGACGGAGGTCGCTACGAACGATACCTACATAGTTGCTCATGCATTCGCCTACTTCCTTGATGCTCTGGGTAATCAATACCTTCTCCTCGTTGGTCATGGTACCCTCGTCGTTCCATGCAGGAACCTTTTCGTTGAAATCATATTCATCTACATGCTCCAGACTGTGCTTGGCAGCTGTCTCGGCATAAACCACAGCCTCGATGAGCGAGTTGCTGGCAAGACGGTTGCCACCATGCAGACCGGTGCATGAACACTCGCCCAAGGCATAGAGACGGTTGATGCTTGAACAGCCGTTCAAATCTACCTTGATACCACCACACATATAGTGAGCTGCAGGACGAACAGGGATATAATCCTTAGTGATGTCGATGCCGATGCTGAGACACTTGGCGTAGATATTTGGGAAGTGATGCTTGGTCTCCTCAGGATTCTTATGGGTAACATCCAGGCAGACATGATCCAGACCGTGAATCTTCATCTCCTTATCGATGGCACGTGCCACGATGTCGCGAGGAGCCAGGCTCAATCGCTTGTCATATTTCTCCATGAAGCTCTCGCCGTTAGGCAAACGCAAGATGCCACCATATCCACGCATAGCCTCGGTGATGAGGAAGGCAGGATGAGTCTCTCCTGGATGATAGAGAGCTGTAGGGTGGAACTGTACGAACTCCATATCGGCTACGGTTCCCTTGGCACGGTAAACCATCGCCTCACCGTCACCGGTAGCGATGACTGGGTTGGTGGTAGTCTGATAAACAGCACCACAACCACCGGTACACATCACGGTAACCTTGCTCAGATAGGTATCCACCTTCTGGGTTTCAGGATTCAGAACGTAGGCTCCGTAACAGTTAATATAAGGTGTACGGCGAGTAACACGGGCACCCAAGTGGTGCTGGGTGATAATCTCTACTGCAAAATGATTTTCCTTGATATCGATGTCTGGGCAGTTGCGTACAGCCTCCATTAGACCGCGCTGGATTTCAGCACCCGTATCATCGGCATGATGAAGAATGCGGAACTCGCTATGTCCGCCCTCACGATGAAGATCGAACTTGCCGTCCTGCTGCTTGTCGAAGTTGACACCCCATTCCACGAGCTCCTTGATCTGCTCCGGTGCCATGGTGACAACCTGCTTCACTGCCTTATAATCGCTGATATAGTCACCAGCAATCATCGTATCTTGTATGTGCTTGTCGAAGTTATCTACTTCCAGGTTGGTAACTGACGCAACACCACCTTGTGCAAATGAAGTGTTCGCCTCATCGAGAGAGGTTTTGCAGATCATGCACACTTTACCTTTATGCGCTCTGGCTACTTTCAGGGCGTAACTCATACCGGCAACTCCTGAGCCGATAATCAGAAAATCATACTTATAAACCATGTGAGTTTATTCTAATAATGCTTAATTGTTTGCAAAAGTACTAATTTCTCTTTAATAATGAGTAAAAAGAGACGGATTTTTTGTAATTTTGCACCGAAATTTATGGTAATATAGTCTTTAAGACTATCAAAATGACAAATATTAACAAGATATGGCAGATAGAACTTTTCATAAACGCTTTACATTGACAGCCCGTTTGGGTGTGGCTGTCTTTGCATTTTTGGCTGGCTATTTCTTCTGGGTGAAGATGGCGATTATCGGCATCTTCCTGGCCATTGTCATCGTGGGCATGATAGAGCGTATTCTGAATACTACTTATACCTTTAAGAAGGTAAAACCTATCGACCGGGATGATGAGATGGAGTATCTGATCATCAACGAAGGAAGGTTCTCGTCCAATAAGAATGTACCGGTCTGCGACATCATAGATGTGCATCCGGTGAAGACTTTTATGGGACTGGACAGGTGTGTAGTGATAGAATATGGTCATAAGAACATGGTGGCCGTTCAGCCTGATAATGAAGAGGCTTTTGAGAAAGAAATTAAGAAACGACAAAGAAGTGAAGAATGAGGAACGAAGAGTGAAGAATTCAATTGTGATGGAAAAGATTAAATATATGATGTTGAGCCTGATGATGGCGATGGTTGTTGCATTGCCAATGCAGGCTCAAGATGTGAATGATGACGAGGTGGTAGAATCGCAGGACGAGACAGAATTGGCTGATTCTACCTTGATTGACTCCCTGGCTACTGATACCCAGAAGTTGCCTTGGCCTGTCTCGGTTCAGGTTGGTCTGGACAAACTCCTGGAGAGTAAGATGTTCGAGACATCGCAGGTGGGATTGATGGTATGGGACTTGGAGGCCGATTCCTGTATCTACAAGAGAAATGAGCGACAGCTGATGCGCCCGGCTAGTACAATGAAGCTCCTGACTGCTATTACGGCATTGGATAAATTGGGCGGTTCTTACCAGTTTAAGACGACTCTCAAGTATACTGGAACCATAGAAAATGGAGTTTTAACCGGCGATGTTTATTGTATCGGTGGCATGGATCCCCGCTTTAACAGCGATGATATGGCAGCCTTTGCCAATGGGTTGAAGGAGATGGGCATCGACACCATCCGTGGCAGTATTTATGCAGACCGTTCTATGAAGGATGCTGATCTGTTGGGCGAAGGATGGTGCTGGGATGATGACAATCCGGTGTTGTCGCCTTTGGTATTCGCCCGTAAGGACATCTTTATGGATAGATTTCTGGCAAAACTGGAGGATGTAGGTATTCTCTACGAAGGGATGTATTCTACCATAAAACCTTGTCCGGCTAATGCTTTTACCATCTGTACCCGTTTCCATACAATGGATCAGGTGCTGCATAAGATGATGAAAGACAGTGATAATCTCTATGCCGAGAGTATGTACTATCAGATAGCTGCCTCTACCGGCAACCGGCCAGCTAGTGCCAAGAGTGCCAGAAATGTGGAACGACAGTTGATTAGAAAAATTGGGCTCGATCCGTCCCGTTATAAATTGGCTGATGGTTCCGGGTTGTCCTTATATAATTATCTGAGTGCCGAACTGGAGGTCAAGTTGCTGCGTTATGCTTATAAGAATGATAATATCAAGGAGCATTTGATTCAGTCATTGCCTATCGGTGGAGTGGATGGCACGTTGAAGAGACGAATGAAGAATAGTTTTACTCATGGTAATGTAAGGGCAAAGACCGGTACTTTGACGGGTATCATCTCACTGGCAGGATATTGCAAGGCTGCCAATGGTCATGAACTTTGTTTTGCCATTATTAATAATGGTATCATGCATGGCAATAATGCCCGTAATTTTGCAGATAAGGTTTGTACCTTGCTCTGTCAACCGTAATTTAGTTAAGACTTAATCGTTTATGGAAGAAATTCGTAAGTTTGTAGATGAAATGATAGCATGGGCAGGCGTCACAGGTGATTATGTGCCTATGCTTCGTCATATTTTGCTTACCGTTACCGCTGTTCTGCTGGCGATGCTGAGCGATTTCCTATGTCGGAAGATATTGGTTCCGTTGATTTCCAAGATTACGGAGAAGACGGAGGCGTCTTGGGATGATGTGCTTTTCAACAAGAAGGTGCTTACTTCTGCCTGCCATATCGTTCCCGCCGTAGTTATCTGGTCGCTCATGCCGCTTATCTATCTGGAATATCCGATATTCAAGGAGATTCTGGAGCGTGCTACGGGTATCTATATCGTAGTGATGTCGGTACGTACGGCTTTGGTTTTCATCGGTTCTTTCAAGGGATTGGAGAATGGGGATGAGCGCCGTTCTTCGGCTCAGCAGTACTTCCATACCTTCTGCGGTGTACTTCGAGTGTTGATGCTCTTTGTGGCAGGAGTGGTTGTGGTTGCTATTTTGCTGGGTAAGAGTCCGATGACCTTGTTTGCCGGCTTGGGTGCTACTTCGGCTGTCTTGATGTTGGTGTTCAAGGATACCATCCTCGGTCTGGCTGCCGGTGTGCGACTCACCAGTAATGATATGCTGCACAAGGGCGACTGGATTACCGTGAAATCGGTGGATGCCAATGGTATTGTAGAGGATATGTCGCTTACTACCGTAAAGGTGCGTAATTTCGATAATACCATCGTTACCATTTCGCCAGCTACCCTGGTGAATGGTTCGTTCCAGAACTGGATTGGTATGCAGAAGAGTGGGGGAAGAAGAGTAAAGC
>OGKS01001314.1_pt1 | contig 12038 bp, 12 predicted proteins | sample 1572491 | NCBI WGS metagenome assembly OGKS01 (sample SAMEA2582153, study PRJEB24529) | metagenome | biome: Human gut stool | place: China | collected 2011
ATCAGGAGCTGCACCATATTAAGAAGGAGAACATCGGCCTCATCGAGGTCATGGGCCTTGCAGTGCTTCCCGCCCGGCTGAAAGCCGAGCTGAACGGCGTGGCCCGGGCACTGGCCCGTGGCGAGGACCTGCGGGCTGATGAGACGCTGGCAAAGCACGCAGACTGGGCCGAGGAGCTGAAAAGCCGCTATACGTTTACCGAGGAAAACGCGAAGGAGATCCTGCAGCGGGAGGTCGGCGCAGTGTTCGCCACGGTTTTGGAGCACGCCGGCGTTTACAAGTGTACACCGGAGGGCCGGGAAGCCTTCTTAAGATTTGTTCAGAGCGTGTAAGCTGGATATAGACGTGAAAAAATAAGGAGGACGTGTATATGAAAACCATTCTGGTGGCCGGCGGCGCCGGCTATATCGGCAGCCACATGGTAGCGCTGCTGGTCAAGCGGGGCTACGAAGTTGTGGTGGCGGACAATCTGCGCACCGGACACTGGCAGGCCGTCAAGGGCGCGCGGAAGATGTATGTAGGCGATCTGCGGGACGGCGCGTTCCTGCATCAGATCTTCACGGAAAACAAAATCGACGGCGTCATCAACTTCGCGGCATTTTCGCTGGTGGGCGAGAGCGTGACCAACCCGCTGAAGTACTACGGCAACAACGTGGAGGGCGCGGTGTCCCTGCTGTCGGCCATGCAGGCTCACGGCGTGGACAAGATCGTATTTTCTTCCACGGCGGCGGCCTACGGCGAGCCGGAGAAGCAGCCCATTGAGGAAGGGGACCGCACGGAACCCACCAATCCCTACGGCGCGACGAAACTGGCCATTGAAAATATGCTGAAGTGGTGCGACTGCGCCTACAACATCCGCTATGTGGCGCTGCGCTACTTCAACGCCGCTGGTTCCGACACGGAGGCAGGCATCGGCGAGGATCACAACCCCGAATCCCACCTGATCCCGCTGGTGATGAAAACAGCCTTGGGTCAGCGGGATCACATCGGCATCTTCGGCGAGGACTACCCCACGCCGGACGGCACCTGCGTGCGGGACTACATCCATGTGAAGGACTTGGCGGAGGCTCATCTGCTGGCACTGGAATATCTGGAGCGGGGCGGCAGCAGTGACGTGTTCAATCTGGGCAATGGCGCCGGTTATTCCGTGCGGGAGATCATCGAAACGGCCCGCCGGATCACCGGCAAGGAGATCAAGGCCGTTGTGGAGCCCCGCCGGGGCGGCGACCCCTCTGTCCTGATCGCCTCCAACAAGAAGGCCGCCGAGATTCTTGGCTGGAAGCCTGTTCTTGGTCTGGATCAGATCATTTCCGACGCGTGGGCGTGGCACAGCGGCCATCCCAACGGCTATGAGGGATAAGCCTTGTATCGACTGAGACCCTTTGGGACACTGGGTGGAAAAGAGGTCCCTGTCATAGAGCTTTCCACCAGCCGTTGTGCCGTGGAGCTGCTGCCCTACGGCGCGGCTGTCCGGGCCATCCGCGTGCCGGACCGAACCGGCAAACTGACGGACATCTGCCTTGGATATGACGAACTGGAAAGCTACCGGACGCTGGATGCCTGCTTCGGTGGGACCATCGGCCGCTGCGCCAACCGCATCGGCGGGGCACGGTTCACCATCGACGGCAGGTCGTACCGCGTCACGGCCAACGAAGGGGAAAACTGCCTTCACGGCGGAATCGAGGGCTTCCACAAGAAACTGTGGGAATTTACCTGCGAGGAAAACGCGGTCACCTTCTCCTACACCTCTCCCGACGGTGAGGAGGGTTTTCTCGGTGCTCTCCGGGTGGAGGTCACCTATCGCCTGATCGACAATCAGCTCACCATCGCCTACAAGGCGGCGGCGGAGCAGAGCACGGTGGTGAATCTCACCAACCATACCTACTTCAATCTGGGCGGCCACAGCAGCGGCACAGTGGAGGATCATGTGCTGACCCTGCGGGCCAGCCGGTATACGCCCATGGATAGCGGGAATATCCCCGTGGGGACGCTGGCGCCGGTGGAGGGAACGCCGCTGGATTTCCGGACACCTGCGGCATTTGGGAGCCGTCTCCACGATAAAGCCTTTAACGGCGGGCGGGGATACGACCACAACTATGCGCTGGACGGCGGAGAAGGCCCGGTGGCGGAGCTGTGGTGCCCCGCCACCGGCATCGGTCTGGAAATGACCACCTCGATGGAGGGAATGCAGCTCTACACGGCGGGTTGGCTGACGGAGCGCAAGGGAAAGGGCGGTGCGGTCTACGGTCAGGCCCACGGTGTCTGTCTGGAGACGCAGCATTTTCCCAACGCGGTGAACTGCCCAGCGTTCCCGTCGCCGATCCTGCGCAAGGGAGAGACGCTGCAACAGTGGACGGCTTTCCGCTTCTTTGCACGATAAAATAATGACATGGCGAAAGAGAACAGTGCTTAAAAAGCACTGTCCTCAGCGTGTCGAAAAAGCCTTTTCTCCCCCGCGCGGGGCAGGAATACACCGTCGGCCCAGCCGGTTTCCGTGCGCTTTGCGCCCGGAAATCGGGGCCTTCCTCGAAACGGGCTCGCTTTCTCCGCCGCTGGCGGCGCATCGCCCGTTTCCCCTTCTTGGGTTTCCCGCGCACACCCTTCCTTACCGTTACGGAGGATTTACCACTTTATCGACAGTTTCAGGCCGAAAATATACACCGTCGGCCCAGTTGGGATCGGAGCCTGCTGCGGATTTTACTCCTGCGGGGTCAGCTCGCCGGTCTCGGTGTTGATGACGTAGCCTCGGATGGTGACATCGGCGGGCATAAGGGGATGGTTGCGCAGCAGGTCCACGGTCTCCGCCACGGAGTTCTCCACGCAGTCGAAGCCTCGGAGCCACGCTTCAAAGTCAATGCCGCAGTAGCGCATCATGTCGATATGGTCCTGAGAAACGCCCCGCTGGATCAGGTGGCGGATCATCATGTCGGCATTGATGTGGGCTACGCCGCAGTCCGTGTGGCCGATGACCATGACCTCCTCCACGCCCAACTCGATGATGCCCACCAGCAGGCTGCGCACGGCACTGTCAAAGGGGCCGGTGATCATGCCGCCGGCGTTTTTGATCAGCTTCACATCACCGTTGCGGATGCCCAGCGCCGCGGGGAGCAACTCCACCAGACGGGTATCCATGCAGGTGAGGATGGCGATTTTCTTGTCTGGGAACTTACTGGTCTGGAACTTTTCATAGCCCTTGGACCGGACGAATTCGCGGTTATATGCCAGCATTTCTTCGATCATGGCGGCTCTCCTTTTCGTATTTTCTCTATCATACCGGATTTTGCCACCCCGCGCAACCGGAATCTTTCGGAAATTGCAGCATGGCAAATGGCGTATTGACAACATAAAACTTTTTTGATAAAATTCCTCCGTCAGCACAAGCTGGCAAAGTTGGCAGAAGCTGACATTTTTCGCATATGTTTTTATACGCTCAGGCAATACAGATATTACGAAGGTATCAGTGTCCTCCCAAGGAGGGTATTGGTGCCTTTTTTTGTTTGATGCTGCGGGAAATGCTTGCATAACTTATTTTGGGAGGAAACTATGAAAAAACGAAACAGATTTACCAGCCTTGCGCTGACACTGGGGCTTGCACTCAGCGTGATGGCCACGTCCGTGTCCGCATCCAAGTTCGTGGATGCCCACGGGAATGAGGTGGAACTGGATGACACGCTGGAGGCTTACAGCAGCGTGGTGCTGTCCGGCGCGGACAACGCGGCCCGTAAGGCGGAGACCAACCTGGGCAATCTGTGGACCGACGCGCTGCGGTGGTTCGCCGTGTCCGGCAAGATCAATGCGTATTTTGACGAGGACGATGTGACCGCCGGCAACACCAAGGTGGAGGTGGACGCCGATCACATTGTTGCCCTCTGGAACGGCGGCAATCTGCGCGCCGACATTGCTGTCGGCAAGTTCGGCGCGGCGGAGCTGGCAGCCGTCCTGCCCTATCCCAACAAGGTGGCTGTGATCTATATGAGCGGCGCTCAGCTGCTGGAAGCTCTGGAGGCGGCCTCTCAGGCGCTGCCCTACGGCGATGCATCCGCCGATGCCTGCGCTTCCTTTATGCAGGCTGCGGGCCTGACTTACAGCGTCAACGCGGATCAGGCATATGATAAGGGAGAAGCCTACGGCAAGCACTGGTTCAAGGCAAATTCCGTCAGCCGTGTGACGATTACCGATGTAAACGGCAAGGCGTTCGACCCGAACGCTACCTATGCGGTCATCACCCACAACGCAAACTTTAACGGCATGGACTCCTCTTATATGTTCAAGGCGGCTGCGGAGGCTAACGAGAAGTCTGCTATCACCAAGGCCGTTGTGCGGGATGTGGTGTGGATGTACATCAGCGAAGAGCTGGGGAATGTGGTGGGCGACGCCTATGCCGCCCCTCAGGGCCGCATCACGGTAACGGCCACCGCGGCGCCGGCTGAGTCTGCGAAGCCCGGCCAGTCCGCGACCACGACAGAGAATGGAACCTACACCGTTGTGTCCGGCGACTCCCTCTGGAAGATCGCATCTAAGGTCTACGGCAGCGGCAAGCTGTGGAGCAAGATCTTCTCTGCCAATCCCCAGATCAAGAATGCATCTATGATCTATGTGGGTCAGACGCTGACCGTTCCCGCAAAGTAAATCACGAGGCACAAGCCGCAGGAGACCTGCACATCCGTCACAAGACGGATGTGCGGGCATCCTTATTGCTTTAGAACAGAGCGGACCACTTGGGACTGCTGTGTTGTACGGCAATCAAAACCATACCATCGCTCGACAAGGGCAAACACGCCTGACAGCGCGTCTTTTTGGCGCTTTTTGCTCTTTTCGCCTTGGTGGGCGCCAGCCCACCTGCGTCTCAAAAAACAAAAATCACTCGAAAATCCATCCCTGTCAGGTGCAGATATTTCTGTCCGTCAAAACCGTGTCTGCCCTTGTCAAGCGATGGTAGAAAATGAGGACTTATCGTATGAACCGTGAATTGCAAACGATCATTGTTGAAGTGGAAAAGGCCGTGGTGGGCAAGCGTGAGGTCATAGAAAAGATCCTGATGGCGCTGTTGGCCGACGGACATGTTCTGCTGGACGATATCCCCGGCGTCGGCAAAACAACGCTGGCGGTGGCCCTGAGCCGCACACTGGGCCTGACCTATAACCGCATCCAGTTCACGCCGGATGTGCTGCCATCCGACATTGTGGGCTTTTCCATTTACAACAAGGACAGCGGCTGTTTTGAGTACAAGAGCGGCGTGGTGAGCAATACCAACCTGCTGCTTGGGGACGAGATCAACCGGACGTCCAGCAAAACCCAGTCCGCCCTGCTGGAAGCGATGGAAGAACGTCAGGTCACGGTGGACGGCACAACTTATCCGCTGCAAAAGCCCTTTGCGGTGATCGCGACCCAGAACAATGTAGGAACCGCAGGCACCCAACTGCTGCCCTATGCCCAGATGGACCGGTTCCTTGTCCGGCTTTCCATCGGTTATCCCGATTATGAGGCCCAGATGTCCATCCTCCGGGACCGCCAGAGCACAGATCCCATTGGTTCCGTGGCGCAGGTGGTCACCCGTGACGATGTGCTGCGGATGCAGGCGGAGGTGCGGGCCGTCACAGCAAAGGACAGCATTCTGGACTATATTACCCGTCTGGCCATGGCGTCCCGGGAGCATCCCATGGTGGAGGTGGGCATCAGCCCCCGCGGCACCCTGTTCCTTGACCGTATGGCCAAGGCCCATGCTTATCTGGAGGGCCGGGATTATGTGACAGGCGGCGATGTGCAGGCGATTTTCCATGATGTCTGCGCCCATCGTGTGATCCTTAACCAGAAATCACGGCTGTCCGGCGGAACGGTTACGCCGGTACTGAACGAACTGCTGGAAACGGTGGAAGTTCCGGACCGCAGACAGGCATGATGCGGAAACGGAGATTTGCTTACGGCGCATGGCTGCTGTTTGTCATTTTGCTGTATTTCTTTGAGAACAATACCGGCACCCGGACGATTTTGGCCGCTTCGGTTTTCCTGCCGGCTGCGTCGGTCCTCTGCGCGGTGCGTTCAGCCAGACGGGTAACGGTTCATCTATCTGCGCCGGACTGCTGCAAACAGGGAGATGCCGCGGAATGCTCCGTGCGGGCAGAGGGCCTTCTGCCCGGAGCGGTGCTGACGGCAGTGCTCCGGGGCCGCAGCCGCCTGACCGGGGAGGAAACGGCGGTGAAGCTCTCGGCCTCGCGGTTTGCGCCTGACGCGGCAGGTACGCTGCGTACCGCCCATTGCGGTACGGTCATACTTTCTCTCAGCGACGCGGCTGTGCAGGATTGGTTTGGCTTGTACCGCTGTGCCCTGACGGTTCAGAGCACTCGCTTAGTGACCGTCGAGCCACCGCTGTTTGATGTGCGGATCACCCTTGCGGAAAATGAAACGGTCACGGCGGACAGCGAGCGCTGGTCTTCCACCCATCCGGGGCACGATCCCAGTGAGACCTTCGGATTCCGTACATACGTCCCCGGCGATCCCATCCGGCAGATCCACTGGAAGCTTTCCCAAAAGACAGACTCCCTGATGGTGCGGGAACTGGGGCTTCCGGTAGCGGAGGAGGTCCTGCTGCTGTTGGATACCTCCACCACTGGGAAGGAAGATGCCGCGGATGCGCTGGACGCGGCCATGACGGCGCTGCTGTCCTTGTCCCGGTCCTTGACAGAACAGGGGATCGCCCATTCTGTTGGCTGGAAAAACAGAGAATTAGAGGAGCTCTCTCTGTGCACAGTACAGGATCAGCAGGACTGTACAGCGGTGCGTGAGCAGATTTTGACTGCCGCTGCCGCACCGGATGCGGAAAGCATCTGCGACTGCTTCCGCAAATGGTCCGGGGATGTCTATGCGCATACCGTTGTCTGCGCGCCGTCTTTGCCCCGGGGCCTTTCCCTGCTGCAGGCGGGCAACCGTGTGACCGTGCTGCTGTCTGATGGCGGCGCACAGAGCTGCGGCGGGGTGATGGTCATACCCTTTTCGCGGAAGAACATGGCGCAGGAATTGGAATATCTTGAAATTTAAGGAATGTTCATGAAACATCAAACGGTTGGGTTACAATTTGATTTTCAAAAAAGTGAGCGGGCAAAACCATGGAAAACAGCACTCCCCATTGTCGGTGTGCCGCTGCTTGCGGCAGTGCTGCTTCTGGCCCTCAAGCCTGCCAGAGAAAGCCTGAAGTGCTTGTGCAATCTGGTGTTTGCGGCCAGTGAGGCGGTCAATGCCTATGCCTACGATTATTTTGAGGTTTCGGACGCGGCCAGCCCGGTTCTGGCATTGGGCCTGCTGGTGACGGCAGCGGCCGGTGTTCTCCTGCTTGCATACCTGCGCGGCAGCAAGATCGTTCCGCTTCTGGCGGCGTTGGCCCTGGCCGGCGGGGAGATCTGGTTCGGACTGACTCCTCCGGCGGCTGTCAATGTGCTGATTTTTGCGCTGCTGGCGCTGTTGGCCCTGCCTGTGGATACCCTGCGGGGCAGACTGGTATTTCTGCTGGCGGTCATGGCCGTTTTTCTGACGGTACAGCTCTTGGCTCCCGGTGTTCGCATGGGGGTGGAAGAAGCCTCTGAGCATGTGCGGGATCGGCTGGATGCTGCCGAACAGCTTGTTTCCGGCGCAGACTATACGCCGCAGCAGGAACCGCCCCAGACCGCCCGTGAGGAAAACCGGCTGGATACGGAAACCGCCGGAGAGACGTCCGGAGATACGCAGAATACGCAGGACTATCAGCATATTTATGAACAGGAACAGGAAATCAGCCGTCCCAAGCGCATCGACTATCTAAAAATCGCCGTACTGACGATTCTGATTTTGGCTCTGCTGACGTTGCCCTTTCTGCCGTTCATCCTGTTTGACGCCCGGCGGCGCAAGGCAATGGAACGGCGGGCGGCGTTTGATTCCCCTGACTGCGGGGAAGCGATCCGCGCCATGTTTCTACATCTGGCTGCCTATCTGGATCGATGTGGAAAAGGCGTTAGGAATCGCCCCTTCTCCCAATGGGACGCTGCGCTGGCCCAAACCGTTTCTCCGGAATACGCCGCGCAGTTCCGTCATGCCGCTGCACTTTTTGAGGAGTCTGCATACAGTACCCATGCCATGGGGGAGGAACAGCGGGCCGAACTGCAAAGTCTTTTAACCGAAACGGAGCGGCTGCTGTATGACAATGCAGACCGGAGAACAAAATTTCGCTTGAAGTATGTGGAGTGTCTCCACGCCTGAGAGGAAGCAAGAATGAAAAACGCAAAGCTTTTATTGTTGACTGTGGTGCTGCTGCTGACCCTGACGGGTTGCCGTACCCGGACCACCGTGCCTGTGGATCCGATCCCCGATGAGAACGGCGAGACGGCGGAGGACCAACTGGGACAGACCGATCGTGCTGAGGAGGCGGAAAGCGATTCTGCAGCAGAAGAGGATGTCAGACCGGATGCGGATGCCCCGACCGCAACGGACCCGGATTCCGACCGAAAGACGTATGCGGAGGACGCAGACGCTGAGATCGTTCCCGGTGCGGACAAAACCCTCACGCAGCAGGGGGACGGCGGAAAAACACCGGAGCATGATGCCAATGGGGGAGCTACCGGCGCAAAGGATGCGACCACCGGTGAGCTGACCGCAACGGAAACCGTTCCCGCTGACCAGGCAGAAAACACCGGCGCGGATGAAAGCGGTCAAACGGCAGAAACCGCGTTGCTTTACTATCAAACACTGCTGGAGGACCGTTTGAGCGGACTCTTTGAGTGCCAGCGCTTCTATATTTACTGGGAGACGGCGGAGGACTACCACACTGTCCATAAATCATCTGACGAGCATCAGATCATCTTGAATGCCGGGGCGTATGACGTGTCCGCAAAGCTGCAAAATGACGCACTGATTGTGGATGACGGCTGGATCCAGCGTAAAGATCCCGGTGTGATCGTCAAGGTCGTGGAGCGCTCCGTCCTTGGCAGCGGAGTGTCGTCCACCCGACAGGCGGAAACGGTTTGCGGTGCGTTGAAAGCACGGGAGGGCTGGTCTGGGCTGGATGCCGTCCGGAATGGCCGGGTCATTTTGCTCTCCGAGGAGTTGCTTTCCGGTCAGGCCAGACGGACCGGCGCGGCGGTTTTGCTTGCCAAGGCCATGTATCCGAGCCTGTTCAGTGATACAGATGGGGGAGAGGCGCTACGTGCACTTACTCAGGAAGCATACGGCGCGCCTGCGTCCGGTACATTTATTTATGTAGGATGAAAGGAATGGTTTTGATATGACGATTCTTGTGATTGACGGTCAGGGCGGAAAGCTTGGAAAACGGCTGGTGGAAAGCATCAAAAAATCCTTCCCGCAGGTGGAGGTCATGGCCGTCGGGACCAACAGCGCCGCGTCAGAGAGCATGATGCGTGCCGGTGCGGACCGGGTGGCGACCGGTGAAAACCCGGTCATTGTTGCCAGCCGGACTGCCCAGATCATCGTTGGCCCTATGGGGATAGCCCTTGCCGACGCGCTGATGGGAGAGATCTCTCCGGCAATGGCCAATGCCGTTGCTGCCAGCGCGGCCTACCGGGTGCTGATCCCCATGAATCTCTGCGACACCTATGTGGCAGGCGTCAGCCAGAAATCTTCTGCCATCATGGATGACGCGATGGAGCATATTCGCCAACTGCTGACGGAGATGGGAGATACTGCATGCCTATGACCCGGAACGATGCACGTTCTTCTGTGCAGATCAGAAAGCTTACCTACTCGGCGCTGTATCTTGCCATTGCATTGGTCCTGCCGTTTCTGACGGGACAGATCCCTGAGATTGGATCCATGCTCTGCCCAATGCACATTCCGGCATTGCTGTGCGGCTTTGTCTGCGGCTGGCCGTGGGGACTGGCGGTGGGATTTGTTTCCCCGCTGCTGCGGTCCCTTCTCTTTGGGATGCCTACGGCTTATACGGCAGTGGCCATGGCGTTTGAACTGGCCGCCTATGGCGCGGTTTCCGGGATCTTATACCGCATTTTTCCCCGCAGAAATTGGTCTGTATATGTCACTTTGATCGCCGCTATGATCGTAGGCCGCCTGGTGTGGGGCTGTGTACAGTTTATGATGGCGGGCTTGCAGCATACCGTGTTTGACCGCTCTCTTTTTCTTGCAGGCGCAGTGACCAATGCGCTTCCCGGCATCCTTGTACAGATCATCCTGATCCCCATTCTTGTCATCACAATGGAGAAAGCCAAGCTGACGCTGAATGGGACGAGATAATGACAGAAGATCGAATCGGCAAAGAAATCAGCGGCAGTATGCACCGGCGATTCCCGTCGCGCAAAAGAGGACCCATCCAATACGGATGGGTCCTCTTTTCAAATAGCTGTCAGCGGAAGGTCGTCTGCGAAATGTTCACTTCCCGTCCGCAGCGGTTGTCAATGTCGGTATCGTTGTCCTCGAACACGCTGCCGGGGAAGGACAGGGGGCTTTCGGCGGGTACGCTCTTCTTGCAGAACGGCGGTGCCGTTGTGGAAGAACTCGTTGTTCGCATACTGGGTGTGGGTGACGACGGTACCCTCGGCGTTGAAGCGGAATCCCACCTGATTGTCCTCGAAGCGGCAGTCCATGGCGTTGACCCAGGTGGTGCCGTAGGCCAGCACGCCGGTTTTCCAGCCGGAAACAGTACAGCTTGTCAGGTGCAGCTGGCGATCACGGCCAGCGCTGTCACCAGTGCGGCAATGTGCAGGAACTTCTTTTGCAGTGGCTTGGGGGCCTTTTGCCGTGTCCAGGGCTTGATACTGCGGGCGCAGTGGGGACAGAAGGATGCGCCATCCGGGAGGGGAACTCTGCAAAGCGGGCAGAGATTTTGCTTTTCCGAGGTGATTTTGGACTCTTTCATCTTTAAAATGCCTCCATCAGACGAAGAACGTTTTTATACCGCTTGGCGGGGCTGACGCAACTTTACGAAACGAAGGATCTGACCAAAGCGGAGCTGGCCCGCCGGTCCGGCATCAGCGAGGTCTATCTGCATCAGGTGTTTGCGGGGCGGCGGAATCCTTCCAGGGATCGGCTGCTGTGCATCTGCGTCGGTCTTGGCATCACGCTGGATGAGACCCAGCGGATGCTGACGCAGGGGGGCTACGCCCAACTGTATCCCCGCACCAGACGGGACGCCATTATCAGCTATGGCGTGGTCCATCAGCTGCCCCTGGGGGAGATCAATGACAAGCTGTTTGCGGAGCAGGAAAAACCTTGTTTTGACCGGGCGCTGGGAAGGATTTGCCTGTGCGGAAAACGCACTGCAAATATAAAGACAACGAAAGGGAGGCAGAAGATAAAAAATTGACAACAATTTTGCTTGCGGTGGCAATGACGCTGCCTCTGGTGGCTTGCGGAGGCGGGAACGCCGGAAATACCAATGGCGGAAATACCAACAGCGGAAGCACCGACAAGCATACCCATGTGGAGGAAGTTATGCCGGCAGTGGAGCCCACCTGCACGAAGACCGGGCTGACAGAGGGCAAGCGCTGCTCCGAGTGCGGCGAGGTTCTGGTGGCACAGGAAACCGTTCCCGCTCTGGGCCGCACGACCGAAAGCGGTACCTGCGAAAGATGCGGACAGTCATTCGGCGATTGGCGCATCGACTATTATGTGGATGACTTCAATCAGCCAACAGATGAATGGTATATTACGGAAGACGAATATCTCGTAAGTACTTTTAGCAACAGCGCAACAACAAATTCAAAATTGTATGCGAATGTAATGGTGGATCTGGACGATAATGTTATGATATTCCTCTATGAATATGGCAGCAGACAGGTCAAAAACAGCTCTGAGCGCTATTGGGATGAATATAACATCACCATGAGAACGCCCGATGGTGCAGACCACAAGATAACAGGTACTATGTTATTGTGGTGATGATAGAGTTAATATTGATGATGCTTATATCGATGAGGTGCTGACAGCATTAAAGGGAGAGGGAAACGTCATGTTCCGCATTGAAAATGCTGACAGAACGGTTGAGAGCTACTTGATTGAGGTTGCCACCTCCAACTTTGCGGAGCTGTATAACGTGCAGACCGGAC
>OGKS01001322.1_pt1 | contig 11999 bp, 8 predicted proteins | sample 1572491 | NCBI WGS metagenome assembly OGKS01 (sample SAMEA2582153, study PRJEB24529) | metagenome | biome: Human gut stool | place: China | collected 2011
AGGAACGGATTGAGAAGGCGTTGCGCCTTCATCGGTCCGTGATGGCACAAATGCCAACGGGAACAGGTAAGACATACCTGTTAACAGCAGTCATAGACTCTTTCGTGAGCAACAATCCAAAGGAGAATGTATGGATTGTAGCCCATAGAAGAGAGCTTGTTTCGCAGATAGACGAAACCGTAAGAAAGTTCCATTCCTATTCCGCATCAAACACCTCTTCCCTATTAACATCAGTCAAGGCGATGTCCATTCAGTGGCTGATGAGACACTATGACGAGATAGAGGGAGAACCAGGGATGATAGTGATTGACGAGGCGCACCATGCACTCGCCAAGACCTATAAGGAGATGTGGGAGAGGTTCCCGAAAGCTAAGTTCCTGGGACTGACGGCTACACCTTGCCGATTGAATGGTAAGGGATTCACAGATTTGTTTGATGTGTTGGTACAGTCATGGGGCGTTCCTGAATTTATCAGCAAGGGAAGATTGGCTACATACGATTTCGTGAGCATCAAATCGGATGGTGTAACGCAACGGCTCATCGACTCCTTGCAGAAGCGAGGTGCAGATGGTGACTATCAGAACAAGGAAATGGATATGTTGCTGAATAAGAAGCCGAGTATCGAAAGGCTCTATCGGAGTTTGGAAGAATTTGGTAAAGACAGAAAAGGCATCGTATATGCTATCAATATTTCTCATGCTCAGAAAATCACAAAACTGTATCAGGAACATGGCGTGAAAGCCATAGCCATAGACTCGAAGACTCTTGCCACGAAAAGACAGCAAGACATTGAAGCCTTCAAGAAAGGTGACATCCAAGTACTTGTAAATGTGGACATCTTCTCGGAGGGATTTGACTGTCCGGATGTGGAGTTTGTACAGCTGGCACGACCAACGCTGTCGCTTGCCAAGTATCTGCAGATGGTGGGAAGAGGATTGCGTATAGCCAAGGGAAAGAAGAACTGCGTGATTATAGATAATGTGGGACTGTATCGGGTGTTTGGACTGCCATCGCAAGTATGGAACTGGAATGCGATGTTCGAAGGAAAACTGAAAGTTGGCAAGAGAAAGGAGACTCCGAAGGAAAGAGAGTTTTTCCTGATGAATAAGGAGCAAGACGGTATTCAGATTCATCCAGACTCAGAAATGATAATGGTGATGAGCCATGAGGAATTGCTCCAAACGATACAGTATCGTGAGTTTGTAGATAGCAAAGGGGAGTTTGCCATCATCAAGCTTCCTGATGGAAAGATGACGGTAGTGAACCGACAAGGAGAACAAGTACTGGAGCCAGGCGATTACTATGACATGAAGCTGTTGGATGGCAACATCCTGTTCTACCGACCTCGCAGAAAGGCGAAATGCTATTATGACCTGTTGGCAAAAGCTGTCATCGACGATGGCACTAACGTAGCAGAAGCTCCCCATGTTGTCAACATAAAAGGATGGGAGTTTATAGAATATAACGACATTTTCATGTCTCGAACCCAAGAAGAATTTTCTCTGCCCTATCGTCCTTCACAATATGATTTTCTGAATTATGGGTATTATATGATATTCAGATTCAGACCTTCTGCTACCGGTTGTCAAGTATGGTACCATTATGAGGGTAGTGAAGGGAAGATGCGCCTGAGCTATGAAGATAGCAGGAATGTGTGTTTCCTGCGTAATGATTACGAACATGTGTATTGGTTATGTGCTGTCCTGTACGGTGAACATATCGTGGTCATGGACAGCAAGCAGGACTACTACCTGGTGGATTCAAATTTGAAGAAGACTTATATAGGATGCAATAATCCAAAGAATGAAAATGAAGATTTGAATTTTGTGATGCCTCGACTTGGCAAGAAATACTATCATGAGGCGATGTTGCAAAAGAAGAAAATGGAAGCAAGCGAGATGCTTCTTTTGCATGAGAAGTCAGAGGCTGGACATGTGGAATTGTATCAAGCAGGAAAGAAATGGGGTGTGAAGGTAGATGGTAGAGTTATCGTGCCACCCCTCTACCACAGCATAGCGCAACCTGTCGGTGCCTATTGCGCCTTTGAACAGGTTCCCAGACATTGGGGTGTTATGACATTGAAAGGAAAAGTGATTGTTGATGCCAAATATGAGAAGGTAGAGATTCGTGACAATGGAATCGCCGTGGTAACAGGCATCACGGGAAAAACACAGACAATCAATCTGAAATGACGAAAGATATTCAGCTTTTTGATTATCAGGAGGACATGGTGAAGAGAGTGCAAGAAGCATTTAGACACCATGACTCAGTGATGGTACAAATGCCGACAGGTACGGGAAAGACGTATCTGCTTGCCGCCCTTGTCGGTTTGTTCTTGAAAGAGGAAGTGTGGGTGGTAGCCCATCGTCGTGAACTCGTTTCACAAATCAAGGACACCTTGGAAAGATTCTTCTCTTCCCTAAAATCTACCTCCATCAAAGTGACATCGATACAATGGCTGTCGAGACACTATGGAGAGATGGAAGAGAAGCCGGGGCTGATAGTGATTGACGAGGCGCATCATGCTTTGGCTGAGACATACGCTGAGGTGATGAATGCCTTTCCGAAGGCGAAGAAGTTGGGACTGACTGCTACGCCCTATCGTTTGAACGGCAAGGGATTCACGGACTTGTTTGACACCTTACTGTGCTCATGGAGCATGGAGAAGTTTATTGCCGAAGGACGATTGAGTCTTTATGACTACTACTCCATCAAGCCAGATAGTGCTGACCAGCTGTTGATAGACTCGTTGCAGAAGCGAGGGGCTGATGGTGACTATCAGCAGAAGGAACTGAACGAGGTGATGGATGTGAAGCCATCACTCGAAAGACCATACCTTACTATCAAGGAGTATGTGCCTGGAAAGAAAGGTATCGTATATGCTATCAGTATTCAACATGCTGAACATATTGCTGAGTTCTATCGGGAGAATGGCATCAAGGCTGTAGCGATTTCGAGCCAGACACCGCTTGCAGAGCGACAAGAGCTTATTGAAAGATTCAAATCTTCCTCGCTCTCCTCTTCCCTAAATTCCACTTCTGATGATATAGAAGTGTTGGTGAGTGTGGATTTGTTCTCGGAGGGCTTCGATTGTCCTGATGTGGAGTTCATACAGTTGGCAAGGCCTACGCTGTCATTGGCTAAGTATATGCAGATGGTAGGACGTGGACTGCGAGTGGCAGAGGGTAAAAATTACTGCGTGATACTGGACAACGTGGGACTGTATAAGCGGTTTGGATTGCCATCTGTGGACAGAGATTGGCTGAGAATGTTTGAAGGACGTACGTCTCTTGAAGACATTCTGCAAGAGACGTGTATGCATGTCAATAGTCACAACTGTAGGATGGATTTGATAATGGATGGTGATGAGGAGATGATGAAAATCATCAACCATGAGCGCCAACAGCAAATAATCATGGACACCTATGGCTATCAGATTGTAGAAGACGAAAAAGGTCTGAAGGGCATCAAGGATAAGGATGGCAAGATGATATTGAAATGCCAATACAAGAAGATAGAAGTGACCAACGATGGCTTTGCCTATTGCTATATAAGAAAGAAAGTGGGTCGGAAAGAATGGATAGACTTACAGAACAGGTTGTGGTTTGCCAATAAGCCACAAAGTGTGAAACTGATGGGCATCGACTTCTGTACAGAGGACGGCAAAAAACTGTACCCTCGCATCCTATCGAAGTATATTGATGAAAAGACCTATCTGACGGTGAAAACCTTGGAACTGCAAGTAGGAACAGGACTGAGTTGGAAGCATAGGTTTATTCCTTGGGACGAGCCGAATAAGGTGTATCTGTATAAAGAAGGAGAAGGCAACTCACGACTGTATGTTGATGAGGATGAACAATATTATGTGCAGAAGAACATAGGCTGTCAATTGGAGAAAGTGGATTCTCGTGAGGAGTTGGCAGAGTTTGCCCAAAGAGACAAAGAAGAAAGGAAGGAGAGCTTAGAAAAGCTTAAGAATTCATATAAACATTATGAATATTATCCTGTTGATAATCTCTATCCTATCAAGAAATATCTTGGAACAGCAAAAGATAAGATAACAATAGAGAAAGACGGTATTTGGCATGTGGAGGATGCACAGGTTAATGAAAGCTATTGGGTTGACCCTATCACACATAGGAAACATTATACAAGACCTGTCCTGTTTAAACGTGGCTATCTGAACATCTTAAGGGAAGGCGACTGGTGCTATGTGAGAAACATCCCCGGACTCAGAAACCGACCATTAAGACAATGGGAAATTGTGGCAGATGACAACATCTGTGTCATCAATAATAAGTATCTGATAGAGAAAAGGGAGACTGACCAATGGTACAAGATATGCAGGAGAACAGATGACTTCAGTTACTTTTCTGTTCTGGCATGTTTTTATGAAAGTGAATACATCAAGGATGATACGGAGATTCAAATTACTCAATTTGATGGCGAGAACTTGAAAATGACCCAAGAAGGATTTCCTTATACACCACTTGTGATAAAAACGCATAAAAGAAGTAGGTGGCTGTGACAAAAACAGACCGATGTGAACAAGAGTTCATTTCGGTCTGTTTTTTGTTTATGTTCTTTGTTTTACATATTTATTTGACATATTAACACAAATAACCTTAAAAAGAAAGGTGGCAAGACTTGTTTGTCAAAGAAAAACTTTATATTTGCAAATTATTTAAGTATAAATTATGGCGATGTTACAAAGACAAACATATATAAATGATATTGTGAACAGACTGTCAGGCTTAGCAAGCAGTGCAGAATTACGTGGTTTGCTAAACCTGTTGGATTTGCATGTCATATCAGAAGACTTCTATGTAGATCTTTTGAATCTTATATATGGCTGGAAACTTCGCAATGCAAATAGTTTGCAACAAAATGCACCAGGAATTGATTTGGTTGATGATTCCAATCGTATATTGGCACAAGTGACAGGTACAAGTACCAAAGGAAAAATCGATCATTCTTTGAAGGAGATTCCAGAGAAATATACTGGTTATCATTTTTATTTTGTGCCAATTGTTATCGACGCAAAGGAGCAGCGAAAGTATAAATACAACCCACCTCATGAGGTTGTGTTTAATCCGAAAACAGATATTTTGGATATTCATTTCATTGCGAACAAAATAAAGGGTATGCCAAATATTGCGGACATCGATACAATAGCAATGTTCATAAAAAACAATATTCAAAATGATGTTCCCGATACTACACAGTTAACTTCTGGGCTGAACTACATCATTAGTCAGTTAGCAGAAGATGATTTAAACGAATGTGATTTTGATATGACTGAATTTGAAATAGAGGCAAAAATAAGTTTCAACAACTTGTCTATATATTCAAAAGATGCCATAGACCAATATAAAATTTATTATATCAATGTGCAGGAAATCTACAGCGAATATGCTAGGCAAGGAAAAACCAAAAGTATGGCTGTGCTGCAGAAATTGCATAGGATATATGTTGGGTTGAAATCACAAGCAAGTGGCGATGCTTTGTTCATTGCAATTAAAAATGAAATCATTAATCAAATAGGTAATAAAAATAATAATTTATCACAAGAACAATTGGAAATGTGTGTTGAAATGTTGATGGTGCACGCATTTATGGAATGTAAAATATTTGAAAAGCCGATATAGTTATGCTTCTACCAGATAATATGAGACCAGAAAATTGCATCTATTACAATGGTGCTATTGTACTAAAGGTGCTGCAGACAGAAAAGAAAATTTCTGTCGTGGACTTGTATTGTCGTCTTCGAGAACAGTATAGAATGAGTTTTGCTATCTTGCAACTCTGTATAGATTGGCTTTACTTAATAGATTGTGTCATTGTTAAAAATGGGGAGGTTGAGCTATGTTCATAAAATCACTTATCATAGAATCAAAAGAAGGTCTTATCAGAAGGTTAGACTTTCATCAAGGTCTTAATTTGATAGTCGACGAAACCCCAGACACTAATACTGAGACTGGAAATAACGTTGGCAAAACAACCATACTCAGACTTATTGACATCTGTTTGGGTAAGGAAGCTCGAACGATATATATAAGTCCTGAAGATAGGCGTGTCGTCAATGAAGAAGTAAAGACATTCTTGACAGAGAAGGAAGTGGTGATAACTTTAATTTTGGTTAGTGACTGGACTACCACAGCCAAAGAAGTTCGCATAAGAAGAAACTTTCTCTTACGCAAGAACTCTATTCAAGAAATAAACGGAGAGAATTATTCAAACGAAAATGAATTTAAGAAAGCTCTTCAGTATGCTATCATGGGCGTGGAGACCAACAAGCCAACATTTAGACAATTGGTTGCACATAATGTAAGATATACAAATGCTGCAGTCAATCATACCTTGCATTGGCTTGAAGGTACAACTTCTGATGCTGTTTATGAAACTCTGCACCTATATATGTTGGGGTTGAACTATACTGATGCGGAAGAACGTCAACAATTACTTCAGAAGCAGAAAACAGAAGAAAGTTTCAGAAAGAAACTCGTAAAAGAAAAAAGCCGTAATACTTTAGCTTCAGAATTAGGTATTGTCAAATCAGAAATAGAAGAATTGGAGCATATCAAGAAACAGATGCACTTAAACCCTGACTTTGACAACGATATGGCTGAGTTATCTGACTTGAAATATAAAATAACAGTGCTTTCTTCTCAACTTAGTTCATTGAAGTTGCGCCATGATATAATGGAAGAAGCCAAAGAGGAGATTCTTAGCAACAAGTCGAATATCGATGCAGACACATTAAAAATAGTATATAATCAGGCAAAGAAATTTGTTCCAACCCTGCATCACACTTTCGAAGATTTGCTTAAGCACCATAATAGTATGCTTGTGAAAAAAGCAGATTTTATAGCAAGTGAGTTGCCTGAGTTAAAGAAGAAGATAGAAGCATTGGACTCAGAGATTAGAACTTTGCATGCATCGGAAAAAACACTTAGTGACAAATTGTTGCAATCATCGTACTATACAGACTATGAAAGTCTGATAGCAGATCTTACTCAAAAGCATGAGCGATTGGGTGCATTAAAGCAGCAGATTGATCAAATCGATAAAGTAGAAGAGAGGATAGATTCTCTAAACAAACAGATTGAAAATATAGACAATTCTCTGTTTAGTGATGGGTTCAAGCAAAAGGTACAAGCTCAATTGGATAAGCTGAACAACTATCTTGCCAAAATATCACAGCTGCTTTATGCGGAACAATATGGTATGGTATACGAAACAGAAACAAAGAATAAAAATGAAATCTATAAATTCAATATAGAAAGATTTGATGCCGACACCATAAACTTCAGCTCAGGAAAGAAGCAAGGAGAAATTGTTTGTTTTGATATGGCATATATCTTATTCGCAGACAAGGAACATATACCATGTTTGCATTTTGGATTGTATGACAAAAAAGAATTGGTACATGGCAACCAGCTCTTGGGTACAGCAAAATTCGTTGAGGAAAATCACAACTTGCAGTTCGTCGCCTCTATTTTGTCCGACAAACTCCCCAAAGAGTTGAAAGATGATAGATATATAGTAGTGAAACTAAGCCAAAACGATAAACTTTTTAAGTTTTAGCAAGTGAGTTTGGCTATGAAACAGACCGATGTGAACAAGAGTTCATGTCGGTCTGTTTTTGTTTATGTATGTTTCTTCGTAGAAGGATAGAACAGATGGTCTTTGTCCAAGAATACAGGATAGAATACAGATTCTATGATGTAACCTGCAAGCCTTGGCTTTTGACCGCCGATTTTCCGAATCGTTCCCCAAGATACTTTGCCCTTGATATGCGGAGGAATTTTGAAGTGGCTGTTTTCAGGAAAATCGCCATATACCTTCAATAGTCCCTGCTGTACCGCTTCTTGTCTTGTAAAAGAGCATACTTCAACAAATCGCCCTACAAGTTTATCAAGCATTTTCTCTTCTTGCCATTTTTCAAGAGTCTGTCCTGGAGGGCATTGGTTGAAATCGAAATCCTTGAAGTTGAAAGATAACTTTGGCTGTTCATCTTTCACCTTACGCTCATCTCTTACATTGGCAGTACGGCTTTCGGAAGCAGCAGTGCCTCTGAACTTATTCTCAAATTTACTCTTCTTTTTTGCTGCCATACTCCATGATGAATTTATCAATGTTGCCGAAATAAGGAATAGCACCATAGCGTCCCAGCAGATAATCCTTGGAGAAAGACGCATCGTTACGGACGCTATTAGCCTGATTGATTTTGTATTCCACTAGAGAATACAAATCAGATGCACCCTCAGAAGATTTCTCAGCGAACCATATCTGATCACGACGAAGCAAATCCTTACGCAAGAGGTTTGTATCGTGAGTTGTTATAATCAACTGCGCTCCCAAGGTATTCATCACACTATAGAATAGTTTGAGCAATTCTACTGACAACTGTGTATGAAGACTTGCGCCAAACTCGTCAATCACAAGCACACCACCATTTTGAATGGTGTCGAAGAATGGACCAAGAAGAGCAAACAGTTTGGTTGTACCCAAGGACTCAAACTTGAAATTCAACTGCTCCTTACCAATTACCGCCCCATTGTCATACAGATCATGGGCTGAAAGAATTTCCAACTCATGTTGCTCAATCCGTTGGTTGGAATCTGTCGGGAAATGGATGCCCAAACGAGACAATATTTCAAAAGGAGTATCTTGCGTATCAACTTCCTTGACATTCTCTTTAACGTTCATATCCTTGATGCAATTATCCACTATGCCAATCATGTTGAGGATTTGCTCGCGAATCAAAGGATTGTGTATAAAAGTCCTTGCAGTATAAGCCAAGGTGTTATCGTCTAAACCTGAAAGAATATTGAAACGCTTACGAAACCATTCTTTTACCTTCATTGCCACTTCCACATTGAATTGAGCTGCAGTGGAAAGGTATAGGGCATTACTTCTGGTTTTTGTGTCAACTCCTCTTGCACCCTTTACCACTTTTGAGTTGACCTTGATATTTTGTCCTTCACGCTTAAAACAATAGCTCTCTTTTGTACTTCCTTCAAGTAACACGAAGAGCCATTCGGTCAGCACTTTGTTCTGACTGACCTCAAATCCATATCTGTATCTTTCTCCATTGCAGATGAATATCATTTGCATAGAAATAGGCTCTTTTGTACTTTCCACATCAAAACGATAGTGAAGAAGAGAGAGACGCTTAACGATGCTCTCATCGACAAATGACCGTAGCACCATAGACTTGAAAATATCCATGGCTGCAATTACAGAACTCTTACCCGAACCATTTGCACCATAGATGGCGGCAGACCTTAAATAACGCTTGCCGTTATCCATGATGTAAACATTCGAGTAACCATCATTGCTCTCGCACTCCTTGACAGTAGTGCTAGCAACCATACTAAGCGAAACCTCATCCCTATATGACATAAAGTTTCTTATCGTAAATTCTATCAGCATTTGTTCATACGTTCTTGTTTGTTACGGATGCAAAAATACGAATAAATCTCCATATAACCATAAAATTTGAGATTATTTCACAAAAATCACAATAATATGTACAAGAAAACTACTTTTGATGACTTTTGATGTAACAAAAAAGAATTTTGGGATTGAAAATAATTCCTTTATGTTTGGTCACAATATGCAGATGCTCGCCTGTTGCACGTCCTGTGGAGCCTGATCTACCAATAATGGTGCCGGCAAAAACAGGAGTTCCTGGGGCGATATGAACTTTAGATAAATGACAATAGCTGATGGTGAAGTCGGCATGACGGAGGATGATGTAATTGCCAGAGCGAGCGTCGTAGCCAACCTTCTCCACTTTACCATCCATCATAGAATACACAAAGAACTTTTAAATAATGAACGCCTCATGTGTGGAAAATGTTAGCATTTATGCCTTAAAACATCTTTATCCATTTATTTAGGGAGCTTTTTTTGCAGGTTGCGACAACAAACTTCCCCGCTTTTCTGTTTATCGCTTATCATTTTTAATAAAACCTATACCGTTGTCAACTTCGATGTTGAACAAGGCCGCATCATTATCAGGGAAAATCCGAAATACCTTAGTCTGAACGAAATGTATCAGGTAGCCAACAGCTATCCGAAAGGCAGCAAAGCTAGGTAACGAAGCTGCGCTGGCCAACTTAAAACAATTACAACAAATTCTTAGCGTGAAAATGAAATAAACAGAAAAATCTTTTTATTCACCCGACCAAAGTGGGACGTTTGTTTGTTATATCAATAATAAACGACGTTCCACTTTTTAAATCTGATAATTATGACCTTGATCCTTGCTATTATTCCGGTGTTACTGTTGATTATATTAATGGCATTCTTTAAAATGCCGGGTGACAAAAGTAGTATCATTTCTCTGATCGTGACGATGCTGATTGCTATTTTCGGCTTCGCTTTTTCAGTAGACAATCTGTTTTACTCCTTTTTATATGGGGTGTTAAAAGCCGTCTCTCCTATCTTAATCATTATCCTGATGGCTATTTTCAGTTATAACGTATTGTTGAAAACAAAAAAGATGGAGATTATCAAACAGCAATTCGCTTCTATTTCTACCGATAAAAGTATTCAGGTGTTATTACTGACTTGGGGATTCGGGGGACTACTGGAAGCGATGGCCGGCTTCGGGACAGCAGTTGCCATTCCGGCAGCCATTCTTATCAGTCTGGGATTTAAGCCTATCTTTTCGGCAACCGTAAGTTTGATTGCCAACAGTGTAGCCACAGCTTTCGGAGCGATCGGAACTCCGGTATTGGTACTAGCCAAAGAAACGAATTTGGATGTATTGCATCTTAGCACGAATGTCGTATTGCAGTTATCCGTTTTGATGTTCCTGATTCCGCTAGTTTTGCTTTTCCTTACTGACTCCAAACTTAAATCGCTTCCCAAAAATATATTTCTTGCCTTATTAGTAGGCGGAGTTTCTTTAGTCAGCCAATATCTGGCTGCCAAGTACATGGGTGCTGAATCTCCGGCCATTATCGGCAGTATTCTTTCGATTATCGTGATTGTTCTTTATGGAAAACTGACTGCCTCTAAAGAAGAGAAAGCACGGAAAAGCCATCTGAGAACAAAAGATATACTGAATGCATGGAGCATCTATTTGCTGATTCTATTTTTAATCATCCTGACCAGTCCCCTCTTCCCGGAATTGCGTCATACATTAGAGAATAACTGGATAACCCGAATCAGTTTGCCCATCAATGCTTCCACCGTCAATTATACCATTTCCTGGCTAACTCATGCCGGGGTATTGCTTTTCATCGGAACTTTTATCGGTGGATTAATTCAAGGAGCTAAAGTAAAAGACCTGTTCATCGTTCTTTGGAATACAGTGAAGCAATTAAAGAAAACATTCATCACCGTGATCTGCCTTGTGGGATTATCCACAATTATGGATAGTGCCGGAATGATTGCTGTGATTGCCACGGCACTGGCTACGGCGGTGTTCAATACGATCATTGCTGATGCACAGTTAGCCTCAGAACCTACGGCACGGAACTCGAAACGGTTACCGGTGAAGGCGAATGGTGATGTACGGTTACGGTCGGTGTTATCAATCATCAACTCTGGAATCTCTGGGATATCCAACTTCATGCCCTGCTTGCCAGCCACGGTGAAGAGATCCTTCTTGTCGGCTTTCTCAATGTGCTCGAGAAGGTCGGTCAACTGCTTGCCGAGGAATGAAGAGATGATTGCTGGAGGTGCCTCGTTGGCGCCCAGACGATGTGCATTGGTAGCGCTCATGATAGAAGCCTTGAGCAAACCATTGTGCTTATATACACCCATCAAAGTCTCTGTGATGAAGACTACGAAACGGAGGTTATCCTCTGGTGTCTTGCCAGGACCATGGAGCAGAATGCCGGTATCAGTAGCGAGACTCCAGTTGTTGTGCTTACCGGAACCGTTGATGCCTGCGAATGGCTTCTCATGGAGAAGTACGCGGAAACCGTGATGGCGAGCCACCTTCTTCATCAAGCTCATCAGGAGCATGTTGTGGTCAA
>OGKS01001327.1_pt1 | contig 11954 bp, 9 predicted proteins | sample 1572491 | NCBI WGS metagenome assembly OGKS01 (sample SAMEA2582153, study PRJEB24529) | metagenome | biome: Human gut stool | place: China | collected 2011
AACAGCTTCAACGCTTCATAGGTGTAATCGTCTGCGTCAGCCCCCAGAAAGTGCCTGCTCTAAGTCTGCGATCAGATCTGTCTTATCTTCCAGTCCACAGGAAATACGAACCAGACCTGCCGGAATGCCGGCCTCAAGCAGCTGCTCATCATTCATCTGACGATGTGTGGAGGTTGCCGGATTTAAGCAACAGGTTCTCGCATCCGCTACATGCGTCTCGATGGCAGCAAGCTTTAAGTTCTTCATGAACTTTTCTGCCGCCTCGCGTCCGCCCCTGATTTCAAACGAAACAACGCCGCAGCCTCCATTTGGCATATATTTCTGTGCCAGTTCATAATACTTGTTACTCTTCAGTCCTGGATAATTTACGAATTCAACCTTCGGATGCTTCTCCAGGAATTCTGCGACAGCCTGTCCGTTCTCCACATGACGCGGCATACGCACATGCAGCGACTCTAATCCAAGATTTAAGATGAATGCGTGCTGCGGAGACTGGATACATCCAAGATCACGCATCAGCTGGGAAGTACATTTTGTAATGAAAGCACCTTCCTTGCCAAACTTCTCGGCATATGTAATTCCGTGGTAAGACTCATCCGGTGTACAAAGTCCCGGATACTTGTCCGCATGTGCCATCCAGTCAAACTTACCGGAATCTACGATTGCTCCGCCCACAGCAGCTCCGTGTCCATCCATATACTTTGTGGTAGAATGTGTCACAATATCTGCGCCCCACTCGATTGGCCGGCAGTTGACCGGTGTCGGGAAGGTGTTATCCACGATCAGCGGTACGCCGTGTGCATGTGCGGCTTTTGCAAATTTCTCGATATCAAGTACAGTGAGTGCCGGGTTAGCGATCGTCTCGCCGAATACCGCACGTGTATTTTCGTTGAATGCTGCATTCAATTCTTCTTCGGTGCAATCCGGTGATACAAAAGTCGCTGAAATTCCCATCTTCGCCATCGTCACTGAGATCAGGTTAAACGTTCCTCCATAGATGGAAGAAGATGCCACAATATGGCTGCCTGCCTCACAGATATTGAACAGTGCAAAGAAGTTGGCTGCCTGTCCGGAAGAAGTCAGCATTGCTGCTGTTCCACCCTCTAACGCAGCAATCTTGGCTGCGACATAGTCATTGGTCGGATTCTGCAGTCTTGTGTAGAAATATCCGCTTGCTTCAAGGTCGAACAGTTTTCCCATGTCCTCGCTCGTGTCGTACTTAAAGGTTGTCGACTGGACGATCGGAATCTGTCTCGGTTCTCCATTTCCCGGTGTATAACCGGCCTGTACGCATTTCGTGTTTAATGTGTAATCTTTCATCTGAAATTCTTCTCCTTCTCAATTTTCATATAACATATCTAACGCAGGACAAAAGGACTTCTGTCCTGCCTTAATACCTGTTCTTACGACGATACCCGCTCATCGTTTCGTATCACGTCAATAAATTTGCCAACTTCCGCCCACGCCTTCTTCGACTCCGGAATGTTCAGATATGCCATCTGGAACACATGGAACATTCCCTCGTAAATGCTTAAACGCACACGGATACCCTGCTCTCTCGCTTTGGCAGCGACCGATACGGAATCGCTGAGAAGCATCTCCAGGGAGCCAACCTGTATGAGCATCGGCGGGAATCCTCTGAAATCTCCGAAAAGCGGTGAGATGTAACAATCCATCTTATCGTGATCTCCCGCATAATCATTGACATAGATCAGGCTCTCCCTTGTATTTCCAAACAGAGGGTCCTTCTCATAATTCGTCTCATAAGACTCTCCGCTCGCAGTCAGATCCGTCCAGGGTGACATTGCAACGACACCTCCCGGCATCGGCATCTTGTGATCCTTCAAATACATGCACAAAGCCATCGCAAGACCGCCGCCCGCGGAATCCCCTGCAACAATGATCTGCTCACCATAATACCCTTTGTCGAGCAGCCACTGGTACGAAGCGACTGCATCTTCCAAAGCCGCCGGATACGGATGCTCCGGCGCCACACGATAATCCGGAGTCAATACATTGCAGCCACGGCTGACTTCATTGTAAAGTCCCGCAAACACGTAGTAGGCATTGCGCACCGCGCCCATATAGCCGCCTCCGTGCAACTGTAATATCACATGATCCTGATTCGGATTCTCCTTAAGCGACAATAACTTCATCGAGAAATTCTCCATCTCGATGTGTGTCATATTAAAACAGTCCGGCACGATCCACGGTGGCTCCTTCATGCGTTTTCTCAGTTCGCCACTTTTGATCTTCTTGCCGATCTGCAGATCGTTCGTCAGGTGAGACAGCAGATCCGCGATCACGCGTCCCTTAACACTTGCTTCACTTTCTATCATACATGAAATCTCCGTTTCAATTCTGTTCTGGCCCGTCTGTCACCGATGATCAGCGTTCCGAGGAATAAAAATACCGATGTTCCGAAGGCAATCCACACCAGATACGGGAACTTGATGATTCCGCCGAGTCTGAGTCCCACAGGGATCAGGCTGAGCAGGATTGCCAGAATCTGCGCCATCATGTAGCTCTGCCAGTTTCTGCGGTTCACCAATGTCAGGATCAGAAGCGCAAGATCAATGAGAAGCACGCCAAGCGGCAGCACATAATCGAGCGACCATCCCTTGTATCCGGTCAGATAATCGATGCCAAGAAGCATCAGTACCGCAAGGATCACAAGACTTAGCGTCTTAAACATATAGCCGTACTTACCAATGATTGCCATACGAAGAACCGCATTGGCATAGATTAAGATCAGACATACCACCAGACTCCACGCAATATCCGCATCAAGCATATGATTGATTGCAATCATCAGACATCCCGCCACGATGGAGAGAAACAATAACAGGTTCTCTAGCAGACGAAACTTCCGGTTGACACCAATCGCATTCGGATACGTATTTACGCCCGGTTCTCCGGTACTGTCCAGCACATTTTTACAAAGCGGACAACGATCCGTATCATCCAAAATTATCACATTACATTTTTTGCATCTACTCATAATACACCCCGTTCGTCTGAATCTCTACCTCAATTCCATCCGCAGCAAGCTTGCGGAAGAATGCCTTCTGGACCAGTGCCTCTGCGAATACGGAGCTGAACGTAAATACCAGCGTATCCTGATAGGAACAGATTGTTCCCTTAATCGCCTGTCCCTTTGACATCGCGATAAACGACTTAAAGCCTTTGACATAAGGTGCATAGAGCTCGTCCATCTTGATATTACCGATATTCGTAATCGTCGTTGTATTGGCTACCGCCGACTTCGTATAGACAAGCCGCATCGCAATCTTCTTGAGGAAAAGCGGTACCGGACGCATCAGCTTGTTCATCTGGTTGGACACACTGTAAGAGAACAAATCCTCCAGATGCTCCTTGTTGATCTGCGAATGCAGGCTTTCTTTTATAATCTGCACGACTTCTTCAAATGTATACTGATCCTTTGTCGGACGGAACTCCGCTGACACCATGACAAAGAAATTCTTCGTCGTGTTCGAATCGAAATACGGGCGTAAATTTACCGGAACTGCCACACGGATCGGGCGTCCGCCCGGCATTCCATGCAATAATTCCGTATAGACGCTCCACACAAACACGGAAACTAAGTACTCATTCAAAGAAGCACCATACTGATGTGCAACCTCCTTAAGCTGACGAACCGGCATACTTCCGTGCATGACACCAAACTCGCCTGCCGGAAGATGCTCCCCCTTGATCAGATACGCCTTCTCCTTATTGAAGCCGCTTGGCTTACTCTTCTTATAATTGCGGACAAAGCTGTCCTCTCTGCAAAGCGAGGTATCTACGCTCAGCTTGTCCCCCGCCTTCTCAGCCAGATCCTTATGAGCCTTGCAGGCGATGACGTTCTCAGGAATCTGAGTCCATGACACGGTTTCATCCTTATCGAAATCGCCCAGTTGGAAACGAGCCACCAGCAGACGTTTCAGGCTCTGGTTTACCTTATCTTCATTGATCATTCCCGCCTTCACAGCCTGCGGAATAGTACGATAGGCACTGCCGCACTCCAGGTCGGTACCGGCATTCACAGCCTGGGCAGTTGCCTCGGTAGCGGTCTTTGCCGTACCATGATAGCCCGGCATAAAAAAATCGAAGATAGCTCCGCAATCGGAGGTAATCAGTCCCTTGAATCCCCATTCGTCTCTGAGGATCTGGCGCTCAAACTTGGCGTTGGAACAGCAAGGAGCACCATCTATACGCTGATAGGCACACATCACCTCAGCCACATGTCCATCCTGTACCAGCGACTTGAAGGCAGGGAGATAAGTCTCCCACAAATCCCGGGCTGGCAGATTCTCCAGATTGAAGACGTGGCGATTCCACTCCGGACCGCTATGCACGGCGAAATGCTTGGCACAAGCCAGTGTCTTGACATATTGGGGAGCCTTAGACTGATCAGAAGCCAGAACACCAGGAGCCGCCAGCGGCTTGCCGTCGAACGACTGTCCCTGCAAGCCATTCACTACGGCGAGTCCCATACGTGTAGTGAGATAAGGATCTTCGCCATAAGTCTCCTGTCCGCGTCCCCATCTAGGATCACGGAAGATATTGACATTCGGAGTCCAGAAGCTCAGACTCTGATATCTCTTTACATTACCCGACTTCTTCGCCACCTGCGCCTTGGCTCTCGCCTCATCGCTTACGGCAGTAAACACCTGATAGAGCAAGGCATCATCCCAGGAAGAAGCCATGTGCATGGTGATAGGGAAAACCGTGGCATATCCGTTGCGTGCCACACCATGCAGCGCCTCGTTCCACCATTGAAACTGAGGGATACCCAGTCGGGAGATGGCAGGCGAAGCATCCATCATCAGTTTCGTCTTCTCCTCCAGGGTCAGGCGTGAAAGTAAGTCATTGGCTCTTGCCTCGGCAGAAAGGTTAGGGTTCTGATAAGGCAACAGCTGACTGGCTGGCTGTTGGGCATGAGCTGAGAGCGCCAGAGCGGACAGCATAGCCAATGTAAGTATTTGTTTCTTCATAACTACTATTGTTAGTACGATAATATTGTATAGATTCGTTTTATTATGCAAAAATACATATTTTTCCTGAATACTGAGACTGATGAAGTGTTAAAAAACTCAGATTGTTTTCATTTTTATGTGATTACTTCCTAATTTTTTCGAATCATTCAAACAATAAAGCACTTTTTCCTTGCTGATTCCAAATATTAGTGCTAACTTTGCACTCAGAAACGACTCTATCTTTTTAGAAGACAAAGATACAATAAGAAAGATACAACAAGACAGTAAGATCGCAATAATATGGAAAAGATTCTAATAGTTGAAGACGATATCGCATTTGGAACCATGATTCAGACATGGCTCAGGAAGAAGGGATTCGAGGTGGAGAAAACTACTTCGGTCAAGGCCGCCATACAGGTTTGCGAGGAGGCAGAAAGAGGATTCGATCTGGTATTATCAGACCTCCGCCTTCCAGACCACGACGGCATCTTCCTGCTGCAATGGATGAGAAAGCATGGCGTGCAGGTGCCTTTCATCGTGATGACCAGCTATGCAGAAATTCAGAATGTGGTGCTCGCCATGAAATCGGGCGCTACCGATTATGTGGCAAAACCTTTCCATCCGGAAATCCTTCTGGATAAGATCAAGGAAGCTATCAAGACTCCGAAAAAACAGGATCCGTATGCTGCCTCAGCAGATAGTCAGCGTTCCACAGACACAAATTCTACTCCTACAGACGCAGCACCTGGCAAGCAGGCAGGAAACCAAGCTTCATCTGCCAATGGGGATGTACCCAAATACCTGGAAGGTGAAAGCGAAGCTTCACGCAAGCTCTACAGTTTCGTTTCGCTGGTGGCCCCTACCCCTATGTCGGTACTCATCCTGGGTGCCAGCGGTACAGGTAAGGAATATGTGGCTAGAAGAATCCATGAACTCAGCACAAGAGCCAACAAACCTTTCTTCGCACTCGACTGCGGTGCCATTCCTAAAGAGGTGGCTGCATCAGAATTCTTCGGTCATGTGAAGGGATCGTTTACGGGAGCCGACCAGGACAAGAAGGGCGCTTTCGAGATTGCCAACGGAGGAACTCTCTTCCTCGATGAGATGGGAAACCTGAACTATGAAGTACAGGTGCAGCTGCTCCGTGCCCTCCAGGAAAGAAAAATCCGTCCGGTGGGAAGCAACAAGGAAATAGATATCGATATCCGACTGGTTTGTGCTACCAATGAGAATCTGGCTCAACGCGTGGCTGAAGGCAACTTCCGTGAAGACCTCTACCACCGTATCAACGAGTTTACCATCTACATGCCGGAGCTGAAAGACCGTGGTGCCGACCTCTTCCTCTTTGCCGACCTCTTTATCAAGCACGCCAACAAGGAGCTGAACAGAAATGTGGAAGGACTCGACGGCAAAGCCAAGGAGCGAATTGCCGCCTACAACTGGCCGGGCAACCTGCGAGAATTGAACAATGTGATGAAACGAGCTACCCTGCTCGCCACCGGAAGATACATCGGAGTAACCGAACTGGAACAGAGTATGGCGCATATCCAGCCACAAGCCCCTACCGCCCTGCACGATGAGGAAACGGAACTGCAGAGAATAGAAGCTGCGCTGAAAGCTGCGGGAGGCAACAAGAGTAAGGCTGCACAATTGCTCGCCGTGGATAGAAAGACGCTCTACAATAAGATGAAGAAATACGGTATCTGATAGAAAGAAGTACGTCTTTTGATGATATGGGAAAATGGGGAAGCTGGGGAATCTGATGACTATTCCCCAACTTTTTGGGGAATAATTCCACACCAGTTCCACAGTTTCCACAATGTAGAATTCTGGCACAAAAAGCATTTACTGCTGATAATCAAACTATTAGATAATTCTTTTGTTTTTTGGCACGCAGATTGTGATATGAGAAAGTGAACACGCCAATGAGCGGTAACGCAAGTAAGGCTGGTCACAAAGAAAGTAATAAAAATAATATTCACAATAAAAAAAACAAAAGATTATGAAAAAGTTAGTTTTCGCAGCTATCGCTGCCATGGTTATGGTTTCAGTTAGCAATGTATTCGCCAGCAACAAGATGGCAAGTGTATCATCAGCTGCTCCAGTTGACACAGTAGCTCCAGCAGAACCAGCTGCTCCAGCAGACACAACAGTAGAGAAAGAGACTCCTGCAGAGACACCAGCTGAAACTCCAGCAGAGACTCCAGCAGACTCTACAGCAACAGATTCTACTGTAGCAGAGTAATATCACCTTTAAAAAATAGTAATTAACAGAGGAAAAGATAGAATAACACTAGTAATTACGCGTCGCTTTCAATCAGGCAGGAGACTAATGATAGAATTCATTGGTCTCCTGACTTGTTTTTAGCCCTTTTGTTTTCTAATATCATTTTTTTGCATTAACTTTGCAAACAAATATCTATTGAGCAAGATATCAGTCTGCTCATCATTTTAAACGATTTCTCATGCACAAGAACAATATTCCTCTCAAGGTAGCCCTCGGATATAGCGCCATTGCCATTATCATGATTCTGGCAATCAGTCTGGTGTATAGCAACACCAAGAGCATCAATGCCATCAATGAAGCTTCGCGCGAGTATATCCAAAAAAGGGGTGCCGCCGATAGTACCATCTCTTCTCTGCTCAAAGAGGAGCAGAGAAACCTGAAGCAACTGTCTGATGCCATGGCAGGAAGACCTACCCAAAACTATCTGCAGAATAAGGTGAAGAATCTGAATACGGGAAAGGATTCCATACTGGTTCACTCCAAGGCACCTCAAACCCACGAGGCGAAGAAGACTACGGTAGAGGTATTGAAGACCCGAAGGGGATTCTTCCGCCGACTCGCCGATGCCTTCAAGAAGGAGCACGCCGAAACCTTGAGCGTAAAACAGGACAGCAACCGGGCTGTCATCGATTCTGTTACCACCCCAGTAAACGTGGCGGAAAACGTAGCGACCATCCTCGACCAGATAGACAAGAAGGAGAAAGTGGAAACGCAAGGCCACAAGCAGAACATCAATAGGGAGATGGAAGAGCTGAAGATGGTGAGTGCCAAACTCGCCCTGCGCTCCGCTAAACATCTGAGCGATGTGCACCAGCGTGAAAAAGACAATATGCAGGAAGCCATCAAGAAGGCGATGGAAGCAAGAAAGCATCTGTTGTGGCAGATGGAACTGCTCGCCATCGTAGCCTTCTTTGCCATCGTCATCATGATCTGGTTTATCTGGCGCGATGCCAGAAAGGAGCGCATCTACAGGGAAAACCTGGAGGCTGCCAACGAGGAAATCCAGCGTATCATGAACCAGCGCGAGCGCCTGCTCCTCACCATCACCCACGATATCAAGGCGCCAGCTGCCTCTATCTCGGGCTTCATCGATCTGATGAAAGATTACGTCAGCAATCCTCAGGGCCTCGAATGCCTCCAGAACATCAAGAACTCTGCCGCTCATCTTTCACATCTCGTTGCCTCGCTGCTCGATTATCATCAGTTGGAGAACGGACTGATGAAGGTTCAGCCTACTTCTTTCTCACCGGCACAACTGGTAGCAGAATCGGTAGAGGGAATGAAATTGCGGGCAGAAGAGAAAGGATTGGAGATTTCATTCGAATGCAAAATGAAGGGGATGGGAACTTCGGATTCTTCGGAAACTTCGGATTCTCCAATGAAGAAGAAATTCTTCCGTGCTGATGCCTTCCGCATTCGCCAGATATTGGATAATCTGGTAAGCAATGCCATCAAATATACCGATCGGGGCAGCGTTACCATCCAGGCACAGGTTTCAGAAATTCTGGGCAAGCCTACGCTTACCCTGAGCGTAAAGGATACGGGAAAGGGAATGACCGATGAGGAGAAACAGAAGGTGTTCCAGGCGTTTACGAGATTGAAGAGCGCCCAGGGCATCGAGGGTACCGGTTTGGGATTGTCCATCACCCAGGAACTGGTTTCGCTGCTTGGTGGAGAAATCATCCTCCACTCTACCCTGGGCAAAGGTTCTACCTTCATCGTCACCATCCCTATCGAGCCAGCACCAATGGAGGAGTCTCAGGAAATGGCTCCATCAGAAGTTAAGCATGATCCTTCTCCCGATTCTGCTCAAGATAAGGAAGGACAGAATTCTGGCAGCCATCAGGTTACTGATATAAAGAAGAAGCCGGAATTTGCCAACCACAAGATTCTGATTCTAGATGATGACAAGCTGCAGCTCCAGCTTCTCCAGGAGATGTTGCGCCGCATCGTAGGCGACACCTGGCAGGTTTTCGCCTGCAATCATGTGATGGATGCCCTCACCACACTACATAACGAACAGCCAGCCCTGATGCTGATGGATATCGAAATGCCGGAGATGAACGGCATGGATATGATTGCCCACATCAACCATACCAATATGATGGTGGTGGCGATGACTGCTCACGATACAAGCATCCTGGAACAGCTTCTGAAAGCCGGCTTCGACGATTGCCTGTTCAAGCCATTCAGTATGGAGAAACTGTCTGATATCCTGGGAATAGAGTCCCAGCCTCAACTGGATGCCCAGTCTGGAACTCCATCCCAGCCTGATTCATCACTCCAGCCAGTTTTATCATCCCAGCAGAAATCCAATCCTCAGCTGGATGCTCTTCTTGCTTTTGCCGGAGGCGACGAAGAAGCGGCGAAGGAGATTCTTGATACCGTGAAGCAGGAACTTGCCGATCATCTCACGAATCTGAAAGAAGCCGTAGAAGAGGAATCCTTATCTACCGACCGCATAGGAAAGGCGGCACATAAGCTCCTCCCTATCGCCACCATGATGCAGATGGGATGCCTCGAAGAACTCAAGGCGCTGTCACCCGAATACATCGGCGAGATAGAAGAAGCCGAGATCAGAGAAAAACTGAAGGTTGTGATTACGACCTTATCTGCTGCGGTGTCAGACCTGTATGCTTCTTGAAATATCGGCAGAAGAAACTGACGTCGGCAAAATGAAACTCCCAAGCCATCTCCTTGATGCTTTGCGTGGTCCGCTTAAGATGCATCTTGAGCTGCAGAATCACGTATTGGTCGATGATGGTCTTGGGGGTATGCCCCGTCACCTGATTCACGATGTTGGTCAGATATTTCGAGGAGATATTCATCTGTTCGGCATAATAGTTCACATCCCTTGAAATCTTGTAGTCCCTCTCCAGCAGCATCATAAACCGATTGAACAATTCTCTTACACGATACGATTTTACTTCATCTGGTCGGTATTGCGGATTGCGCTGAAGATACTCATGAAAACCGATGAAGAACGCCTTCAACTAGCACAACACCAACTGCGAGATGCAGGTACATTCCGACTGGTCGAAATATACCTTCAATAAACCAAACATCCCATTGATGATGTTTGTCACCACAGGGGTATCCTGCCTGCAACGGTCTTCCCGCAAGGAAGAATACACCGTCTGCTCCAGCTGCAAGCTTGCTTCACGAAGCAAGGAAGGATTATATTTCAGGATTTCAACTTGGAAGCTGTTCGCAGTTTGAGGGGATTTGCAATCCCCGTTTTCAGTTTCAGGGGATTTGCAATCCCCATTTTCAGTTTGAGGGGATTTGCAATCCCCGTCAACCTTCAATTCCACTACATCATTCGGAAACAGCGTAATCACCGCCCCCTCATAAAGTTCCCAATCCTTATAATTCACATTCAGTCTCGCCTTTCCCTTCCGGCAAATCAATATCGCTCCGTAAGTCAAAACTTGCGGACCCTCCTGCCATTCCTCCAAACCAGAGCGAAAAAGGCTTGCTTCCTGCTGACTGCTTAATTCTGATAATTCCATCTACACCTTATTATATATAGAGTTATTATATCTCTTTATTCCTATTTCGGTTGCAAAATTACACAAAATATGTGATATAAAAGAACTATTATTCCCAAATCGTCCATCCGCTGCGAAATATTTAAAGCGATTGTTCGCTCAAAACTCCGTACCTTTGCACCCGAAATTCAAAAAGTAATGATCAATGATTAAGAACATCTTATTTGTAAGCCTTCTGCTTGCAGGAGGAACCCATTGGGCTTCGGCTCAATCACAAGCCACCGTAGGAGCGGCTGCTTCCTTGCCTGTCAGCAAGAAAGAAAACATGACTATCAGCCAGCTTTTCCAGAAGATTGAGGATAACAGCAAGAGCCTTCGCACTTCATTATCAGGAGTAGAAGCAGCCCACCTCGGCATCGAAGCGGCCAAAAGCAAAAAACTGCCCGACCTCGATGCTTCCCTCTCATTCAGCTATATCGGCAATGCGCTGATTACCGACCGCGACTTCAGCAACGTTCATGGTTTGAAATCCCCACATTTCGGCAACAACTTCGCCTTCCAGGCACAGCAGGTGGTTTATGCCGGTGGAGCCATCAACGCAGGCATCAAGCTCGCCGAACTCGGAAAGCAGCAGGCAAAAGTAGGCGTGAAACTTACCCGACAGCAGATTCGCTTCATCGCCCTCGGTCAATATCTCGACCTTTACAAGATAGACAACCGTATCAAGGTGTATGAGAAGAACATCGAACTGACCCGCCAGCTCATCGACGACATCAAGGAGAAGCAGACGCACGGCATGGCGCTGAAGAACGACATCACCCGATACGAACTCCAAATGGAAAGCCTCAAGCTCGGTCTGACGGCACTCAGAAATAACCGGAGCATCCTGAACCATCAGCTTTGCAATACCCTCGGAATGAACCAGGATAGCCAAATGAACCAGGGAAATCAGGAGATTCAGATTATCCCCGATGCCACCATTGCCGACAAGACCTACGGCAAGGAAGGCGAGGCTTACTGGCAGACGGCAGGTACTCTGAACTCCCCACTCCTGGAGCAGAGCAGTAACGCCATCCGCATCGCTGAGCAGAAGGAGAAGATTGCCAAGAGCGATCTTCTGCCAAAGGTAGCTTTCGTTGCCGCAGATAACTTCGATGGACCTATCCTCTTCGAATTGCCACCTGTTGATAAGAACCT
>OGKS01001328.1_pt1 | contig 11953 bp, 9 predicted proteins | sample 1572491 | NCBI WGS metagenome assembly OGKS01 (sample SAMEA2582153, study PRJEB24529) | metagenome | biome: Human gut stool | place: China | collected 2011
TTTGGGTTTTCTATACTGCAAAGATAATGCAATCTTTTGAAACTACCAAATCTTTCTGCTGATTTTTTCGAAAAATCTTCTTTATCAAAAGTCAGAACTCCCTTTTCCTTGTTTCTCTCAAGGATCAAGACTTCTTTTTCCTGAGCTCTTCGTATATTTCTTCGAAATATTTCCTGAGTTCTGTCTTGTCCTCAATGATATTCCGCAGCTCTTTCAGGGCCTTCTCATTGGGTGAGTTGGGAATCCAGAGCTTGATGTAGCCGTTGCGGGAATATTTCTCGTCCATGTGGTCGGCGAACCGCTGCCATTGCTCTTCCTTTCCTTTTTCGGGATAGTTCTCCTCTCCGTATTCGATGGCACGAAGAAAGATTTCGTGAACATCGATGTCGCGGTCGGCTTCGGCAACAATCTTACCATAGATGCTTCGGGGCTGGCGACTGGAGGAGGCGCGGTGATCCTCCACGGCTTCTTTCATGATTTTAATCTGCTCGGGAGTGAACCAGCGCTTCAGTCTGGCATCAGCCTGGAGGATTTTGCCACTGGTGAGGTGGTGGATGGCGCGCGGACCGCTCATTCCCAGGTCATGATAGGCGGCAACGATATAAACCATGTCGATGTCGGCACCTGTTACAGGTACGAGTTTCAGGGCGTTTCTGATCACACGGGTCACGTGGCGCAATCCGTGGCTCTCACCAAACTCCGTATATTTGGGCAGAATCTGTGTTTCCACAAACTGCATGATTTCGAGATTTACTTGTTGCTTCATACTTTTTCTTCTTTATATATAATGTACGCGCGTACATTATATAATTATTATTCCTGAATGTTATCTTCTCATTCTAGAATCTTCTCATGCCATTCTAAAAGGGGCGGGGTATCTTCTGGGATTACCACATCATTCCAAGGATGATGAAGGTAGAGAAGATGCCGAAGGCAAAGATGTTGAGAGCCGTGTAGCCCAGCACCTTGTTCAGCATTCTGCCTTCTCCTATCTTCCTCATCTTGGCGAATGTTCGGTTGTGCTGCACGAGGTATGCAGCAGCAAAAGGCAAAAACTTAGTATCTGCATCGTAGGCAAGTGCACCATAGATGTTGATTCCTATCATGATGAGGATGCCGATGTTGCCCAGTGCGCAGTAGAGACGCTCGCCGTTTTTCTTGCCGATGTGAACGATCAGCGTCTTCTTGCCCGCCTTGATGTCGTTGTCGTAGTCGCGATAGTTGTTCAGGATGAGAAGTGTATCTACTACCAGACCGCAGGCGATGGAAGTAAGTATGGCTTCCGTTGATACTCTCTGCATTCCTTCAGGCATCACAAGGTAGTAGGTGCAGCAGACCGGTACGATGCCGAAGAAGAGAAGTACCAGTAGGTCGCCCAATCCCAGGTAACTCAACTTGGTGGTATAGAGGAAGCAGAAGAGTACGCAGCAGATACCCACGATGATCATCTCCTTTCCTCCGTAGAAGGCGAGGGGCAGACCGATGATGCAGCCTAGAAGGGTGGTGAAGATGATGCCCCATTTCATGGCTTTCATCGTAATCCAGCCTTCAGCACAGGCTCTCTTTGGCCCCAATCGGGTTTCGTCGTCGTTGCCATGCTTGAAGTCGAAGAAGTCGTTTACCAGGTTTGAGTCTATCTGCATTATCCAAGCAAAGAGCAGACAGAGCAGGGCAGGAACCCATTGGCAGTTGGCACTTGAATCCTTGTATGCTAGGGCTACTCCCAGCATCACCGGTACTGCCGCTGCCGAAAGGGTGACGGGGCGGGCGGCGAGAAACCACGCCTTGATAGAATTTGTCTTTATCATCATATTGTTGCTTTTAAATTATAAGGAGCGAGGTTTTTGGGGAACCTCGCTCCTTGTTGTTATTCATTAAGAAAAGATTCGCTTCTATTTTATTTCAGAAGAATCTCTTGTGGAAAAGATTCGCTTCCTAGTTGAAGAAGTTCCAGCTTACACCCATTCTGAAAACTCGCTGGTTCATCGGATAGTGAGGGGTGAAGAAGTAGTTCTTGTCGCCTTGTCCTGCATTCAGATGGCTCATCATCACGAAGAAGCGGGTGTGCTTGATGTGAACATTGGCGTAGGCATTGACGATAGGGTAGTTGCCCACCTTCACGTTCTTCTCGCCGTTGCCCTGCACGGTATATTGACCGATGTAAGGAGAATAATCTGGAGCCTCGTAGCTGGTGAAGTATCTGGCGTCAGCACCCAACTCGATATTCAGTACCTTTACCACCTTGAATTTGATGAAGAGGTTGGTATATACGTTGAGGTCTGGCACTGGCAGGGCACTCTTGCTGCTGGTATGCTGGTAGGTAATCATGTTCTGCCAGTTGAAAATACCGAACTTGAAGTCCTGCTGCAGCTGCGCTGTAATCAGATTGATGGCATCGCCGCTCTGCATAGGGGTCACCATTACGCCTGTGCGCAGGCCATTTTCTGTAATCGTATATTGCTGTGAGAAATAAGTATAGTTCTTGATTTCATCCACAGCCACACGCAGCGTGGTGTTAGTCTTGCCGAATCTCAGAGTTCCCATGATGCGGGTATGGATAATCTTGCTCAGATCATCATCCCACCAGAGATGTCGGGCATGATACTTGCGATAGTAGAACGATGGCGTTTCGTGATGGATGAAAGCATCGCCTCTTACCTGTACGGTGTCACCCAGGAATGGCAGGTTGATGTCTGCGCTTCCATCAATGGCAAAGGTACCGGCATCCACTCCGGTGAGTCCTACCTCGCCCACGACATTATAGTGAAGGGTCTTGCCCTGAGTCTTACTCAGCTGACCGCCTACGCTCAGAACATGCTCATTGAACTTCTCTAATCCGCCTTCGGTATTCGGCAGTTCGTAGTGGCGGAGGTCATAGCTGGCGAAAGCTTTCAGACCAGCCTTTGCCCACTTGCTGAATCCCTCGAGCGTTCCCATTGCCACGGTGTTCTTGATGCGCCAGTGACGGGTCTGATCGTAGATAGAATCGCCTGTAAACTTGCCGGCATTGTAGTACTCCTTGAGATAGTAGTCCTGTGGAGTCTGGTAAGCTTGGTAGATGCGCTTGTAGTTGTCAAACTGCACAGTGTGGATGAAGCTTGTAACTGGTACATATTCAGTCTTGAAGAAGAGTGAGTCTTGCGCTTTCTTCTTCTCTACGGCGAGCAGACTGTCTGCCATTTCCTTGCTGTTTACTGCAATTCGAGTGCTGTCGCTCTTGAAGTCCTGGGCTGCCTTGTTTGCAACTATTGCCTTGTTGTTCTTGGCAGGTTCATCGCCGGCAATCTTTGCATCTGTAGGGCGACCTGAGAACTGCTTCTTCTGGTTTTTGTCGAAAGCCTTTTCGTCAAACTCCCTGCCTTGTTCCCTTGCTTTCTTTCTTGCCTCCTCCTTGGCTTCCTCGGCTGCATTGTCCTTTGCTGACTCCATGGCGAATTTCTTGGCCTTGATTTCTTCCTCGGTCATCTTCACCTTGCGGCTGAAGCCCACATTGTAGCGGTGGGTGAAGAAGATGTGTTGATTGTCGTTGCGATTCCAGTTCTGCTGCAGCACGGTCGGTATTTCGTTGGTGGCGAAACTCTCGGTGAAAAGCTCCGGATGCTTGATGTAGTCATCATTGGTAATACCTCCGTTCTCCGTCACCTTCTGGTGGTTGGTGCTGAAAAGGAAGTGCGCCTGATAGCGGTCGCCCAGATAAGAAGTCCACATCGTATATTTGAAGTGCGCCGTGCTCTGTGCATCGTAGTAGCCGCGACCGTATTTGTAGTCGAATCGGAATCCGCCACCCAGCTGCTTGTTGGCATTCACTGCAAAGATTGCCTTGAAGTCATCCTCACCGTTGGTTCTGTCACCGCAGCTATTCAGCGTGATGTTGGTGATAGGCGAGTAGGTGTTGGTGAAGTGGAAGTCACTCACCGGGGTAACGATGTTGTCGTATGGCTCGGTGAAGATGAAGTTGCCCTGCGTGTTGCGTCGGTCGATGAAGATGCGGTTGATGCGGGCGGTACCCATATTGCCCAGGGTGTTGTACTCTCCGCGCAGTCCTTCGGTGAAGGTAGTGTTCTGGTACATTGCCTGCATGGTGTCCACCACGGCAGCCCGGGTATCTCCAAATCTCTCATCCACAGTCCATACTCTGATGCCCTTCGGAATCTCCTTGTCAGTGCCCAGCGAGTCGGTGTTGATGCGGTTGCCGGTCTGTGGGCGGAACTGTGAGTCTTCGTTATTGTTGAAATCCGTAAAATCGCGTTGTGCCGCAACTGGTAGAGTTGCAGCACAAGCTAGGATTGTAGAGAATAATATTTTCTTCATTTCTTATTTATTGAATAAGCGGATGCAAGCCTATTTTGAATGGTCGGATGCAAACCTTTCTTATTTTTTGAATAGTCGGATGCAAACCTCGGCAATTTTCAAGACTACGCCGATGATCAGCAGTACATTGGCAATCGTGCGGTCGTCCATCTGTGTCCAGAGGATGACGCCTACGATGGCGAAGAGCATGAATCCGATGTTGAGCCAGTTTCTGGCTACGAGCATATTGCTCTTGTCTGCATACTCCAATCTTCTGTGGTGGCGACGGTTTGGGCGCACGGCATAGCTGGTTTGTGGCTGTGTCTGAGACGCCTCGTGGCTCTCGCTCTGTGGCTGAGTCTTTGCGGTTTCCTCGCTCTGTGGGGTGTTTGTTATATTGTTATCTTTTGTCTGATCCATATTTTATAAGATGATTTTTATTTTCTAACAAGTTTGGTCAGATTGTTGAAGATCTGATCCTTACGGTCGATGGTTCCGCGGCGGAACTTACCGTAGATCTTAGCCAAGTCGTTTTTCTTCTTGGTCAAGGCATATTTGTCGGTGATCACATTCTCTGCAGGCTCCTTGAAACCGGTACTTCTGCCTTCCTCGTAGTTGAATACGATTCGGGTCATGGAGAGGTGGAGATGGTTGTCGCTGATGGTTGCCACCAGCTGGTACTTGGTCTCAGAGCGGTCGAGAGAGATGAACGACTGATTGAAGACAAACCATTCGTCCATAATACAGGCGATGATCTGCTCGTTCTTGTTGTTTCTGTTCACCAGGGCGATGCGGCTGTTGATGTTTTGCTCATTCTTGATGAGCTTGCTCATATATTGGAAAACGATGTTGTAGATTTCGTCTGCACTCTTTCCGTTTGCCTGGGTGTCGAGAACAAATTCCACTTTTCCGTCGGCATTGAGCTGGATGGCTCCCGCCAGGTATTTCGGATCTTCCTTGAGCACCACGCCCTCGGCAGTCTTTTCCACCTTTTTTTCTTCTACCTCCTCTGTCATGGTTGGCACGACCCATCCCGCACCTTCTGAAGTTTCGGTAGTATTCTCCTTCTTGGTGGCAGGCACCAGCTTTGTAGCAGGCACCGAATTCTCTGCATTCTTCTTCAGCTTTTCAGCTTCCTGCTTCATTCTTTCAGCTTCAGCCTTCAATCTTGCAGCTTCCGCTTTCGTTTTCTCGGCTTCCGCCTTTACTTTTTCAGCTTCCGCCTTCACCTTGGCAGCTTCTGCCTGAGCCTTGGCTGCTTCCAGTGCCTTCTTGGCTTCCTCCAACTCTTTTTGCGCCTTTTCCAACTGCTGCTCAGGGGTAAGTACATTCTGTGCCTGTATGGTGAGAGCAGAAATCAGCACGAGTATTGAGATAAATATCTTTTTCATGATCTGTTGTTTAAATGTTTAATGTCTTGTCCTCCTCGTCCGAGTATAGGAGCTCGGAGGTGTTTCTAACATACAAAGGTATAAAAATAACTTGATATATTTCTATATGGAAGCGATTATTTATACATTCTTTTGCTAAGTTAACAATATTTTTTAGGAAAAACGCTCCTAGTTTCAAATATTTTCGTATCTTTGCAAAAAAATATAGCTATAAATATGGGATTATTCGGATTATTTAGCAACAAAAAAAAGGAAACTCTCGATAAAGGTCTCGAAAAGACCAAGGAGAGCGTGTTTGGAAAATTGGCGCGTGCGGTGGCTGGTAAGTCAACCGTAGATGATGACGTGCTCGATGATTTGGAGGAGGTGCTCATCACATCCGATGTAGGTGTGGAGACTACCGTGAAGATCATCCGACGTATCGAAGAACGCGTGGCAAGAGATAAGTATGTTTCTACCTCAGAGCTCAACAGAATCCTGAGGGAAGAGATTGCAAGCCTCCTGGAGGAAAATCATACTGATGACAATGAAAACTGGGATTTGCCTTCCGATCATAAGCCATACGTGATTCTGGTAGTGGGTGTGAATGGTGTGGGCAAGACTACCACCATAGGAAAGCTCGCCTATCAGTTTAAGAAGGCTGGCAAGAAGGTGTATCTCGGTGCTGCCGATACCTTCCGTGCCGCTGCCGTGGAACAGATCTGCATTTGGGGCGAGCGAGTAGGGGTGCCAGTGGTGAAGCAGCAGATGGGTTCTGACCCTGCCAGCGTGGCCTTCGATACCCTGCAGAGCGCCAAGGCGAATGGTGCCGACGTGGTGCTGATTGATACTGCCGGACGCCTTCATAATAAGGTGAACCTGATGAATGAGTTGAAGAAGATCAAGGAGGTGATGAAGAAGGTGATGCCTGAGGCTCCGGATGAGGTGATGCTCGTTCTGGATGGAAGTACCGGACAGAACGCTTTTGAGCAGGCTAAGCAGTTTGCTGCCGTTACCAATATCTCTTCGCTCGCCATCACCAAGCTCGATGGTACGGCTAAGGGGGGCGTGGTAATCGGTATTTCCGACCAGCTCAAGGTGCCAGTGAAGTATATCGGACTGGGCGAGGGCATGGAGGATCTCCAGCTCTTCAATAAGTCTGAATTTGTTGACTCCCTCTTTAAGCACTAGAATACTGGTGCTTATAGACTTTGAGAAAAGAATTAGCTGAAGCTCGATGTAAAATAGTCGAGAAAAGAATTAGATTAAGATTATTATAGGATAAGTAGGATAAGAATGAAGAAAAATCAGATAGATATAGTAACCATGGGTTGCTCCAAGAACCTGGTGGATAGTGAGACCTTGATGAAGCTTTTCGAGGACAATGGCTACCACTGCGTTCATGACCCGAAACGCCCACAGGGTGAAATTGCCGTCATCAATACTTGCGGCTTTATCGAGGATGCCAAGCAGGAGAGTATCGATACCATTCTGGAGTTTATCCAGGCTAAGGAAGAGGGACGACTCCGCAAACTCTATGTGATGGGTTGTCTCTCACAGCGCTACCAGAAGGAACTGGAGGCAGAGATGCCCGAGGTGGATAAGTTTTATGGTAAGTTTAATTATAAGGAGTTGCTCAAGGAACTGGGCAAGGCTGATGTGCCTGCTTGCAGTGGACCCCGCCATCTCACTACTCCTCATCATTATGCCTATATCAAGATTTCTGAAGGTTGCAACCGCCGCTGTGCGTATTGCGCCATTCCTATCATCACCGGCAAGCACGTTTCCCGTCCGATGGATGAAATCCTCGACGAGGTGCGCCAACTGGTAGCCGATGGTGTGAAGGAATTCCAGATTATCGCCCAAGAGCTCACCTACTACGGCGTGGACCTGGACGGCAAGCATCACATCACCGAACTCATCAGCCGCATGGCGGATATTCCGGGTGTGAAGTGGATCCGTCTGCACTATGCTTATCCTAACCAGTTCCCGCTCGATTTGCTCGATGTGATGCGCGAGAAGCCAAACGTATGCAAGTATCTTGACATCGCCCTGCAGCATATCAGCGACAATATGCTCAACAGAATGCATCGCCACGTGAGCAAGCAGGAAACCATTGATCTGCTCAAGACCATCCGTGAGCGTGTGCCGGGCATTCATATCCGCACCACTCTGATGGTAGGTTTCCCTGGCGAGACTCAGGAAGACTTCCATGAATTGCTCGAATTCGTTCGTACTCAGCGCTTTGAGCGTATGGGTGCCTTTGCTTATTCTGAGGAGGAGGGTACCTATAGTGCCAATAACTACGAGGATGATGTTCCTGCCGAGGTGAAGCAGCGCCGTCTTGACGAACTGATGATTCTGCAGCAGGAAATCAGCGCAGAGGTAGAGGCTGAGAAAGTGGGCAAGATACTGAAGGTGATTATCGACCGCAAGGAGGGTGATTACTATATAGGAAGAACCGAATTCTGCTCGCCAGAGGTGGATCCTGAAGTGCTGATCAAGGCAGGAGAGAAGCGTCTGCGCGTGGGGTGCTTCTACAATGTGAAGATTACCCAGAGTGAGGAGTTTGATCTCTACGGAGAAGTGGTAAAGTAATATGGGAGGTAATATTTTGACATCAGAATGAATAACAAGGAGTATATTGCAGAACTTGCTCAGCAGACTGGCTATTCGCAGGACGACACCCAGAAGATGGTGCGCAAGGTGATAGATGCTATGATTGCTGAATTTGAGGATGGTGAGGCTGTCTCTATCCCCAACTTTGGTACGTTTGAGGTAAAGAAGCGCTTGGAGCGTGTGGTTGTTAACCCTACTACCAAGAAGCGCCAGCTTGTTCCGCCTAAGCTCGTGCTCGGCTTCCGCCCTGTGGCCAGTGTCAAGGAAAAACTGAAGAATGGAGGTGAAGACTATGAGTAAGATTAGTTTAAGCGACTTGGCGCAGCGCCTGGCAGAGAAGTCGGGAATCAGTCTGCAGGATGCCGAATTGTTTATCAGAAAGATGTTTGATGTTGCCAATGAGGGGCTTCAGTCTGATAAGCTCGTGAAGATGAAGTGGCTTGGTACTTTTAAGGTAATGGCGGTGAAGGATCGTGAAAGCGTGGATGTGAACACGGGCGAGCGTATCATCATCGAGGGCCGTGACAAGATTTCCTTCACGCCCGATAATATTCTGAAGGAGATTGTGAACAAGCCTTTCGCCCAGTTTGAGACCGTTGTGGTGAATGATGGTGTTGATTTCGATGAAATCGACAGAAAATTTGAAAATGCTGAAGAGGATGGTCCTGTATCCGATTCTACGTTAGAGTGTGTTCCTGATTCAGAGAATTCTTCTGTGGAACCTTTCGTTGAGCAGGATTCTCCTGCAACAAGTGGTGTGATAGATTTTTTGGATGAAGAAAACGATGTTCCTGTTAGCGATGAAATGATTGTGATAGGAGAGAAGAGATTGTCTCAGGAAAATGTTGCAGAACCGGAAGAAAAGAAACCGGAAGGATCAGAACCTGTAGCGACAGAACCTGAACCTGCTGTATTTAAACCTGCAGTATCTGAACCGGTAGAATCTGAATCTGCAACTTCTGAATTGGAAACAAAGGAATCTGAAGTTCCAGCTCAGAGTGAAGTTGAGTCTGTTGTTTCTGATGAAGAAAATGAATCGACATTAACAGAGGAAACTCCTATTGCAGAGAAAGTTCCTTCTGCTGAGGATAACTCTATTACAGAAACTCCTATTGCAGAGAAAGTTCCTTCAGATGGAGAAAATACTATTACAGAAATTCCTATTGTAGAGGAAGCTTCTTCAGATGAGGAAACTCCTCCATCAGATGAGGTAACCGATAAGCGTCATGTTGTTTTGCCTCGTTCTCTAGTTGTTGCTGCGAGCGTAGTATTCCTGGCAATGATAGGAGGCTTTGGTTGGTTTGCTTTTAATTATGGCAAGCTGGCTGCCCAGCGTGATCATCTCGCTCTGCAGTTGGATAATTACCAGCAGGTTCCGACAGAGAAGAAGGCACCAGCCAAGTCTGCCCCAACGCAGGAAGAAATTCTTCGCAAGAAGGCTATCGAGGATAGTGTAAGAATGGCGCAGGCAAGCGAAGCCGTCAAGAAAGCCGAAAATGCCGAGCAGAATATGGATGCGGCGGTTGATAAGCAATCGATTGATGTAAAATCGGCTGAGGCTAAGAAGAATTTGGAAGTCAAGAAACTCGCCGATGCGAAGAATTTGGCTGATGCGAAAAGGCAGGTTGATGCAAAGAAACTTGCAGAAACCAAGAAGCAGCAGGAGGCTAAAAAACTTGCAGAAGCCAAGAAAAAAGAAGAAGCCAGAAAGCAGACTGAAAAGCATGCTGCCCAGGCAAGCAGCAAATACGACCAGGATGCCCGTGTTCGAACCGGAGCCTATCGTATCATTGGTGTTTCCGAGGTTGTTACGGCAAGAGAAGGACAAACCATCAAGTCGCTTAGCCAAAAGTACTTAGGCCCAGGAATGGAATGTTACGTTGAAGCTCTGAATGGTACTTCCCAGTTGAAGCCTGGTCAGAAAGTCAAGATTCCGAAGTTGGTATTGAAGAAAAAGAAATAATTTGAAAGAAATTATTTGAAAATACAAAAGGGTGTGTCGTAAGTCTATGACACACCCTCTTTTTGGTTTCTTCATCCGATGAATAATGGAGCATCCTCTTACGTAAAAAAACTTTTGAGATTTTATTTCTTCTCCAATTCCTGAAGGCTTTCCATTTTCTTTGTTTCCAGGAACTCGTAGATTCCACAGAGATGCTCGCGGACGCGACCATGGCCGAATTCGTACACCTTGCTGACCAGACCATCCAGGAAGTCTCGGTCGTGACTCACTACAATCAGCGTACCGTCGAAATCCAGCAGCGCCTGCTTCAGTACATCCTTCGTCTTGAGATCCAGGTGGTTGGTAGGCTCATCGAGAATCAGCAGATTCACCGGCTCCAACAGCAGCTTCAGGATAGCCAGACGGGTTCTTTCTCCACCCGACAAAACCTTTACCTTCTTGGTAGAATCCTCGCCACCAAACATGAATGCACCCAGCAAATCGCGAATCTTATTTCTGATTTCGCCCTTGGCAACATCATCTATCGTCTGGAAAACCGTAAGCTCGCCATCGAGCAGAGAAGCCTGATTCTGAGCAAAATAGCCAATCTGAACATTGTGTCCTAATTCCAGCTTACCCTCGTTCTGAAGCTGACCCATGATGCATTTTACGAGCGTAGATTTACCCTCACCGTTTCTTCCCACGAAGGCAATCTTGTCACCACGCTCCACGGTAAGATTCACGCCGCTGAATATCTGCTTGTCATCAAACGACATCGCCACGTCACTCATCTGAACCGGATAGGCTCCGCTTCTCGGACTTGGAGGGAACTTCAGTCTCAGTCGGCTGGTATCCTCCTCGTCCACCTCGATCAGTTCCAGCTTTTCGAGCATCTTCACGCGGCTCTGCACCTGGAATGTCTTCGAATACGTACCCTTGAAACGCTCGATGAAGTCCTTGGTCTCGGCAATCATCTTCTGCTGTTCCTCATATTTCTTCATCTGCTGTTCGCGGCGCTCCTTGCGCAGTTCCAGATACTGGCTGTAGGTAGCCTTGTAGTCGTAGATTCTGCCCATGGTAACCTCGATGGTTCTTGTTGTAATGTCGTCTACGAATTTTCGGTCGTGACTGATCACTACCACCGCTTTCGAACTGTTGATGATGAAGTCTTCGAGCCATCCGATAGATTCGATGTCGAGGTGGTTGGTAGGCTCATCCAGGAGCAGCACGTCAGGCGATTTCAGCAGCAGTTTGGCAAGCTCGATACGCATGCGCCAACCTCCCGAAAACTCGCTGGTAGGGCGGTTGAAGTCGGAGCGTTCGAAGCCCAGACCGAGCAGCGTCTTCTCTACATCCTCCTCGAAGTGGGTCATGTCGATTGCATAGAATTTCTCAGACAATGAAGATACTTTTTCGATGAGCTGCATATAGTCGTCGCTGTCATAATCCGTGCGGGTAGTGAGTTCGTTGTTGATGCGGTCAATCTCCGCCTGCATCTCGTGGAGATGGGCGAACGCCTGGCAGGTTTCCTCGAACACGGTTCTTCCGTCTTCGGTCATCAGATGCTGAGGCAGATAGGCGATGACGCAGTCTTTTGGAGCGGAAACGGAGCCACGTGTGGCTGTTCTTACGCCTGCGATGATCTTGAGCAGGGTACTTTTTCCTGCGCCATTCTTGCCCATCAGGGCTATACGGTCCTTCTCGTTGATCTGGAAGGAAATGTCTTTGAATA
>OGKS01001330.1_pt1 | contig 11929 bp, 10 predicted proteins | sample 1572491 | NCBI WGS metagenome assembly OGKS01 (sample SAMEA2582153, study PRJEB24529) | metagenome | biome: Human gut stool | place: China | collected 2011
TAAGGGCAAAAGCTTTAAAATACCGGACAATATACAAAGCTTTTGCCCTTACAGGGCGCCTTGCAGATTGGCATTATACCCAGGGCGCTGCCCTGGGCTAAGAGCTTCTGCCCTTTCAGGGCGTGTGGGGAAAAAATTGCGAAACTTCAATCATAGATAGCTTAATCTGCTATAGCTGGATTTGCGCCTGTTGTAGATCTACCGCCTTGCTGTCAGAGTACCCTTTCCCTTCAAGACAATTTGTTTTTAGCGTCATGAGCATCAGGATTTTGTTGTCGTTATTAGGTTTATTCGGTAGCAGGCAGGTGGGGTATTTAAAGCTTCTCAGAACTTTCGCGTATCTTGAGAATCATCGGAACCACCTCCTTATATATCTTATTATCTCCATTGATATTTCTCATGAGCAGTTCGCAGGCTTTTGCACCCTGCTCGTGCGCCTTGTCCATAATGGCAGTGAGACGAGGAGTAACAAAGGCAGCAGCATCACCATCGGTGAAACCGATGATGGCCACATCTTCAGGTATGCGAAGTCCCTTGGCCTTGATGGCATCAAAGGCAGCATAGGTGATGATGTCATTAAAGGCAAGAATGGCATCTGGCGGATTGGGGCCCTCAAGCAGTCGGAGGGTATTGTTGCGAGCCACCTCGAAGTCTATCTTGTCGCACACCACAAGGTCTCGGTCTATCGTGATATGGTTTTCACGCAAAGCCTCGAGATAACCATGTTTGCGTCGGCGTACCATATCCAGATTATTTGGTCCTCCGATGAAGGCTATCCTCTTGGAGCCCGTCTCTATCATGTGCTGAGTGGCTTCCTGTGCTGCAACATCTCCATTAGCCACCACCTGTGAGAACTTGTCTTCGAGACAGCATCGGGCAAAGAATACGAGCGGAATGCTCATGTCATGGAGTTGTTCGAAATGGGAATAATCCACAGTATCCTGTGCCAGACAGGCGATGATGCCTTCCACATGCATATTAAGGAAGTTGTCGAGGGCACGCTCTTCGCGGGTATGGTCCTCATGACTGTTGGCACTGATAACAGAGTAGCCCTGTTTGGAGGCATAATCTTCTATACCATCAAGCACAGCTGCATAGTAATGGGTTACCAAGTTGGGAACGATAACTCCAATGACCCTTGGCGCTTCCTTGCGAAGGCTTTGCGCAAAGGGATTGGGACGGTAGTTCAACTGCTTGGCAAGCTCTTTCACTTTTCGTGTCATCTCCTCTCCCACCTCATGGCTGTTTCGCAAAGCTCTTGATACGGTAGCTATGCTCACGCCCAGATGGTCGGCGAGATCTTTGAGTGATGTTCTGCGTGGCTTCATGTGTGGTAAATAAGTTTAAGCTATATATTAATTTCAACATGGCATCTTGCTGCCTTTTTTGTACAGAGATAAAGCAAGCAAGCGCAATGAAAGTTTGCTTTCAAATTGCCGAGTGCCGCCAATCTGTTGCAAAGATTGTGCAAACAAGCGCAATGAAAACTTGCTTTCAAATTGCCGAGTGCCGCCAATCTTCTGCAAAGATACATCATTTTTTCGTGAATCGAAAACGTTTACGTGCATTTTTTTATGAAAAACATATTAAGGTTTCATTATTTCTTGTAATTTTGCACTCAGAAAAGTAATGAATAGTTGATAATAAGTTAGTTAGAAAATTGGAGCTTAGTGATGTCGTGAGACATTTCTAAGCTTTTTTTGTGCGCTTACTTAAAGGCACTGCGCCTGTCGTGCCAATATATCACTCAACTTTCGCAGGGTGTGGGAATTTATTGAAGTTAGATATAATATTCTGCCGAGTCGATGAGTCCTGCTCTCAAGGCATACTTGGTCGCTTCATGAGCATTGTTGACATCGAGCTTTCTGAAGATGTTCTTGCGATGAGTGTTGACAGTATGAAAGCTGGAGAAACGTTTTTCGGCAATTTCCTTGGTCGTCATACCGAGAGCGATGTCTATCAGAATCTCAGTCTCTGTCTTGGTGAGTTTCACTTTTTCCTCAGTCTTGGCAGGTGGCGGTGCAAGAAGCACCTCCGTCATGTGCTGACAGATAAAGCGATTGCCCTGCACACAATACAGAATGGCAGCCTTGATTTCCGACAGCTGACTATCTTTGGTCAAGATACTGAACTGCGTACTGCTTGCTATGAGCACACGTACAAAGTCCACACTCAGGTCTTCGCTGAAGAGCAACCATCGGGTGTGGGTGAATCGCTGGTGCAGGATGAGCAGCTCATCGGCATCGTTGATATCGAAGAGCGTATAGTCAAGCACTACCACCGCATCGTCGTCATCCTTCAGGGCAAGCATCAATTCTGCCTTGTCCTCTACGTACTTCCACTCAATTCCAGGCATTTCCTCCTTATCGCCAACATTCATCTGCTGAATGATGTGAACCAGTCCCATACGGGTAATGTCCTGTCTGTCTGCCAGTAATATTCTCATCGCATGCTTGTTTTTATGTTGATATTTTCTACCTATACTCTTTCACACATTCTCCCATTTAGAATGTCATCGAGAATCCGAAACGTATGCCCCACTTGCTGATGTCCTCATTATTCAGATAGGTGAGTCGGCGCACATACTCTACTGCAAAGAACTTGAATATGTTGTGTACACCAGCCACACACTCCCAGTAGGGTGTATTGTTCATCACGTGCGATTTGCTTGGGAACTTAAACAGTTCCGTATCCCCTTGGTTTTTCTCCAAATAAGGATTGTTCTTATCGGTGAGGTTTCCCCATACGCCTTTCACGGCGAAATATTCACGCCACTTCAGCTTCTTGATGAGCGGAATGCGGTTGAGCAACTTGCCGTTCATATCCCACGACAGAGACGCAAACACCTGACGGTCGTTGAGAAACTCCCAGTCTCTCATCAGGCTCACACTCGATTCAGACTCAAAGTACGAGAGGTTGACAGGCGGCAGGATGAGCATCGGGAATGGCACCTTGTTCCATTGAGCCTGTCCCACAGCATGGAAGTCGAGATAACCGAAACTGCCAAGCCACTGACGCTTATAGATACTCACTTTCGTGATGTTGCTGTGATACTGTCCACCCATAAAGCCTTTAAAGCCCATGGTATGCGAGATTCCTATCTCTGGACTGTCGAGGTTGATAGGCAGTCGTTGCTGCTTGGTGTTGACATAGGTGACTCCAGGATTGTAATTGATGCCCACATTGATGTCGGTCATTCTGATTTTCTTCACCTCGTTTCCATCCAGTGTGAAGTAGTGCAGATTGCCTGCAGTACGGTTGCTCTGCCAGCGTATACCGGTATTAAAACGCAGTCCCCAATCGGTCTCGTAGGTAAAGGCGAGCCGCTGTCGATGATAGAGGAACATCTCGTCCTGCGTTGCCGCACGGAAGGTCATGAAGATATTGTCCTTGTTGTGCTGAAGGTTGTCATCGGAAGGCGACATGATGTCACGGGACACCTCAAAGGTAACATTCCGCATCGGGAACTCGAAGGGACTGTTTTTCTTCTTGTTGAGCGAGTAGGTCAACACATGTCCTGTATACCATTCGTTACTCTTCGTACCATAGGCCGCATAGCCGTTCCAGAAGAAATGGGGATTGAGCGCAGCCATGGTACGACCAGCCAGACGAAGACGTATGCCGTCTACATAGTTTTTCGACAGATAGGTGTTGACAGGACCGAGGTCGAACTTACTTTTCTTTCCGCCCGGACCACTTCCTATCTCCACATAGTTCTCCATGAGAACCTTTACACCCAGGATGATCCACTTGAAACCTTTGGAATTCTCCATGCGGTGGATGAAACTGTCCATCGACGATTCACTCTTGGTCAGGTCCACTTGCCGGTACTTGTTCCAGTAAGCCTCATCGCGGTTCATGGCATCTATGTCATGCCGCACTTTAGCCTTGCCCTTGAAAAGCACCTTGGGCAGTTCGTCGAAGGAATAGTCGGTAAGTCGGGTGTTGCGCACCACGAGCAAGTCTTGCAGCACCTTGTTGGTATGTATTTCCGCCACCATATCATCCTTGGAAAGCACCCATTCACCATTGTCCAAACGTGTGAATTCCTGCTCTATCTTCATATCCTTCACCCAGTTCACGTCGCTGTTGTGAGGCATATAGAGATTGCATTTCTTGACATGCAGCATACTGTCGGCTGTCACATACAGTTCGCCACGGAAACCGAAGTCCTGCGAGTTGGCAGGAATAAACTGCAGATGATAGCAGAGGTCGCGCTCCACATAGACCGTGTCCTCTATATAATAATGATAAAAGGAAATGGCCGTTCTGCCGATAGGCGACGGGAAGGGATACTGCAACAGGCGCACATAGTCATCATAGATATCCACATCGGTAAACACGTCTTTCATCGTGGTACTCAGAATCTCACCCGTCTGTATCACCTGACCTATACCATTAGTCTGCTGTCCCTTGATGATATCTTTCTCGCTCTTGGGATCTTTGCGATAAATATGCTGCGATACCGTCTCGTCGACACTCACAGGGAGAGTGAGTTTACCATTATAGGGCGATTTCTCTACCTGGTCGAGCAGATATTGTCGTTTACTGAAAAACTTGCCTTCAAGCTGTTCTTTCGAAAGGTCGTTCAGGGCAAGGGTTATCTTCTGATATTTGTCATACTGATAGTATGGATGGTTGGCCAGATCGGTTTTCTTCTTGGCTGCGATAACGCGGCGCATCAGCTCCACAGCAGGATTGTCCTTGCGCTTGTACTTACCCCGTTTCGACTTCACCACCACTTCATTGAGCCTACGGCTGTCATCCTTTAGTTTTATCTCAAGGAAGTTGGTGTTGGCGTCCACCTTCACCGTCTGCGTCTTGTAACTCAAGGCACTCACGGTAAGCATCCAACCTTCATGCTTTTCTATGGAGAAGCGGCCTTCGCCATCGCTCGACACAGCGATTCTGTGTCCTCGGTACTGCACACTGGCATAAGGTACAGCAAATCCGTCAACGTCGATGACGCGACCTGATATTTTCTGTTGTGCCATCATCTGCTGCGTCAAAGCAACAAGCAGCACAACCATCATATATATGCGGAGTTTAATCTTCATGTCCTAAATACCTTTTTGTTTTTTATAACTCTTCTCTTTCTTGTAATTCTTTCTGTCTTTATCAGGGCACACTCTCCCCTTAACTGATTTTGATTGCAAAGTTATAAATATTATCTGAAAAGAGAGGAAAACTTTTTAATAAATTTAGTTTTTTACCTTATTTTTGGCATATTTGTCGAATATTGGAAAAAACTATTTGGTTATTTAAGGTTTTTGGCGTAATTTTGCAAACTGAACGTTTTCGTTAAGCCAAATGGGCAGAGAAAGCTGGCTTTCGCTCTGCCATGGCGAGAAAAGGTGCGCGCAAGCGAACTGCAAAACTTGAGGTCTATATATAATAAGGTGTAAGGGCAAAAGAGAAAAGACTAAAAGTAATAGCAAAAAACAGGAACTAAGATATGAACGAAAAAGGCAACCTGACAGACAAACGTCCACCCCTGCTGCCAACGATTATAGGAACAGGCTTAGGCAGCGGTTTCTGGCCTTGGGGTCCAGGAACTGCCGGCTCAGTATTGGGTACGTTGATATGGGCCGTGATAGCATTATTTGCAGGATTGGACGGAACAACATTGCAGACCACCATGTTGCTGCTGACCGTAGTATTCACCATATTGGGCACATGGGCCACCGCACAACTCCAGCCCTACTGGGGCGAAGATCCAAGCCGCGTGGTTATCGATGAGATTGTGGGAGTATGGATTCCACTGTCGCTCATCATACCTTTCGAAGAGGCTGGTCACAAAGCCGACTCACTCTGGTGGGCTGTGATTGCATTGGTGCTTTTCCGCTTCTATGATATGGTAAAGCCTCTTGGCATCAAGCGCCTTGACCGCATGAGAGGTGCTTTCTACGTGATGGCCGATGACATCCTTGGAGGTGTCTATGCGGCAATCACGATGGTTATTATCAAAATAGCATGGGCATGGGTAAGATAAAACATGAACTATATACTTTCGGCAAGGCAGAGGTTACGGCTTCGATGGGCTCCGCGGTAGACTTCGGTCTGGCATTCATGCTGTCCGACATCGTAGGAATCTATTATGGTCTGGCAAATGCCTTGGGCGTGATGGCAGGTGGCGTGACCAACTGTTGTCTGAACTACCGTTACGTTTTCGGCGATTCCAATCGCAGGAAAAGAAGTGTGGCATGGCGATATTTCATCGTATGGGCCATCAGTTGGTTACTCAATTCGGGAGGCACCATCGCACTTACCGAGTTTATCAACAGTCACGAGCGCCTCGATATTCACTATCTCATACCCAAGAGTGTGGTGAGCATCCTCGTTGCCCTGTTGGTCAACTATCCTGCCCAGCGCAAGTTTGTATTCAAGCCTGCCAAACAGAAGTCTGCCGAAGAAAATTAAGACATTGAGCTTTCACAAGTTCAGAAGTCAAAGAAGTTGACCAAAACATTCAGAATCAATAACAATTCAAAAAATATGAACTACAGAGATTTCTTACAGAAAGTCATCTATGTGATCATCAATCCTATCATCAAGGCGATGATCCGTTTGCACATCACCCCCAACATTGTTACCTTCATCGGTTTCATAGGCAATATCGTGGCAGCTGGTTTCTTCGTTGAGGCAGCTCTCACACAGAGTCTGGAACTCTTGGGATGGGGAGGACTCATCATCCTTGCTGCAGGACTCTTCGACATGATGGACGGCCGTCTGGCACGAATGAGTGGAAAAAGCAGCCTTTTTGGAGCATTATGGGACTCGACACTCGACCGCTATAGCGAACTGGTAAGCCTCTTCGGTATCTGCCTTTACTTCTTGCGCATGCAAGACGAGATGGGCTTTTGGATGGGCATCGTCACCTTTGCAGCCATGATAGGCTCAGTAATGGTGAGCTACGTACGTGCCCGAGCCGAGGGACTGGACATCGAGTGCAAGGTTGGACTGATGCAACGCCCCGAACGAGTTGTAGTGACAGCTGTCACAGCCATGCTAACTGGTTGCATGGCAGATATATGGTGGCTTGCCGGCGGTATGATTCTCATAGCCGTACTCGCCAACATCACAGCTTTCTGGCGCATAGCACATTGCTACATCGTGATGAATAAAAAGGAGGCAGAATGACAAGTTTGTATCTCATCGCCGTCTTCGCCCTGCTCATAGCATGGCAGAAGACCCGCAAGTTTGCACTTTATTTCCTGCCATGGCTCATCTTTGCCGTGACATACGACTCCATGCGCTTCTACCCTAATTATATGGTAGGCAGCATCGATGTACGTGGACTTTACGAAGCCGAGAAGTCTCTTTTCGGCATAGCAGCACAGACTCCAACAGAGTTTCAGGCCATTGCCGACCATTCGCAGATGATGATTCCAGGCGAATACTTCAGTGTGCACCATGCAGCCCTGCCCGACCTTATGGCAGGATTCTTCTACCTCTGCTGGGTTCCCGTTCCAGTAGGTTTTGCGCTCTATCTGTTCTTGAAGAAAGAATATCGTTGGTTTGTGCGTTTCTCATGGACATTCCTTGCGGTCAACCTCATAGGCTTTGTTGGCTATTACATTCATCCAGCCTCACCACCCTGGTATGTGATGGAGTATGGGTTCTCCCCCATCTTGGGAACACCGGGCAATGTGGCAGGTCTGGCACGCTTTGACGAGTTGGTGGGCTATCCTGTCTTCCACTCCATCTATTGTCACAATGCCAATGTCTTTGCTGCCGTACCCAGTCTGCATGCAGCCTATATGTTGATCACCACCTTCTATGCAGCCAAGAGTCACCAGCATTGGGTTACCACTACAGCCTTCGCCATCATCTGTATGGGCATTTGGTGGACAGCAGTCTACTCTGGTCATCACTACATCATCGATGTACTGCTTGGCATCATGACCGCAATCATTGGCATCCTGCTCATGGAGAAAGTAGTTTTCAAAAGATTCCTGAACAGGAATAGCCAAGAAGTACATTAACACCTCACGCGGGTTGAAGAAGCCACAGTTCAGGCAAGCACCTTTTTGAAACAGCGACGGCGTCGATGCTGTTCGCTCTCCAAATATTGCCACTGGTTTCTTACGCCCATGTTCGACTCCATCTGTGGCATTGCCTCTGCCCACTTGAAACCATACTTATGATACTGCTCTATGAGATGGGCAAAAATGATGGCATTGGCACCCTTGACACGGTAGGCAGGCAACACACCGATGAGCAACAGATCTACAGTATCTGTCTTATGCCACTTGAGCACCTTCAGCAGATGCCACCATCCCCAAGGCAGAAGCTTGCCGTTGCGTGTCTTCTGCAAGGCTCTGGCAAAAGAGGGGAAGGAAACGCCAAAGCCTACCAACTTTCCACCCAGCTCATCTATCTCTTCCTGCGAAACACCCTGCTCGTCATCAGCTGCTGTCACACTTCGGTCAACCACGCCAACCACCAGATCGAGGTCAGCCATCTTGATGTACTGGTCTATCAACTGGTTGATTTGCTTCTCAGACAACTGCTGGAAGTCGTACAGGTTGGCATAAGTCTCGTTCAGAATCTCGAAGATGCGATGTCCCATACCTTTTTTCACCAACTGACTGCGGCTGAAGCGGTAAGGATGCAGGTTGTATCTTCGTTCTATCATCTGTGCCGTCTTGGCAAACTTCTCGGGTGTCACCTCAGGCACCTTGATGCGATATTCCATCCAGTCGTTATCTTTCTCGAATCCTCCCAAAGCCTCGATGTGCTGAGGATAATAAGGATAGTTGTAGATAACATAGGCTGTGGCAAGACGGTCGAAGCCTTCGATAAGCATTCCCTCACGATCCATATCGGTAAAACCAAGTGGTCCTACCATTTCTGTCATTCCATGTTCACGTCCATACTGCTCCACCGTCTCCAACAAAGCACGCGACACATCAGGGTCGTCAATGAAGTCGAACCATCCGAAGCGAACCTGCTTCTTCTGCCACTCCTCGTTGGCACGATGATTGATGATGGCAGCCACACGTCCCACCACCTTTCCTCCTCTCAAGGCCAGGTAATACTCCGCCTCACAGAACTCGAAGGAAGAGTTTCGTTCCTTCGACAAAGTGTTCTCCTCATCGAATCGGATGAATGGAACAGCATACTCATTATCTTTATAAAGATCGCAGTAAAAACCGATAAAAGCATCCATGTCTTTATTACTGCTCACCTTCTTGATTTCTATCTGATTGCCTTGTAGCATTGTTTCTTTCATGCCGCAAAGTTACAAAGATATTTCAAAATATGCAAATTTTAGGTTTGAAATGTGTTCTGAAAAATTAACACTGATTTAGATACATTACACCGCACAAGCCTTGGCTTTGTCGGAAAAAAACAGTACTTTTGCACGCATGAAAAGAGAGACCGACAATTACACATTCCTCACCCATGCCCCAGTACATAAAGTGATATTCACAATGGCTGTGCCTACCATTGTAAGCATGCTTTCTACAAGTATGTACAATCTTGCTGACACCTATTTTGTGAGCAGTATCAACACACAGAGTGTGGCTGCCGTGGGCATCTCCTTCTGTATGATGGCTGTCATACAGGCTGTAGGATTCTTCTTCGGACATGGATCTGGCAACTATATCTCACGACGTTTGGGAGCCAAGGACACTGACAGCGCACGCAAGATGGCTGCTACCGGAGTCGTGCTCAGTTTCATTTCAGGACTCTGCATCACCATCCTCGGACTGTCATTTCTTACACCACTCTCTCTGCTGCTCGGTTCCACCCCTACCATTCTTCCCTATACAGAACGCTACTTGGGCATTATCCTGCTTGGGGCTCCGATGATGACCATGTCGCTGACTCTCAACAACCAGATGCGCTTTCAGGGCAACACGATGTATGCCATGAAAGGCATTCTGTCGGGTGTGTTACTCAACCTCGTGTTGGCTCCAATACTCATCCTTTATTTCTGTTTGGGAATCACGGGAGCCGCCATTGCCACACTAATCAGTCAATGCTTCGGATGCCTCATGCTTCTTCTAATGACAACCAAGGGACAGAACATTCGTATCGAGCCACGGCTTTTCACTCCTTCGAAGGCATTCCTGAAGGAGATCATAGCAGGAGGAACACCCTCGCTCTCGAGACAAGGATTAGGCAGTATTTCCACCTTGATGCTCAACGTGGCAGCAGGCTCATACGGAGACGCAGCCATCGCCGGCATGAGTATTGTCACCCGAATAGCCTTTTTCACCTATGCCATCGTCATCGGTTTGGGACAGGGATTCCAGCCACTTTGCGGATTCTGTTATGGCGCACGTCTCTACAGTCGTGTAAAAGAAGCCTTCACCTTCTGTATCAAGTGCGGCACGATCTTCCTTACCGTCTGCGCTGTTGCAGGATTTGTCTCTGCCGAATCCATCATCACTCTCTTCAGAGACGAGAACGAAGTGGTGAGTGTGGGAACAGCAGCCCTGCGCTGGCAGGTACTCAGCTTTCCACTCGTAGCCTTCATCGTATTGACCAATATGCTCACGCAGACCATTAGAAAGCCCATACGCGCCAACCTGGTAGCCGCCGCCAGAAGCGGTCTTTTCTTCATCCCGCTCATCATCATCCTGCCCCATTGTTTCGGACTTCTTGGTGTCGAGATGTGCCAGGCATGTGCCGACATTTGCTCCTTTGCCCTGGCGGCTCCCATTGCCTGGAGTGCCTTCCGTGATATGAAGAAAGAACAGGCAGAAAAACAAAAAACACCACAAACTTTTGGGAAATAAGAAAAAAATCGTAACTTTGCATCGGATTTTTACTGACACAATTGAGAAATGAGCAAAGACAAGCTAACTCATCAGCTGACAGAAACCATCGAAGAGCTTTCATGCCCCAAGTCGCTGAAAGGTCTGTTTCATCAGCACAGGGACGGGAACCCGCTTCCTTCGGGCAAGGCGCTCGAAGAAATCATCAATTTATCCCGCTCCATCCTTTTCCCCGGATATTATGGTAACTCATCGGTCAACATATCCACTATCAAATACCACATCGGAGTGAGAGTGGAGAAACTCTACGAGAAACTGACTGAACAGATTCTCGCAGGCCTCTGCTTTGCCAACGACTGCGAAAGCGAGACCTCACAAGAACTGCTGCGACAGAGAGCCAAGGCCGGCGTCATAGCAGCCAAAGCCATCATGGAGTTTCCCCGACTCAGAAAGATTCTTGCCACCGACGTGGAGGCGGCCTACGAAGGCGACCCTGCAGCTGTAAGCCAGGGAGAAATCATCTCCTGCTATCCTGTGATCAAGGCCATCACCAATTACCGTATAGCCCATGTACTCTTCGAACTTGGCGTGCCACTCATCCCCAGAATGATGACCGAGCTGGCACACTCTGAGACGGGTATCGACATTCATCCCGAAGCAACGATCGGCAAACATTTTACCATCGACCACGGAACGGGTGTGGTAATAGGCGCCACCTGTATCATTGGCAACAATGTGAAACTCTACCAGGGAGTAACCCTCGGGGCCAAGAGCTTCCCACTCGACAAGGACGGCAATCCTATCAAGGGCATTCCACGCCATCCTATCCTTGAGGATGACGTCATCGTGTACGCCAATGCCACCATCTTAGGGCGAATCACCATTGGAAAGGGATGCGTCGTGGGAGCCAACGTATGGGTCACCAAGGATATGCAGCCAAAGACAAAGAAATACAAGAAAGAAAAAACAAGTTTATTAGACATAGAATTCAATAATGGAACAGGAATTTGAACTCATTGCCAAGACCTTCATGGGCCTCGAGCCTGTCTTGGCTGAAGAGCTCACCCAGTTGGGTGCCAATAATGTACAGATCGGTCGCCGCATGGTGTCTTTCACAGGCGACAAGGAAATGATGTATCGTGCTAACTTCCAGTTGCACACAGCCATCCGTATCTTAAAGCCTATCAAGCACTTCAAGG
>OGKS01001338.1_pt1 | contig 11865 bp, 9 predicted proteins | sample 1572491 | NCBI WGS metagenome assembly OGKS01 (sample SAMEA2582153, study PRJEB24529) | metagenome | biome: Human gut stool | place: China | collected 2011
TCAACGATGCGGCATTGTTCTATATGCAGCAGCGTGGAGTGAGCCGTGAGGAGGCCAAGTTGCTTCTTCAGTTTGCATTTATCAACGAAGTCATCGACAAGATGGAGCTGGAGCCATTACGTGATCGTCTGCATCATCTTGTAGAGAAGCGATTCCGTGGTGAACTCAATAAGTGCGAGGGCTGCAAGCTTTGCAAGTAGATAATATCCTTTTAAAGGAGTTAAGTTCTTAAAACTATGTATGATATCAATCAAGTAAGAGCAGATTTCCCGATTTTATCGAGAACGGTATATGATAAGCCATTGGTGTATCTGGATAATGCGGCAACCACGCAGAAGCCATTGTGCGTGCTCGATGCCATGCGCGACGAGTATCTCAATGTAAATGCCAATGTGCATCGTGGTGTTCACTATCTCTCTCAGCAGGCTACCGACCTTCATGAGGCAGCCCGCGAAACCGTGCGCAAGTTTATCAATGCGCCTAAGGTTGAGGAAGTCATCTTTACCCGTGGCACTACAGAGAGTCTGAATCTCGTGGTTTCATCGTTCTGCGATGCCTTTATGAGCGAGGGCGACGAGGTGATTATCTCTACCATGGAGCATCACTCCAATATCGTGCCTTGGCAGTTGCAGGCTGCCAAGAAGGGAATCGCCATCCGTGTAATCCCTATCAACGATAAAGGTGAGATTAACCTCGATGAATTCGCCAATTTATTTACCGAACGCACCAAAATCGTGAGCATAGCCCAGGTGAGCAACGTGCTCGGTACGGTGAATCCGGTTAAAAAGATGATTAAGATTGCCCATGAGCACGATGTGCCTGTCATGGTGGATGGCGCTCAGAGTACTCCTCATTTTGCTGTGGATGTACAGGATATGGATTGCGATTTCTTCGCTTTCAGCGGGCATAAGATTTATGGTCCTACCGGTATCGGTGTGCTTTACGGCAAGGAAGAATGGCTCGACAAGTTGCCTCCTTATCAGGGAGGTGGTGAAATGATCGAGAGTGTGAGTTTCGAGAAGACTACTTTCGAGAAGTTGCCTTTCAAGTTCGAGGCTGGTACTCCTGATTATGTAGCTACCCATGGTTTGGCAAAGGCCATCGATTATGTCTCTGCACTTGGCATGGATAATATCGCCAAGCATGAGCAGGAATTGACCCGTTACTGCATGGAGCAGATGCGAACCATCGATGGAATCAGACTTTTTGGTGAGCAGGAGGGCAAGGATGCCGTTGTCAGCTTCTTGGTTGGTGATATTCATCACATGGACATGGGAACATTGCTCGACCGTCTGGGCATTGCTGTCCGTACCGGTCATCATTGTGCTCAGCCTTTGATGGACCGTTATGGCATTCTGGGAACTGTTCGTGCCAGCTTTGCCTTGTACAATACCAAGGAGGAGGTTGATGCGCTTGTAGCAGGCGTAAAACGCGTTTCTCAGATGTTCTAAAAGCTTTTATATATAATGATTCCCCATTTCTATGATGGAATTGGGGAATTATTGTTTTTTATATTAACATAAAACAACCTAAAAACAAATGAAAAGAATATTTTTAAGTGCTTTTCTGTTGGTTTCCTTGAGCCTTTCTGCTCAGAATATAGATAGAAAGCAGGTAGTAGAGAGGAATAATCCTCATGTAGTGACGATGGATTCGTTGAATTCTCTGTCTGTGGGTAATGGTGGCTTTGCTATGACTGTAGATGGAACCGGTCTTCAGTCTTTCCCTAAGTCTTATTCCAAGGGCATTCCTTTGGGTACGATGAGCGATTGGGGCTGGCATTCATTTGCCAATCCTGAGAATTATAAACCAGAAGAAAGTTGGCGTTATTATGACTATGGAAGAGGAAGAAAGGAACCATACGCTACCCAGATTAAGGAAGATAAGAGAAAGAAGGCAGCAGGAGATTGGTATCGTGTCAATCCTCATCGCCTTCATCTGGGCACTTTGGGACTTTCTCTGGGGTCTGATCCTAAGAATATACAGCAGGTTAACCAAATTTTGGACATGTGGGATGGAATGATTAAGAGCAGCTTTATTTATCATGGTCGTGCTTATCAGGTGGAGACCACTTGTCATCCTGAGCTGGATATGATTGCTACTCACGTCCAGTCTAAAGGTTCTATTGCATTTGATATCCGTTTTGCTTATCCTACAGGCGGTCATTGTGATGATGCTTGCGATTGGAATAAAGATCATCTTCATTCCACAATGCTTGTTTCACAGGATAAGAATTCTGCCGTATTGAAACGAACTATCGATGAAACCGTCTATTTCGTGATGTTAAGATGGCAGGGTACAGCTAAACTCAAGCAGAAAGGCAAGAACTTCTATCAGCTGCAGTCAAAGTCTGCTGACTTGAAGTTGACCTGTGAATATGCAGAGCAGATATCTTCTGAGAGCAAGACTTTTGCTGAGGTTGCGGATGCAGCCAAGGCTTATTGGAATCGCTATTGGCAGAAAGGAGCGATGGTAGATTTCGGACAGTGTAAGGATCCTCGTGCTCAGGAGATGGAGCGCCGTGTAGTGTTGAGCCAATACCTGCTGGCTATTCAGGATGCAGGTGAAACTCCTCCTCAGGAAACCGGTCTTACCTATAATTCCTGGTTTGGCAAGTTCCATTTGGAGATGATTCTCTGGCATCAGGCGCAGTTTGCCTTGTGGGGACATCCTGAATTGTTGGAACGTTCTTTATCCTGGTATTTCAAGGCAGAGCCGAATGCCCGCAAGATAGCCCAGCGACAGGGATTCAAGGGAGTAAGATGGATGAAGATGACCGATCCTGGTGCTGGTGAGGCTCCATCAAGTGTAGGAAGTTTCCTGATTTGGCAACAGCCACACCTGATTTATCTGGCGGAATTGCTTTATCGTGCTGATCCTTCGCCTGCCATCTTGCAGAAATATGCGAAGTTGGTCGATGAAACCGCTGAATTTATGGGCGACTTTGCAGAATATGATAAGGAGAAAGACCGTTATATTCTTCGTGGTTGTATTGCTGCCCAGGAAACCTTACCTGCTGCAACAACCGTGAATCCTCCTTTCGAACTCAGTCAGTGGCATTGTGCCTTGAAGATTGCGCAGGAATGGCGTGAACGCCTAGGTAAGGCTCGTGATGCTCATTGGGACGACATTATAGCCAAGATTTCTCCTCTTGCATCCAAGGACAGTTTATATCTTGCAGCAGAAACCGAGCCTGATACCTATACCAAGGTTCGTATGTTCAGTGATCATCCTGCCGTGATGGGCGCTATCGGGCTGTTCCCATACAATAGTAGAATGATTGATTTTGCTAAGATGAAGAAAACCGAACAATGGATTTGGAAGAACTGGAAGTGGAATACTTCTTGGGGCTGGGATTATCCGATGATGGCAATGGGAGCTGCCCGCATGGGAGAACCTGAGAATGCAGTAGGTGCTTTACTGATGCACCAGCAGAAGAATACCTATTTGGTAAGCGGTCATAACTATCAGGATGCCCGTTTGCGCCTTTATCTTCCTGGCAATGGCGGTTTGTTGATGGCTGTAGCCATGATGTGTGCCGGCTGGGATGGCAGTATTCATCCTAATCCGGGATTCCCGCAGGATGGCAATTGGAATGTGAAATGGGAAGGCTTGAAGCCTTTGCTTTAATAATATGATGTATCATCAAGAATAAATAATATGTTAGAAAGTCATTATTATAAGGATATGATAGAGGCTGGCTGTGATGAGGCTGGCCGTGGATGCTTGGCGGGTAGCGTCTATGCTGCTGCTGTCATCCTTCCACCTAATTATCAGAATGCCGATTTGAACGACAGTAAGAAGCTCACCGACAAGAAGCGCAAGGCGCTCCGCGAGCAGATAGAGCGTGATGCCGTAGCTTGGGCTGTTGGCATTGTTACGCCTGAAGAAATCGATAAAATCAATATTCTCAACGCCAGTTTCCTGGCTATGCACCGTGCCCTGGACCAGCTCAAGGTTCGTCCAGAGGCTGTTATCGTGGATGGTAACCGGTTTAAGCCTTATAAGGATTTGCCTTATACAACCATCGTAAAGGGAGACGGTAAGTATCTGGCGATTGCTGCGGCAAGCATCCTTGCCAAGACCTATCGTGATGATTACATGGATGCGCTGGCAGAAGAATATCCGCAGTACGACTGGAAATGCAACAAGGGTTATCCTACCAAGAAACATCGTGCTGCCATCAGGGAATATGGAGTCACTCCATATCATCGCATGAGTTACAATCTTTTAGGTACTGGCGAATTGAGTATAGATTTCAAGGATTAGAGGCTACAGATTTGGTTCTTTAAAACAAAGTCTGTGATTATTATAAACGAAAAGGAGGTAAATGCCGTCGATTGGTATTTACCTCCTTTTCGTTTTTTCAGACAGATACGGAGAATGTCTAATCTGTCTTTTATCATCAAGACGATATTAGAAGTCAAGAGTAATACCCTTTTCGTCAATCTTCTTGTATGTCTTGTCGTTGACAATCACATTCTTTGAATTCTTGGCATCGAAGGCGTGGTTCTTTGCACTAACCTTGATGTTTTCGAGCTTCACGCCATCTGTACGGTTGATGACGATACCATACTCTGCATTGTTTACCTCCATATCCTTGATGTGGATATTGCTTACCGGCATCTCTGGGAGACCGTTGAAGTAAGCGGCACGGCGGGCTGTGCGGCAGATGACATGGTTGATGTCGATATTGCGGAAGCAAGGAGTTGTCTCATCTACCTTGAACTTCTGTACCTTCTGTCTCTTAGCCTCATCGCCATCGTTGAGAACTTCTACGGCAGACTTGCCACCGTAATAGAGATCGAAGGTGATGACATCTGTCTGGATATCAAACATTGACATGTTGTCGATATAAATATTCTCTACAATGCCACCACGACCGCGTGTACTCTTGAAACGGAGCCCCACATCAGTACCGAGGAACTGGCAGTCGCTCACCTTAATATTCTTTACGCCACCGCTCATCTCGCTACCAACAACGAAACCGCCATGGCCCTTGAATACGGTGCAGCCGTTTACGATGACATTTTCGCAAGGAATGCCGCGCTTTCTTCCGTCAGCATCCTTACCGCTCTTGATACAGATACCGTCATCGCCTACATCGAAAGTAGAGTTGACGATGAGTGCATTCTTGCAGCTCTCCAGGTCAAGACCGTCACCATTCTGGGCGTATGAAGGGTTGCGAACCAATACATCTTCTATAAGAACGTTCTCGCACATCAGCGGATGAATGTTCCATGCTGGAGAGTTCTGGAAGATAACACCATTGAGCCAAACGTTCTTGCAACCTACGAGGCTGATCATTACCGGACGGAGGAAACGCTTGATCTCGTTCCACTCTTCTTCTGAAGCTGGAGTCTTAGGCACATTCATGTTGGCGCTGTTGTCAGCCTTCAATGCACCTTCTGTTGGGAACCAGTAGTCAGCTCTCTTGAAAGCACCGCCACGTGAAGTAATCTGCTTCCACTGTGCTTCGGTAACCTTCTGTTTCTTCAAAGGACGCCAGTATTCTCCGTTTCCGTCGATGCAGCCCTGACCGGTAATTGCCACGTTGGTAAGATTATGGCCAGAGATAGGTGACTGGCAGCGGCGTGTATTCAAACCTTCGAATGATGTATCTACGAAAGGGTAGAGGGCATCATCTGGTGAGAAAAGAATGACTGCACCTTTTTCGAGATGCAGGTTGATATTGCTCTTCAATACGATAGGACCTGTGAACCATACGCCTTGTGGCACAACGAGTTTACCGCCACCTTTCTGGGTGAGCGCATCGATAGCCTTGGCAAAGGCTGTGGTACAGAGAGAAGAACCGTCGCCAATAGCACCAAAGTCCTTGAGGTTTAACTCATTGGCTGGGAACTGTGGACGGGTCACCTTTTCCATCTGGAATGGCAGATTCTCATACAGAGCATCATACTTCTTGATGTCGGTTGCCTGGGCACTGAGTGCCAGCAAGCAAGCACAAACCATGCTAAAAATTTTCTTCATGACTGTAATTATGTTTTTGTTTGTTTTATAAATCATTGTTAGCTTCCGTCTGCAAATTTATGAATAATATCTGATTTCACCAAACGAAAGTATCAGATTATGCCTATAAAACATCGCAAACGTTTTCAGTCTTTTTCTAGCAAATACTTGTAGTTGTATATTTGCATGAATGGATGTAATATTGCTCGAAGGATGGCTATCGGGTCTTTTTCGTAGGTGTAAAACAAGATATGCCTATATTTTACATACATTTTGATGAGTCCTAATAATGCTGTTATGCTGGTTTTACTTTCGTAGTCCATCAACTTTATGGCATCCTTATATATTCTTTCTTCAGACGGGATTGTTTTTAGAAAACCTGCTCTTACCGCAAAATGTTTAGCCATTAACGGTTTTATTTTGTGATAATAGCGAATACCAAATCCTATCATGGATAAAGCATTGTTGGCAGAACGTATTCTCTTCTTGTCGTATGCAGAGTAAGAGGCAGCTCCTTGGTAACGTCGCTGTTTCACGACAATCTTATCTATGAGGATGATTCTGTTAAGTGCTGCTGCCGTCTGACCAAGAATGACATCGTACCATGTATGTGTATAGATAGAACATGATTCTAGATTCTTTGGTAAAAAGGTTAATAATTCTTTCCTAAAGAGTGTGCAGTGTCCAGGCATAGATGCATACATCATCCTTATGATATTACAGTTGGGTTTTCGGCTGTCGTAATGGATGGAAATGTTTTTGTCTTCTTTGCAGTAAAAGGGGACTGAACGACCTACGCACATGAGGTTGTCACCGATGCTTTCCGACATGATTTCTAATTTGTTGGATTCCCAAATATCATCTTGGTCGCTGATGGCAATCAAGTCGCCTGTAGCCCGTTTGATGGCACTGAAGAAATTATTATTGATACCTCTTTCTTTAGGATTCTTATATACCTTAATATATGGGTATCTTTCTGCATATTCCAGTAGGATGTTCCAAGTCCCATCCGAGGAACCGTCGTCTTGTGCAATAACTTCGTATGGAGACAGTGATTGAGAAACAATGGAGTCAAGCTGCTCTCCGAGAAACTTGGCTCCATTATAAGTACAGATTACGATAGAGATTTTCATATTTCAATATTTTTTTGCAAAATTACTGCCATGTTTGCAAAAAAATATTGAAACTTCAAAACTATAAGTTCAATGATTTTTCATTGGAAAAGGATTGAAACCGCAGTTTTTGCCGAATTCATCGGGAAAAGCACCTTGTTTTCTCTCGTTTTGTAGCATTTGCTAATGTATGTCTTGTTGTAATAAAAGCAGATTTTATTCGTTTTAGTTTAAAAATATGATTTTATGAGAAGAAATTACATTCAACAGCTTGTGCTATTTTTTGCTTGTTTGATTATCTCTGTTTCTTGCAATAGAGAGGAAAATGCATGTAGGTTAAAGGAAATGGAGCATCTGATTTCTGAAAATCCTCAAATGGCATTAGATTCTTTAAATAAATTACGGAATACTGCGACCCTTGCTGGTCATGCCACTTATAATCATTATCTGTTATGTTTGGCTGATGCTCAAAATAAAGCTGGGGCAAAAGTGGTTGCACCTAATATTTTTCAGTCAGTAGTTACGTATTATGAAAATGCTAGGACAATCTATGACCAAGTACGGGCTTTTTATCTGATGGGTAGTTCCTATCGTGATGCTGGTGAAAGCATAAAAGCCTTAGAAGCATATAATAAAGCTTTAGAGTCGGCAGAGTTTGGACAGAAAGATGAGATAATGTACTCTCTTCTTTCAAGGATTCATGGACAGATGGCACAGATATATATTGCTCAGAGATTACCAGCGCATGTTGTGAAGTCATGCGAAAATGCATGTAAGTATTCTTTGTTGGCAAAAGATACAACATCTGCAGCCATATTTCTAGGAGGTGCTTGCTTTGGTTATAAGATGCAGAATGACAATCAAGCTTCAGTTGCCATTATTCTTAGAGCTCAAAAGATATTAAGACAAGTAAAGAACTATCAATTGGCTGCCATGTGTTCGTCTGTTATTATCGAACCTTATTTAAAGTTGGGACAGTATGATAAGGCAAGAGATTGTATTCTTTCTTATGAAAAATATTCAGGTGTTTTTGATAAGGATGGTAATATTGAGAAAGGTCGTGAAGTCTTTTATTATGATAAAGGGTTATATTTTATGGCTGTAAACCAGTTAGATTCTGCTGAATGTTATTTCAGAAAGGCCTTAAAAAATAAGAATGATGGAGATTGTCAGGAAGGCGGGCATCGGAGTCTTTATTTATTGTATAAGAAGATAGGTAATAAGGATTCTTTGGCAAAATATGCAGATTTGGCTTATCAGATTAATGATAAGCGGGTACTGGAACTTTCTACCCGTGAAATCCAGAATATGCAACAACTTTATAATTATACCCGAAACCAGGAAATAGCTAAGCAGGAACAGATGCGTGCTGATGGATTGAAAAGGTGGTTAATAGTTGTTGTGAGTTTTTGTCTTCTTGGTGTTATGTTCGGAATTTTAGTCTATAGGCATTATGCTGCTAATAGGAGTAAAGAACGTGAGAATTATAAGGCAAAACTCGAAGAATTGGCAGAGGCAAAAAGAAAACAGCAACTATTAGCAGATAACAGAATAGAGCAGATGAGTTTGGATAATGAACGCCAAATACGCATTTTGGAAAAGCAACTTGTTGGTTATCAGAATGCGAGGCAGCTATCTGTTTCGCAAATGAAGGAAGATGAAGTACAAGCTAGTTCTATCTGTCAGCATTTGCATCGTGTGGGGTGTGGACTTTCTACTTTGGAAGTTAATGATTGGAAAGAACTGGAGAAATTGCTTTTTGATGAGTTTCCTTCATTTAAATTGAAAATGATGGCAGTGAAAAATTCTATTTTAATAGACGATTATCAACTCTGTCTTTTAGCTAGAGTTCGTTTCACTCCGTCAGAAATTGGAAATATTCTTGGTGTTAAACCTTCAAATGTAACGATGAAAAGAAAAAGAATGCTCAATGCTCTTTTTGATAAAATTGGTAATGCCAAGGAATTTGATAAACTTCTTCTGTCTCTCTGTTAAATGTGTAGACGTTTCGCTTTCTGCCTTACTATGGCACAATATTGCCCCTAGGCGGGCAACTTTTTGCCATTGGCAGATAAAAAATAATACGTCGGGAGAAAGATTCCATCAGGTCTATCTCTGTCATTTACTAGGTGCATTTTGGCAGTAGGTTGAGTAGTTTTGCTTGCGAAAAAAGCTACTCTCGATTTTACCCTTCACCCTTCACTTTTTCGCTTGAAACCCCGATAAACACTGGGGTTGCGAGGGGTGAAGGGTTGGTGAAACCCTTCACCGCTATAAGTTCCTTATATATAGTGTTTTACGTTATGTTGGTGAAGGGTGTTTTTGAGATTGTTGGGAAATCTGTCGGAATGAAATAATCCTAACTTTTTGTGTTTTTTCCAGCTTTCGCATATACTTTTTCATGAAAGCAGGGGATGGATAATGTATATAACGAAAGAAGGTTGATAATCAAAAGACTATCAACCTTCTTGTTGTACCCAGACCCAGTACACAACCTATGAAATAAAGGAAAATAAGCATAGCTAAAAGCACTTAAAATCAATGGTTTGCAGATATAGTAACAGCTCTTGTTAGCATAAAAGTGTACTTGTTTTATCATTTAGTACACTTTTAGTACACCTTGTTAGGGGATATTTTTGTATCTTTGCACCACCAAAAGAAACCAAAAGATATAAAAAATATGGCAAAGTTAGACAACAAGAGCAAAGACAACCCCAGATTAGAGCAGCGTTTAATGGCTGATGGGCAAATAAGCCTGTATCTGGAGTTTTATTTAGGCAGGGAAAGTGTGCCTGTTTTGGATGAGGACGGAGAGCCTGTTTTGTATGAGAGTGGCAAGATGAAAGGCAAGCCAAAATACAAAGTAACCCACAACAGACGTAAACAGAACCTCAATTTGTATTTGGTAGCAAACCCCAAAACCCCAATAGATAGAACCCACAACAAAGAGGTTTTGCAGTTGGCTAAGAAAATTAGGATGGAGGAGGAACAAAAGTTGCTGGAAAATAAGGATGGCTACAGGCTTAAGAAAGACCGCCAGATTAACTTTTTATCTTACTTCCAAACCTATATAGATGGCTACACAAAGAAAGATGTAAGGATGATTAAAATTGCCTTGCAGCGTTTTGTGGATTTCTTAAACGACACCCCAGAGTATAGCAAGTTTGCCAAGAACATAAAGCCAGAGCAGCTTGATAAGGATATGATGATAGAGTTTACAGAGTACCTGCAAAGCAGAAGCTATGGGGAGGGAGCTAAAAGTATATACCAGCGTTTCAAAAAGGTGGTAAAGTATGCCGTTGAGCACGATGTTATATCTAAAAACCCTTGCACAGGGGTTGTTATTAAGATAGATAGTAACATTTTGAGAAAGGACACGCTATCTTTGGAGGAGGAGCAAAAGTTGATAGCCACACACTATACAGGGGAGAACCCAAACGTTAGAAAAGCGTTTATTTTGTGTCTGTATTGTGGCTTAAGATTTTGTGATGTCAAAGACCTTACATTTGCAAACGTTGATTACTCCAATAAGCTGCTTAAGTTTGAGCAGAACAAAACAAAAGGACATTCAGCCAATAGTGGTGTAGTTATACCATTAACAGATAACCTGCTAAAGCTGATAGGAGAGCCGACAGCAGAGCAGACAAAGGAGAGCTTAATATTTCCACTACCAAGTTATGAAAGTTGCTCTAAATCGCTAAGACGATGGGTAAAAAGAGCAGGTATTGACAAGCATATAAGTTGGCATTGTGCAAGACATAGTTTTGCCACAAACATACTAACAAATGGAGCAAATATTAAGACGGTTGCAAGCCTGTTAGGACATAGTGGCTTAAAGCATACAGAGAAATATGTTAGAGCCGTTGACAAGCTGAAAGAGGAGGCAATTTGCAGCCTGCCAGATATTAACTTTTAACGTACAAGCCTATGACAACAAGAGAGTTTATTGTTAGGCTTGCAAATGGTGAGTTTAGCAAAAATGACATTTTGCAATATGCAGCCAGCGTGCCAGATGTTAGCGACCTATATTGGGAGTTATGGTTTTCTATGTATGCCGTGCCAGAGGGCTTTACAAAGCCAATAGTAGAGGAATACAAATATAAGTATATAACGAATGCTATGCAAATACTTGTAACTAAGTATGGGTATGACGATTTAGTACAACCAGAGGCAAAGGAGAGCAAGCAGCCCAAGCAGGCAAAGCCCAAGAGAGGTAGACCTGTAAAACCGCTTGCAGATATTATGCTAAATGACAATACAGGGGAGAAATTAAAGAAACTGCATACTTTGATAGATGGCAAGAAAGGCAAAAGCCTTGCTCTAATTATTATAGCTTGTGTAAAGCTGGGCTATATGACAAAGCCAACGTACCAACAGTTAGCAGGAGAATTTGGAGATATAGGAAGCAGGCAGGCTTACACCAATTATAGCGATGAAATCAAGTTTACAACAAGTGAAATAGAGGGAGCAAAAAAAGCTGTAATAAAGGTGATGCAAGAGTAATGCAAATGCACTCCAAATGTAATGCAAATGCACATTATTAACCAAGTTAAGTAGCAGTTAATTGCCTATATTATGCAGGGTAATTAACTGCTATTTTTATTGTATCTTTTGAACGCTATTTCTATGATAACTTTGCACGTGCAAACTAAAAGCAGGTGATTGCAAGCCCTGCTGGATGGATGTATGGGCAAATAAGGGGTATGCTTGCAAATACCCTAAAAGCCAAAACCAAAAGAGCGTACAAATGACAGCAGAATTAAAGGAAATAGCCGACCAGATA
>OGKS01001344.1_pt1 | contig 11808 bp, 9 predicted proteins | sample 1572491 | NCBI WGS metagenome assembly OGKS01 (sample SAMEA2582153, study PRJEB24529) | metagenome | biome: Human gut stool | place: China | collected 2011
CTGTGTGGCGTTAGCCATATAGGGGAGGTGTCCGAAGGACGGAGGGGTTAGAAAAGACAGGCAGGTAGGATAGGGGGGAGAAGGTTGAATAGCTTGTTGCATAAAAAAAGAGGCTCGCACACGGCAAGCCCCTTTTTCGATTATGTGAAAGACTGAATTTTAATCTTCCTGTTCAACACCCCATTGTTGTTTTGCCAAACGACGATAGTTATTGTAACGCCACTTAGCATTGTCCTCGGCAGCTTTGAACAGTTCCGCAGCCTCCGAAGGATATTGTTTCATGACAGAAGCGAAACGAACCTCTCCTTTCAAGAAGTCTTGGAATTTTTCCCACTGCGGTTCCTTGCTGTCCAATGTGAACGGATTCTTGCCTTCGGCTTCCAACTCGGGATTGTAACGCCACAAGTGCCAGTATCCGCATGCTACGGCAGCAGCTTCCTCGGCCTGAGCCTTACCCATACCGGCTTTCAAACCGTGGTTGATACAAGGCGCATAAGCAATGATGATAGAAGGACCATCATAGGCTTCTGCCTCACGAATAGCTTTCAAGGTCTGAGCTTGGTCGGCTCCCATGGCCACCTGTGCACAATATACATATCCATAGGTCGAAGCGATAAGACCGAGGTCTTTCTTACGAACCCGTTTACCCGCTGCGGCAAACTTAGCGATAGCTCCCACCGGAGTAGCTTTCGAAGCCTGACCACCGGTATTCGAATATACTTCGGTATCCAAAACGAGGATATTCACATTTTTGCCCGATGCCAAAACATGGTCAAGACCACCGAAGCCGATATCGTACGAAGCACCGTCACCACCGATAATCCACTGTGATTTTTTGATAAGATACTGACTCAATGAAGCTATCTCTTTACATATTTCACACTTATCGGCATTAGCTTTCACGATAGGTGTAATTTGAGCTTCGAGCTCGATAGAACGTTCGGTATTGTCTTTATCGGCAATCCATGCAGCGAACAGTTCTTTGGTCTCTGCCGGACAGCTATCGCCCTCGATGGCTCGATTCATCAATTTCACCAAACGCTCGCGCATTTTTTCAACGGCCAACGTCATACCCAAACCGAACTCACAGAAATCTTCGAACAACGAATTGGCCCAAGCGACACCCTTACCTTTATCGTTCGTTGTGTAAGGAGTAGAAGGTATCGAACCCGAATAGATCGAAGAACAGCCCGTAGCGTTAGCTACCATTTCACGGTCGCCGAAAAGCTGAGAAATCAATTTTACATAGGGAGTTTCACCGCAACCCGAACATGCACCCGAGAACTCGAACAACGGAGTAGCGAACTGCGAATTTTTCACGTTCGATTTAATATCTACCAAGTGTTGTTTGCTCTTCCGGAATCGGATATCCCCATTGACTCTGTTTTTGCCATATATAAGTAGTATATGGTACAGTCTCATTAGTGTAATTACAACAAGCAGCATATTCACAAGCCCGCATGAACAGATTGTCATCATAAGCAAAGAAATCGTCTCCCTGACTCCATGCCAACTGACAAATAACTCCCATCAATCCGACACACATCAACGTGTGCCCTTGGTCACGTCCACTTTCCTGCCATTGAGCAAAGTTATAGTCCGGTGCATAATCGTGATAGATAGCACGACGTAAACGTCCGTTTGTATCACCCGTCTGCAAATGGTCGATACCTTCATTATAAATATCACGACGATCGGTTACAATGCCGATAGCCATTTTAGCCGCTATATTACAAAGACACCAGTTAGCCCAATAATGTAACGCATTCGTATCGTGATGACGTTTCAAGAAATCATCATTAGCAGGATAGAACACTTTAAGCAACCAATTCTGGAACGCTGCGAAGTCCGCACGATCCCATCCTTCATAATCCCTCAATAATTCACCGGCAATAGCAAATTCATAACCATAAAGTCCTGCGGCAAGCGATAAATTCGTATTACCTGTTACACCTACACAAGTCTGTACCCACTTATTCAGATTCTCCACTGCTTTTGCCGCATATTCATCATCCTGTTCAATCTTCCAACGAAGCGCCTGCTGATATGCAATAGTGGCCCCTCTGGCTGCATTCATATAATTTTCATCACCGGAAACTCCACGTTTAATCCATTCCGTAGGATAAGTATCTGCCGTCTTCTGCGAAAACTGACTTTCTACTAATAATTGATAAGCGCTAACCCAAGGCTCTTCTCCGGCAGCTTTTTTATCCCGGATACGCTGGAAGTCTTCCTCCGTATGCAACCCTTCATGCAGCATGGGTTCCGTTGACGGTTTAAGTTCAACCTGTTCCAAATTTACGTTATTATCAGGAAGAGGAATTTTATTCAAATCAGTTTCCACATTGACACCCGGAAGGTCAATGCCGTCACCACATCCTGCCAAAGACAGGATAGCGAATACCACGGCTATATAATATATCTTTTTCATCATATTTTTGGTTTAATGGTACACCGTACCATTGATTACGGTGCACCCAATTATAGTTTATTGCTCTACTAACTCTAATTTGAAATTATCTATCTTAGCCCGTCCTTGTTTTACTGTAATCGTACATACAAAACCAATGACAACATCGGTAGGCTCTTCAACAAGAATATCAACTACTACATCACCCGTACCCGAAATAGAAGCGTTTGCCAGACTCTTACTTGGTATATCACTCGTATTTGCCATCTCGTTACCTTTACAAACCGCAACATAACCGGTAAAACCTCTGCCGTCATATTCATAAACGTGTGCCGTCAACTTATATTTTCCTTTTTGAAGATGAGAAGTCTGATATACCTTACCATCATTTTTAGGATTGTCAAATCCCCAATCTGTTTGTAAAGCCAAACCTGCATCACTTCCATCACCATATTTCGTTTTAAATGCCAAATCAACAGCAGCACCTCCTTCACCAGCAGTCAAGTTAGAGTTCTGAACTATCCAATAAGCAGCTTTTGCCCACTCTCCTTTTTTATGGAATCCTTTATCCCCACCTTCTTTTACATATTCAAAAGGCTGTTTATAGTTCATGAGTACATATTGAGAAATATCTCCATCCACCGGCAGAGGTTGTAACATATCACTCTCTACGGGTTGTGCAATACCTTCAAACACCATTGTTACTTTTCCACCATTGAAACCTTGCGGAACCGTTACAGTAATAGAAGTCGTAGTAATCTCTTTAACCGTAACGGGTACGGATATTCCCTCAAAAGTAACTGTAACAGAATTCTTATCCGTTCCAAAACCTTTTCCTGTAAATGTTATTTCCTGTCCGGCTTTTACTAATGTGCCATTAGGATAAATATACGGTGTTTCAACAGAAGTGATTTCCGGAGTTTCCCAAACCTCAAATGTGCCCGATTCGCCCATCTCTATTTCCTTACCCTGAATTATCAGCTTAATCTTCACCGGAGCTTCCGATGAAACTCCTTTGGGAACATTCACTACGATATTACCTTTATCATTCAGTGTCACTTTATCACAAACTGTTTCTCCGAAAAAGACCTGAATATTTTCAGCTTTCGTACCAAAGTTCTGACCAATGATCGTTACTTCCGTATTAATATATCCGGCTTTCGTTGAAATGCCTGTTACTGTAGGCATCGGTAATACCGTATATTTCAACTGTGTCCCGATAGTTTCAAACGGAGTAATGACAGTAATTGTATAATCTCCAGCTTCCAACGAAGCAGGTACAGTGAGTGGAATACTCTTATCCGTCAAATTATCTGTATCTATTACAGCTTCTACAGGTTCTCCGCCAGCTTTAGAAAAAGTTACTTTCAAAGGCTCCAACCCTTCAACAGACTTATCCAGCAATTCTTGCACAAGATTGGTTCCTGTTATTGCAAATTTACTGCCAGCAAAACCTGATGTAACCGGTTCGTCTTCCTTAGGAATATCAAGCGTTGCATGCTTCAACACCGTGAAAGGATAAGAAGTCAAATCAATCGTTTGTTCTGCCATAACAAGTGTCATGACTCCACTGACAGCCGTCTCGGGAACTTTTGCTGTAAATTCGGTATCAGTAGGCGTTCCCACAATCTCTGCCTTATCCGTAGAAGTTCCGAAAGTCAAAGTATATAATGTTTTGGAAGACACAAACTCTTGTCCTTCGAAAACAATACTGGTACCGGGAAAACCATAAGAAGGTTTCACTGCGCTAACACCCGGTTTACCAAGTACACGATAAACAAGATCAGTTTCTACACGTTGTCCGAAGACTTCAACAGTTATTTTTCCGTTTGTAGCCAATTGCGGCACTTTCGCTAGAATAGCATCATCGGCACAGGAGATGACTGTTGCCTCCTGGGAACCGATAAATACTTTTACATCTTCGGTTCTGATTCCAAAATCATCACCATTAATGGTAAATTCATTTCCAACATATCCTTCGACGGGTTCTATCTTTGTTACGGTCGCCACAGGATCAGTGTAACTCATTGGAACAATTTCTTCATTGTCCTCGTCACAAGCAGCTAATGCGAAAAACGAGAGAAAAACGGGAAACAGATAGTTATATATTTTCTTCATAATCTTAATTATATTATCATGATGGATTACTCTTTTTTCTTTTCCACATTATTCAAGAATCAATTTCAATTCTGTCACCTTAAAGTATGAATTACCCTTTGCCAATGAAGTCAGGAATCCAATAACAACGTCCGTTGTCTCCGTTACTTCAAATGAAGGTGTAACCAACGTACCCGAATCATTCGCTGTTCCCATTTTATCATAGGCCACATAAACTCCATTTAATTGCTCAAGATCAGCGACATTCGGTATATCACTTTCACTATCTCCTTTAGCTATCAATACGGAAATAAAGTTCCCCGCATCAGTAACTACCAATGTATATGCATAAGTGACTTCCAGTCTGTATTTACCAGGACGGAGCGTAGCAACCTGCCACATTTTCCCATTCGTATAAGCTTCTTTATCCCATCCATTCTGGAATGCTAACGTTAAGCCTTCTTCTGATTTATATTGCATTCCGGAAACAGTCGTATTGCCTTTTGCATTGAACGATGCTGCATTTTGATTCCACACTGCCGGAGTCCACCATTCACCGTTCTTCCAACTTTCATCATTTGCCTTGGCAAACGGCTGCTTATAGTTTTGAAGATAAAGCACTGTCACATCACCCTTCGAATTAGGATTGAACATTGCACCACCTGTCATTGTATATCCGTGAATAGTCACAGTCACACTACCTGTCTGATAATCAGCAGGAGTTGTCGCAACAATAGTAGACTCATCCACCAGCTCAAATTCGGCCGGCGTTCCATTGAAACTAACAGAAATATCGGATGGATCCGTACCAAAGTTTTCACCTGTTATAGTAACCTTGTCTCCCGTATCGGCTACCCCTTCACCGTCTTCACTATCAGAAGTCACTGTAATGACACGTGGTGTAGGTAGTACTGTATAATGACCGATATTCTCCACCTTTTTATTATAAATCTGTAAAGACAGATTGCCTGTTACTGCCGTTTCCGGCACCTCCACTACCAAACGGTTGTTCTTGCAGTCGAGCACTTTATTGGATTGGGCTTCACCGAAGAAAACTTTCACTGCTTCAGCACGATCACCGAAATTGGTTCCTGTAATAACAACCTGCGTAGTGACATATCCGTCTGTGGGATATATACTCTCCACTACCGGCACAGGATAATCATAAACTCTGTACTTGGGGTCTTGCTCACAACCGGAGAAAAGTGCGGAAACATAAGCAAGTATTGCCAAGTGAAATGTATATTTGAATAAAAACTTCATATAATCTATGGTATTATACGTTAAACAATTGAATGATTAATATCCCGGATTTTGTACCAGATTCGAATTCAGATTGATTTGATTTCTTGGAATCGCCCACAAATAATCTCCTTTAGTAAATGCACAGTCAGATGATTTGAGAAGCACTACACAAGGTAACTTACCTTTACCTGTTTCTACAACTTCCGTTCCTTTCGTAAAAATAGCCGGATTGAAAGCACTGGTAGCATTCCCGTTTTCGTCTACAAATGCTGTAGGATAACTAGCATTACCTACCACCGCACCGCAACGAGACTCATTCAGATTCTCTTCCGCAATACCCCAACGTTTCAGGTCGTCACAACGGAAACCTTCCATATAGAGTTCCAATGCACGTTCACGACGGATCTCATCCAGCATCACCTGATTGACTGTCTTATTCGCATTTGCCGGTACCCCTTCCTGAATTCGCTTTGCCAATGCATTTGTCAAGTTGGCAATTCCAGCACGAGCACGGATCTTATTGATAGATTTATTCAACTGGTCATCCGATATTTCACCATAACGCTCCATCACAGCTTCGGCATAGTTCAAGTATACTTCTGCTAACCGAAGTACCGGATAATTGGCCGATTCATCTTTACTTTGGCGTTGAATATCGGTAATAGCAAACTTGGAAACACCATACCCACAGTTCTCAACTGTCAGGCTCGTAGCATATGAACCTACATAAGAAGTCAAACGGAAATCCCGATTCTGAAATTCATCTCCCGGATTCTTATATCCCTGGAACTTATCAGACATGCTGACCGGAAGCCCGTCAGTGCATAAAAACATATCAATCAATTTCCGGCTGGGACGCATATCCGTATAAATCACCCGATTCAAATCTACCTGTCCTTTACGCGTTTCCTGACTATATACAGAAGCGATGATAAATTCCTTGTTCGTCGCTCTTCCGGCACCGGCAGGATTACTAGCTTCTTCTTCAATATTAAACAGGTAACGATTGCTCATATTTCTCATAGCTGCTACATTGTTATAATTCCAAAGGGAATAAGCAGCATCTCCCATCACTGTTTCGGATAGTTGAACAGATTCTTCCAGGAAAGTATTTACCTGATCGGAAGCCGGACCGGCAGAACCTTCAAAATCAGTAGAAGTGCCATTGTACTTACGCCAGGTAGCTTCATAAAGTAACACACGAGCCTTAAAAGCCTGTGCAGCCTGTTTGCTAATTTTGCCTTTGTCGGCAGAAGTGATATTCTGTTCCAACGGCAATCCTGCGATAGCTTCATCCAAGTCGGACAAAATCAAATCGACAACTTCATAACGACTGTTACGTTTTCCATATAACTCCGGTGAAGTCACGTCGAGAACCTTCGTAACGACAGGCACTCCGCCAAAAAACTTCAATAAGTAAAAGTAGTTGTAGGCACGAAAAAAATGACCTTCGGCTAATTCTTTTTTAATATCTGCCAAATTACCTGTATAGGAAGAAACAGCTCTTTCAAACATGTGATTAGTGGCACGAATATTGCCATAGCAATTACCCCAACGACTATCGTCATTAGGAACTCCCATCACACCGGTTCCCACACCATACGAATATCTGAAACAAGTAGAAAGATCGGATGCCGCATCCATGTGATCGAATATACTTCCATAAGAAGACTGCCATCCCAATAATTGCCCGTAAAGCCCGTTAGCATATTCACGGAAATGTTCCCGTGTCTTGAAATAAACCACATCTGTCTTGGCATCTAGGGGTTCCAAATCAAGGAACGTATTCACGCATGAAGAAAATCCCAATGCGCAGGTACAAATTAATATATAGTTCGTTATCTTTTTCATATCTTCTGTTCTGTATTTAATTTTCCATAGCTACTATAAAGTGATGTTCAGACCGAACGACCAAGTACGTGCAAACGGGTATCCACTGTTGTTGGAGGCTGCTCCCATTTCCGGGTCGAAACCGTCTCGAATACTGGTAGCTTCCCATAAATCATTACCAGAGAAGTAAACACGCACTTTTTCCAGTTTCACCTTGCGCGTCCAAATCTGCGGCAATGTGTAGCCGACTATTAATGTTTTCAAACGGATATAGCGGTTATTCTGCATCATAAAGTCGTTATTCTGATAATTCCAGCGTGCAAGATTCGCATTAGTAGTCAGACGAGGGAATTCCGCATTCGGATTGCTCTCTGTCCATGTTTTGCCCAAATATGTCGGATTCTGATTGGCAGTACGTGTTTGAAAAGGATAAGCCATCCAGTCATTACGGATAACATACTGCTTACCGACACCTTGGAATCATAATAATGAAGCTCAAATCCGTTTGATTTCAGATTTTGTGCAAAAGCATTTTCCAAAATACTTCCCATATTGATTTCGACATTTCCCATCAAAAGATCAAACTGAATATTTTCCATGCAGGAAGCGCAAAGCAGTCCCACGTCATTCATATATAATTTGAACAGATTTCGTTTCTCGCTTATCTGCAATGGAGCCTGCGGCTCAGTTACGTTATAGCACGGCAATGCAACCCCCGCATCCGCGAGCCAGTTAAAGCTGTCCTCATACCGGATATGTCTGGCGGACACATTGATACTGTTTAATTTAAATCTGCGGTTTTTCTCATTGAGCTGTGCCGGAATACTGTCAAAAATTGCCTTAATTTTCGGTTTGTCACTTTTCTCTGCATATTTTGCAATATCCAACCGATACAAATCGAGAATGCTTCTCTGATTTTGCACAACTTTTGCAATATCGTGCGTGTCAATATAAATCTGAACTGTTTCCGGCATGCCCCCGACAACAAGATAACTGTAAAATAATTTGCAAAGCGTTTCATGCACGGAGTCAGAAACTTTTTCTTTCCTGTCATAGTAGGTTTTCAAATACTGCAAGGTCTTATCCTGTACTCCATTTGCCCATAAATATTCCTCAAAATCAAGCGGATACATTGGTAAAATCTGCTCGAAGCCAACCGGATATGATCTCACTTCCTTATACCGAACTCCTAACAATGAACCAGATTCAATATAGTCAAACCTGCCATCCTCCACAAGAAATTTGATTGCTGAACGTACCGCCGGACACTCCTGTACTTCGTCAAACAAAATCAATGTCTTTCCCGGTTCCAGCGGTGTCTGGAGATATGCTGTCAGATTCGTAATGATTGCTTCTGCTGTCAATTTATCTTTGAAAATATCGGCAGCTTTTTCATCCGTCACAAAATTTATTTCTGCAAAATGTTCATACTCATTTTTTCCAAATTCCCTGATCAGAGTTGTCTTGCCAATCTGTCTCGCGCCTATAATGCACAGCGCTTTCCCTTCTGTATTTTCTTTCCATTTTAAAAGTTCCTGATATACTTTTCTTTTTAGCATGTCACGCCCTCCAAATGTTAGGATTCCCTTTTCTTATATTCATATTAACATTTTTCCAAAGTATTTCAAGACTTCCTGTAACATTTTTCATTCGTTTTTGCCACATATTTGTAACATTTTTCCGTGATTTTATATGTATTTTTGTAACATTATTCGCGACATTTTTCCAGCTTTTGTTTTTACCGGATTCTCTTCCGGTCGTATACCACGATCGTAAACATAATAAATAACGGTATCTTCACCAACGCCAGCATAAGCATCACATCCGTATTCCAGAAGGACGCACTTCCAAGATGCAGGAAGTCAAAATTGGTCATTGCATACAGCAGGGAATTGCCAAGTCCGATTCCTGCACCCGGAAGCAGTGCCTGCAGCCAGTCGCCGAGTTGTCCAGGCATCACGGTATACACGAGAAACGGCAGCAGAACAAAAAGTAACGCCAGTGCCAGAGCCGATACATTGCTTTTTGCAAAGGAAGACAGCAGTAAGGTAAAACAGATTGATGACAAGAATAATAAAAATCCTCCCAGCAGATTTGCCCACTGTAACTGACCAACATTGTAAGGAAGCAGTGTCGTCACAGAAAAGCTCAGCTGGATAGAGGTTTTCGTTCCCTCCCATCCAAAGAGACTATTTGTCACGACAATCCATGTGATGCCGCACAACAGATAGAGCATCCCCGCGATAAGACACGCCGAAGCAACTTTTATGATTGCAAGCTTCCTCTTTCCGTTTTTCGTACAGCGGATAATATCATCCGCTCCTGTCTGATACTCGGTTGAAAAAATCGGTGCCACGATCACCGCACACAGGATTGTGATCAGGAAAATGAAAATCGTCTCATATTCCATGGAGTCGCTCGGAGCGCCATAGTAATACTCGTATGGCCGCTGTACTTTTGCAAATTTTGAGAGTGCAACCTCTTTTGCAGCCGGATGACCGGTTTGCTCCATATCGATAACCGATGCCAGTCTGCTCTCTAATAAGTCATAGTATTCCCCAACTTTATCAATCGAAATGTCCGCGATCACCGGTGACATTCCATTGTTCCGGTCTGCCAGCGCCTCCTTGATTCCCCGGATATATGGCTGATAAGCGCTCAATTTTTCATAGTATACTTCACTCGGAATATTGTCCCCATAGACAGAATCATATGTTTTATATACTTCCTGATATCTGCGCACCGCATCTCTCAGTATTTCCGGTTTCACAACTCCCTGCACCATATTACTTTTATAATAGTTGATTGCATCCTTTCCAGTGATTTCCACGTAATTTCCAGATTCGTCCGTCTTTTGCACAGTCACAAATGTGATTGGGATGTATGCCATAAACACAGCCAGCAATACGGAAGCCACAATCAGAATCCATGTCCGTTTTGTTTTTAAAACTCTTTTTATCTCAAGTGCCAGTAATCTCATAAGCGCACCTCTCCTTCCTGTGGAAACAGCCAGAGGTATAAGTCCTCAAGCCGTGGCACTGCCGAAACCGAATCCGGCGTCTCTGCCTGGTCAGACAGATAACGGATCGATGTGGTTCCATCTGCCTCATTTCTTAAATTGATCAGTTTTAATGCACGCTCCCATTTCACCAGATCAGAAGATGGAATTTTGCACTCCCAGATTTTTCCATCTACCAGTCGCACTAACTGCTCGGTCGTATCGTTTTCGATGATTTTTCCATCTTTCATGATCGCGTTCTGGTTTGCGATATATTCCACGTCCGACACGATATGCGTGGAGATGACAACAATCCTGTCTTTCGCGAACTCCGAAAGCAGATTACGGAAACGCACACGCTCTCCCGGGTCCAGTCCGCTGGTCGGCTCATCTAAGATCAATACTTCCGGACCGTTCAAAAGTGCCTGTGCGATCCCAACTCTCCGTTTCATGCCGCCGGACAGCTTCACGATCTTCTTTTTACGCACTTCCGATAGACTTACCTGTTCTAACAACTCATCGATCTTTCTTTTTGCCTCCCTTTTTGGCATGCCTTTTAACGCCGCCATATATTCCAGATAATCCTGCACGTTGAATTCCGGGTAAAAGCCAAACTCCTGTGGCAGATAGCCGAAAATCCGACGGTACTCTCCCTGCAACGTCTCGATTGGCACTCCGTCATACAGGATTTTTCCTTCGGTCGGCTCCATGATCCCTGCGATCATGCGCATGAGTGTCGTTTTTCCTGCGCCGTTCGCCCCAAGTAATCCCCAGACTCCGGGGGTGAATGTGATGGAGACATTATCTACTGCGGTTTTATCTTTGTATTTTTTTGTAATGTTTTCTACTTCTAATTTCATGAGGTTCATTCCTCCTTTCGATTCGCGTAAAGTTCATTCATATTTTTTAAAAAGCGTCATACTCTGATACACTCCGTACAGCACAAGCCCCAGAATGGACACAACGGTTGCCGGTGTCATCCGCATCCATAACATCTGTTCTGTTGAGCGAAAACTTATTACTATGATTGCGATTAATACAATTCCAAATCCCAGAAAACTCTGACACAGCTTTTCTGATTTTATTTTTTTCAACAACAACAGGTAACCATCGTTGGCAAGTAAAAACGGAATCAGAATACAACCTGCCAACTCTGGAAATGTAATGGATGTTGTGAAAAGTTCCTCCCGAGGGCACTCCTTTGCCATAGCGAGGGCACAAAGGTGCC
>OGKS01001347.1_pt1 | contig 11785 bp, 6 predicted proteins | sample 1572491 | NCBI WGS metagenome assembly OGKS01 (sample SAMEA2582153, study PRJEB24529) | metagenome | biome: Human gut stool | place: China | collected 2011
TACCTATCGCACGCCTTGCAGCGGCTCAGGCTAATATTCGTAGTCCGAGGGCGACGAAATAAGCCAAAAACAGGGTTAAAAAGGTATAATTTACAATAAAACAAACAAAAAACAGCCATTCTTGCGAAAGAGTGGCTGTTTTTTTACTCCCGGTAAGTCGTAGAAAAGGTAAAAATTCCCCCAAAAACGCAGGTGGCCAATAAAATGTTACAGTGCGTTGTATATACTGATATAGGTGTTAGAGGGCGACCAAAAGGAGCAAATTTATGGTAAGATACAGTTTAATTGTTGACTATCTTGACAGAGGTAACAATTTTTCTCAGGTGGCGAGGTTGTGCTGTTGTTCTCGAATGACTGTGTGGCGGGTTGTTCAAAGGTTAGATTCGATAAAAATTGAAACTATTGATCTTAAGCATATTAGTGAAGGCGAGCTTAGAAGTTTACTTTTCCCCGAAAGGGTAAAGAAAGGTGAGAAATACTTAATCCCAGATTTCAAATGGGAAGAATTTCAAATGCGAAAGCATCAGTCGTCTTTACGGCTTTGTTGGCGCAGATATTGTAAGCGAGCGGCAAAACAAGGTCTTAAAGCGTATAGTTGGGCAAGTTTCGGACTTCTATATAGTCAATATAAAAAACCTTGTGCCGACGATGACGATCCGCACGACGCAGTAAGAAACAAACTGAAACATTATAATTTATTGTTGTCGTATTGTAATCCCGGCGGAACGTGTTATGAAAAGATAAAACAAGAAAAAGAAGATTGGCTTAAATCATTACATTTAGAGGAAGATAAAATTTCAATTATAATATTACATATACAATTTAGAAAAATTACCCAATAAATATGAAAAGATGTTGACTTTTTAGGAAAAGTGTGCTATAATATGATTGCACAGTAAGTAGGATGTTATGTATTTCAAGATTTACACAAACCCGACAGAATATTGCTATATTTTGCTGAGTGGTCTATACTGTGAAAACTATATAGATGATTTTGGTAAATAACAATATAGCGCGTAGGATTGCGGGGCGTTGTGTGTCCCTATGTTCCTACGCGCTTTTGATATTAAGTAAAAGGGGGTGTTTACCAATGGTATATTAGTTAACGAGTATTGAATATTCATCATTCGTTGATTTACTTGAAGATGATTCATACGGGTTGTATATCGACTTTAACGGAAATAACGGATATGCCGTTATAACAAGTGAGCTTAATATATACGAACTTGAAACAAAAGGAGACTACAAATCATTAAAGAATAATGATTTGTGTTATAGCCGTTTTGATGGATTTGTTTACAAGGACAGTCAAGGTATTTATCAGAAAGTATTTACAGAAAACCATAGTGGTCTGAATATGTCTCCATATCGTAACGATAATGTAGCTGATAGTTCAGCGGCTTATCCGGGACAATCTGCGGCGGGAGATGGCGAAATCGAAAGTGCTAAAATCGGAGAATACATATCTGCACGTTATCCTGATTATACTTACAAAGACAAGCGAGAAAATTTGGCTTCAGATTTTGATTTTGCAAGACAAACTAATACAAGTTATTATGTAAAAAAAGAGTGTGAAGCAGATGGTACGGATTTAGATGATACATTTTGGTCTGAAGGAAATTGCGCGTTAAATGCAATGTTTAACATTATGCGAAATTGGTCAAAGAAATCTAAAATCAGTTCAATAGCACATTCTGCTACAACTGACATTAGAACAACAATTACAAGTGATGTTCTTTATCCTGAATGGGGTAGCTATATTGTTCGTACGACTACTTCAAGCAGCGGCGGGGCTAAATCCGGTGGGGATGAAATAGTTGGTTATTATTATTGGCGTCCTAATTATTCAAGTTCCTTGAGGGTTATGCCTAACCTATATACAAATATTAGGGCTTATGCTATCAGTCAATACGGATATACTCCCGAATCAGGATACTATGCAAGTAATGTTCCAGATACATTAGAATATGTGGCAAGAACAAACTATGGTATTACGATTGATGTTACACATACATCTACAATTTCTACTGCGATTAGTTCATTGGATAGCGGAAAAGCAGTATATCTATCAATTAACAATTCAAGCACATACGGAAATCACGGTGTTGCTTTAATTGGCTATCAAGAGTATTCATACACTACGGGTTGGTGGATTTTCTCGCAAACGCACTATGTTTACTTTTATCAGGTTGCTGATGGTTGGAACGATACGGCTATGTATTTTGATCCAAATACAGATGCAGCTCCGTCAATCTCTTTCTGTGTGTTAAATTAAAAGAAAGGGTTTATGTCTTAAAGAAAATGAAAAAAATTGTTATCTTGGCATTTTTATTGGGATTGTGTGTTCTATCATTGGGCTTAACTGCCTGTGGTGATAGTTCGTACAATCCGAATGGTAGCAATCAAACTAAAGTGGTAGGTATCAAGTTAACGGTATATGATGAGGATAACAAAGTAATCGACACGATTTCTTCTGTGACTGCCAACGAAGACACAAAACTTTCGTTTAATGCAAACAAAAGATATATTGTTGAGGTAGGGCTTGTTCAAAGTGGAGGAAGTGCTAAAGCCAATATCCTTTCTAATGCTGTTGTTTGGAATTACAATAACGAAGTGATAGTCGTAGAAAAATGTAATGATAACGAAACGGATACCTCTTATTTTGTCGAGTGTAAAAAAATAAACGAAACAGCTAACCTCGATGTGCAAGTTGATGACTTTTCTTTAGGATTGAATGTATGTTTTGAAGAACAAAACACTTGTGGGCATACTGACAAAATTGCAACAGTAGAATCATTTGTTGCAAATGCCGGCTATTGTTCAGATGATGATTTAGTGAGCGAATCCTTAAATTTTGATAAATTCAGCATCAGACGGCAAGAGCATTTAATAATTTACAAATTCGATTCTCCGACGGAATTTGAAAATTTCAAATTACAGTATCAAGACAGATTGTCTTTTAAAGAACTTACAAACGCAGTAAATATCGTTGATGACTCTTACTTTGCTGACAAGTCATTACTGCTTGTCTATAAGTTTACGACAGATACCTCGTTACGCTATGATGTGTATGGGGTGTATGTTGACAATGGAACTCTTTGTGTTCACATTGAGCAAAACATTGCATCTGATGATAAAAATAAAACAAAGGACGGTTGGTTTATAGCACTCTCTCTTGATAAAGATAGTCTTGATGATATAACATATTTTGATGCAGTATTGGAAGAATAACTTTAATATAAAAGCCGGTGTGTCGAAAGGCTCACCGGCTATCTTTTTATATTGACAAAAGCCGCCCTACATACAAGGCGGCTTTTACTGTTCTACCTCTAAATCTTCATTGCGGAGCTGTTCTTAGGGATAGCGCCGTTTCTATTTGTGATGTTTGTAAAATGGAAGTACCAAATGAAGAGGAAATCACTTTAGAAATCTGGGATGATTACTACAATGATGTTTGGTCGGATGATATAGGTAAAAAAGAGGAAAAGTCAAAGAGCAACGTTCCTATTAAAGTGGCGATGTTATTATTTGCAGTTGGGCTTGTTATTGAGACCTGTGTTGTTACGATGCGATGAATAAGGGGGTAGATGTTATACATATCTAAAGGCAGACTTGTAAAACGACGACGGGAAAAAGTGCAATCAATAGAGAAAGGGATTTCCGAAAAATATACCCCAAAATACCAAATAACATAGAAAACATCCTTCAAATGATAGCTTAAAGTCGGATATTCGCAAAGAATATCCGACTTATATATTAAGGTGAATTATGTAATTATGTAACAGTTAATAAACGAAAAATAAGTTCAAAAATATCTATGGTTTATATCAATTAATTTTTTATTCTATCTGTTTTTACATGAATAATGATATGCAGACGATTGAGACAATAAGCAAAATTGGTAGAATTATAAACGTAAATAATCTTAATTTTCCTTTCTTACTATAGAAAATTGGACCAAGGAAAAGATAAATGAACGAAAATAAGATATCGATTGATAAAATGAAACTTAAATTTACCAATAAGACATTTTTGAAATTAATTTGCTCTACTGCTAAAATTTTAGCGTTTGTTAATACAAAGGCTAAAATAGATAAAACCATAGAGAAAATAGCCAACTGGATACCTTGATGTTTTTTATTTTCGTCTTGAAGTTCAAGCGTTTTTTTAACAATTACAGAATTAATGGGCGTTGATGTGGTATCGTAAATATAATTTAAATCATCATTAATCGAATCGAATTTATCCCATAATGCATTTGTTCGAGTTTTATCATAAGCAAAGGCGATAGCGCGTTACTGTTTGCTTGCGAGAACGTATCGGAAGATGAAGAAACGGTAACGAAAGCCGACGTGTTTACGAAGCGCACGATCAGACCGTATACGGCGGTAACGAGTACGGACGATTGTTTCGAGGCGTTGCAGATCAGTAAGAACGAGCGCGGGTGCGTAGATATTTCGTATATCGAAGAACTCACAAAGAAAGATTACGACACCGTGCTGAACGAACTCGGTAACGCAGTATTTCGCAATCCCGTAGCGGTCAATCCCGAAGATAAATATTCGGGTTTTGAAGCTGCGGAAGAATATTTATCGGGGCGAGTTGCGGACAAATTGCAAACGGCAGAGAGAATGAAACAAAGCAGCCCCGATCTTATCGACTATGATAAAAATATCGCGGCGCTTAAAGAAGTTCAGCCTGAGCCGGTAAAGGCTTCGGAAATCGCGGTGAGAGTGGGAACGAGTTGGATAGACAAAGAACTGTATAAAGAGTTTTTCTGTCAGTTAATTGCGCTCCCGTATTATATGCGCGACGGCATCGAACTGTATTACAACAAGCACGACGGCAGTTGGCGCGTAGACCGAACGACGGGGTATGTGCGAAACTTCCGCACGATGAACGTAACGAGCGTATACGGCACCGAACGTGCGAACGCTTACAGATTGTTTGAAGATTGTCTGAATCAGCGTTCCACTCAGATTTACGATACGGTTTTGGACGCGGACGGAAGAGAAAAGCGAGTGCTGAACAACTCCGAAACGGTCGCGGCGAGAGAGAAGCAGAATAAAATCGTGGAAGCGTTCAAGGACTGGATATTCCGCGATCCCGAACGGCGAGAAGAACTTGAAGGCGTATACAATCGGTTGTTCAATCAGATCAGACTGCCGAAATATGACGGAAGTTATCTAAGGTTTCCGGAAATGAACCCGGCGATAGAACTTCGTCCGCACCAAAAGGACGCCGTTCACAGAATTATTACGAGCGGCAATACGCTGCTTCATCATATCGTGGGAAGCGGCAAAACGTATACGATTTGCGCGGCGGCAATGAAACTTCGTCAGTACGGCTTGGCGAAAAAGCCGATGATCGCCGTGCCGAATCACTTGGTGCAGCAGTGGGCGAACTCGTTTCGGTTTCTTTACCCGACGGCGAAACTTCTGATTGCCACGAAAGACGATTTGGACAAAGACCACCGCGAGCAGTTCGTGTCGAAAGTTGCGATGGGCGATTGGGATTCCGTTATCATAGCGCAGTCGAGTTTTGCGAAAATAAACATTTCGCCCGAACGGCAGATAGCAAAGATACGCGAAGAAATTGAGGCGATAGAACGCAGTATCGAAATGCAGTGGGAAGAGAGCGGCGCACCGTCCGGTTCGGTAAAGAACTTGGAGCGTATCAAGAAAGGCAGAGAAGCGCAGCTCAAAAAACTGCTTGACGAATCAAAGAAAGACAACGTTTTAATCTTTGAAAAACTCGGCGTGGACTACCTGTTCGTGGACGAAGCGGACGCGTATAAAAATCTGTTTCTGTATACGAAAATGAACAACGTAGCGGGAATTTCCAACGCGGCGAGCGCGAGAGCGAGCGACTTGCAGTTAAAAATAGAGTATATCAACGAACTGCACGGCGGAGATAAAGGCGTGGTGTTCGCAACGGGAACGCCTATTTCCAACTCTATGACGGAAATGTATACGATGCAGACCTATTTGCAAAAGCAAACGCTTGCAAGGCTCGGCATCGACTACTTCGACGCGTGGGCGGCAGACTTCGGTGAAACGGTAACGGCGCTCGAACTTGCGCCGTCCGGGAAAGGCTATCGCGCGAGAACGAGATTTGCAAAGTTTACGAACCTGCCCGAACTTTTAACACTGTATCATTCGTTCGCGGACGTAAAAACGGACGTAAAACTCGACGTGCCGGAAGCGGAGCGAAAGGTAATTACATTAAAGCCGAGCGATACAGTCATTGACTTAACCGAAGAAATAGCAAAAAGGGCAGACGCGATTTACGCGGGTGGCGTTGATCCGCATATCGACAATATGCTCAAAGTTACGGGCGACGGCAAGAAACTCGCGCTCGATCCAAGATGTATCGATCCGTCTCTTTCCGATGAGAGCGGAAGCAAACTAAGTTTCTGCGCGGATAATGTATACGAAGAGTGGAAGAGCTCTGCGGACATCAAAGGAACGCAGCTTGTGTTCTGCGATTTGTCCACGCCGAAGAAACCGTATTCGGAATACGAGTACGGCAAGGACTTCGACGCGTATAACGACTTAAAGCACAAACTTATTGAGCGCGGTATTCCCGAAAACGAGATTGCGTTTATTCACGACGCAAACACGGACAGGGCAAAGCAAGACCTGTTCGATAAAATCAACGCCGGGGCGGTGCGAGTTTTAATAGGCAGCACGGAAAAGTGCGGAGCTGGAACGAACGTGCAAAAACGGCTCGTAGCCATTCATCACTTGGACGCGCCGTATCGCCCGCGCGACCTTATTCAGCGTAACGGGCGCGGTATCCGTCAGGGCAATATGAATAAGGGCATTCGCATTTACACCTATGCGACAGAACGGACGTTCGACAGTTATTCCTATCAGATACTCGAAAACAAACAGCGGTTTATTTCGCAGGTAGAAAAAGGGGATATGACGGTGCGCGAAGCCGAGGACATCGACGAGGCAACGCTTTCTTATGCGGAAATCAAGGCGATTACTTCCGCCAACCCGAAAATCAAGCGAAAAATGGAGCTGGATATGGAAGTGGCAAGGCTTCGCGATCTTGAAAGCCGATATAAGAAAGAACTGTTTGCATTGCAAGACAAAGTGCGAAAGGAATTCCCCGAACAAATTCAACGTCAGGAACTTTATCTCGAAAGGGTAAGAAAAGACATCGAACTTATCAAGGTGCATTATAACCCCGACAGATTCGAGATTAACGTAAACGGCACGGTTTATTCGGACGGCGTGGAGGACGGAAAGAAGAACGGCGGGCTTGCACTTATGGACGCGTTGTTTCATAACAAGACGGGAACGGTCGTAGCGGAATATTGCGGTTTCAAAATCTCTCTGAACCCGATAGAACTTATCGCCAACGAGCGGAGCATTACGCTTTCGGGCGCGGGGCAATACAAGCTGGACATCGGCGAGAGCGCGAGCGGCAACCTCACCCGATTAGATAACTTTGTAAAAGATTTTTCCGAACGGGAAGAGCGTGCCGTAAAGCGTTTGGAAACCACGAAAGCCGACTTCGAGATTGCAAAAGAGCAAGTAAACGTGCCGTTCGAGCATAAGGACAAGATTATAGTTCTGAACACGGAACTATCCGAACTCAACGCCGAACTCGACCTCAATAAGCGCGAAGAAGTGGTAATCGACGACGGCGAAGAGGATAGCGAAACGAATGAAACCGAAGAGGTTTACGCGGCACTGCCGAAAAAACAAACAAAAACAAGGAAACAGAAAAAGACTATGCTAACAAAATTATATCGAACGTATAAGCAAACGGAAGAGAAGAACCCCGGCGCGATGGTGTTTGCCGTAAAGAACGGAGATTACACCTGTTTCGACGATACGGCAGAAGAACTCACGGCACTATCGAGCCTGTCGCCATCGTATTTCGAGGCAGGCGAAAAGGAAGTAAAAACGCTTACGATAGACGAACCGCTCTTTCAGGAATTTGCGCAAGCCTTTATGAATGCGGGCTTGAAAATCGCATTGTTCGACGAACCGGAAGAAGAGAAAACGTTTATCGACGAGAGCGATAAAGTCGCCGCCATGCAGGTGGACGTTTTGCCCGATTATACCGTAACCGGGGAGCAAATGCACGAATACGGTTACACTTGGGACGGAATGTTGCCCATAAGAATCCGAACGGCGAGAGTCCTTTACGGCGCAGGCGTGGAACTTTATAGGCTCGGCAAAAACGATACCGAAGGGAAAGTAGAAAGCGGCGAGTTTGAAGATACAGACAGTTTATACGGCGTGGAAAAGCCCGCATGGCAGGCGTTTATTGCTTCCGAAAGGGGCAGAGCGTATCTGACAGCGTGGCACAGCGTTGCAGAAAGCGCGGGAAAAGTCATAAACGAAGAAATGAGTTACGTTGACGGAGCGTATGTCGATCCGCTTTCGGATAGATTCTTCGAAGAGCGCGAAGCGATAGAAGCCTATCTGGACGGTAACTATGCTCCGAGCGAAGAAGCGGAGCCGTTTATAAAGCCGCTTCTCGAAAGGTATCATAAGCGTTTCCCGTTGGATATTCTTCTCGAATACTACGGCTGGGATAACGACAGCGTGTATACCGCACTTGCGGAAAACATAGCCGATACGAAACTCAACGACTATGCCGTGGATACCGTGAACGACATCAATTTCGACGAGTTTATGGACGAAAAACTCAATGAAATCAATTGGCTCGACAGGCTCGGCGGCGACGATGAGGACAGGTTTGAAGATATTGTCTGCGACTTAAAGCCGGAGTTCGAGGATTCGTATTTCAATAAGAGCGACGAAAACTATCCTTATGATGAGTGGTATGACGATTTTGCGGAAGAAAAACTCAAACCCTACCTCGAAGAAAAGTTGCAAAAGTCGGGCTATAAGTCGATAAACGAGCCTGTTTCGGTGGGATCACCGAGTTACAAAGAGCTTGTAGTAAACAGCGTCAAGAAAGAATTTGAAGAGTTCAAAGCAAATCTTATGAGCAAGTCGGCGGAAGAGATCTTCCAAAGCAACTACGAGATTCACATTAAAACGGAACTCTTCGATACTCTTTGCGGCGAATATGAAGATTTCGGTGAGGAATATTACAGGGCTTTGTATGAAGAAGTGGATCACGGCGGAATTTTGCAACAGCTTTACGACGACTTTATAAGTTCGGAGAATGCGAGCGTTTCTACGGGCGAAGATACAATTTTCTTCATCAAAGATTATTGCGAGCATTATCATTCGGACGTTATGAAAGAGTTTATCGGCGAAGAGAATTTTGCATATTTCGGAACAGACGAAGAAAATACGGCTTACTACTATTTCAAAGACAGTTTAGGCGTTGATAATCTGAATCGTATCAAGGAACAAGCAGACGAATATATCATTGCCGCGCCTGTCTTGTATATGTCGCAGGAATCTTTGGAAGATAAGAATATTACCTTTTTGAAACTCGGCAGGGACATCGACGAAGCCGAACTAAAAATAAACGACGAGATAGCAAAGTTTGCAATGAAAGCGGCGTATAACAAAAAATATCCGCTCGAAGCGACGATGATAAGCCGAAATTGCGGATCGGATATTGAAAAAGGTATCGCAACCCATTTCGACGGTATGCACTTAAATACCGATTTTATAGCCAATCTCTATGCGCTTTACGGCGAAGAGCGTATGAATTACGTTCTTGCAAGCACCGTGCAGATGTCGGAGAGCGACGGCAGATTCAATCCCGATAATAAGGCGTGGGCAAAGGGAATTTCTATCAATAACAGCGACGAGGACAGAAGAAAGTTCTACGTTACATCACACCCGGCACTGCTTGACGGATTTATTACGGCCTATAGAAGATACGTTAAAGAATTCAAAGAACAATTAGACAAGGAGGACAAAACATTGAGCGATTTTACGAAAGTGACCGCAAGGGGAGATAAAGTGGTCAATATCTCAAAAGACGGCAACGGCAGAGATATTGCAATCATCGACCGCATGGCGAGAGCAAACGGAGATTATACCGTAGCGATCGGCTATCATACCGAAACGGGCGATTGGGAGCAAGGCAGATACGGTTTTGAAACGCAGAAAGCGGCGGAAGAGTGGCGAGAGAAAGAGTATTCCGCAGATACGAAGCCGAAAGCCTTATATACGAAAATCAAAGTGGCGAGCGACGCGTTTATTAAACGGTCGGGCATGGGCAGCGTGTTCAGAATGCCGGAAAAAGGCGAGTATGCGGGCTTTGCCTACTTTATGTTCAACGACAAAATCAAACCGTCAAGGCAGATTGCGGACTTAAAGAGCGATTCGCAGGAACTCTGCTACGAATTGTCCGTAAGGGATAACGCGGAGATCGATATTTTCAAACGCCGCGGCGACGACGAAGAAGTCGTTACGCTTACCGCGGAAGAGTTTAAAAAGGCTGTAGACGGCACGACGAATAAGGACTACGAAACGAGCAGAAACGACGATACAAGGTGGTTTGCTACGAGCATTCCGCAAGAAGCGTTCAGAAGGGAATACGACAACAGTATGCTGTTCGTTTTACCGAACAAGGACGATTTCGGCGGCATGACGTATTTCATTCCGAGCGTGTTCGTCGGGGAAGATAAAAATAGCAACGACGGACGAATCGAGATCCGCTTGCCACAGGATTTCGTGGTAAAAGCGCAAACGCGCGGCGGCGAGAAAAAGATTGAACTTACCGCTTACGATTTTTGCAAACTGACGGACAAAACGACCGCCGAGGATTATAAACGTCTGAAAACCGAAATCGTTACGGAAAACGAAACGGAATGGAATCACATTTCCGTTCCCGAAAAAGCAAGAATCGCGACCTTTGAGGATAGCACGTTATTCCGAATGCCCGACGGCGAATACGGCGATTACACCTATTATTTGCCGAATAAGTGCGTGAAAGACAGCGATGAGAACGGCACGATCCGTTTAAGTCTACATAACGATTACAAGGTGCGCCTTACGAACAATAAAGGCGAGGAAAAGAAAACGGCGGAACTTACGGCGAAAGATTTTTGTGAATCTGTTCGAGAAAAAGACGAAAGCGCATACGGGGCGGAATACAAACGACCGAGCGAAGAAGCGAAAACGGCTTTTGCCGAAAGGGAAAAAGCATTGCGCGCCGCAGTTCCCGACGAGATGAAAGCGCGTAAGAATTGGGTTGCCGTTAAAACGTGGAAGAGCGCCGAAAAGGACAAACTCAGCAAACGCCCGATCGATTGCAACACAGGGAATTACGCCGAAAGCGACAATCCCGAAACGTGGACGACTTTCGATAAAGCGTTGGAATACGTCCGCGAACACGGCGGAACGACCGTTGCTTATGCGCTTGACGGCAAAGATAACGTTTCCTGCGTGGATATAGACCGCTGCTTCGATGAAAACGGCGAACTTTTCGAAACGGCGAAAGAAGCGTTGAAGAAAAGTGGCGCAACTTATGCGGAAAAATCTGTCAGCGGTAACGGCTTGCATATTTTCGGCAAGACGAACGGTATGGATTTGCGCACTTTCTCAAAAGACGGCGACTTGGAATTTTACCAAAAGGAACAGTTTATAGCGATGACGGGAGACGGCGCAAAAACGAAAGACCTTGTAAACTTCGATACCTGCGGAATGAAACCGTATTTAGAGAGTAAATGCGAAAAGCGTATCGAGTGGAAAGGCGTATGCAAGGGCGAGAACGGACTTTCTTCGATGTCGGATAAAGACGTCGTGGAAAAGGCGAGAGAGGCGAAGAACGGAGATAAGTTCAAGCGGCTTTATGCGGGCGAAGATTTGCAGAATAATCACAGTAA
>OGKS01001349.1_pt1 | contig 11755 bp, 10 predicted proteins | sample 1572491 | NCBI WGS metagenome assembly OGKS01 (sample SAMEA2582153, study PRJEB24529) | metagenome | biome: Human gut stool | place: China | collected 2011
TATCGCATGCTCCGGGAGTTCGTGGATTTTGCCAATGTATTCAACTAACTCTCAATTTAGTAAGGCAGATATATTACTGCCCCAAAATAGAATTCTTACGTTTAGGAGGTATATTTGCTTCCAAATATACAACTTGTTAGTAGAAGCATACAAGTTGTAGAATGGGAATATAGAAATCGTATTTTCAGAGGAGGTATTACTTATGTTACAGACGAAAAACTATCAATTCTGGTTTTGCACAGGCTCGCAGGACTTGTATGGAGACGAGTGCCTTGCGAAGGTGGCGGAGCATTCCCACAAAATCGTGGATGCCCTGAATGCTTCCGGTGTGCTGCCCTACGAGGTTGTATGGAAGCCGACCCTGATCACCAACGAGCTGATCCGCCGCACTTTCAATGAAGCCAATCTGGATGAAAACTGCGCCGGCGTGATCACCTGGATGCATACCTTTTCTCCGGCGAAATCATGGATCCTGGGATTGCAGGAGTATCGCAAACCGCTTCTACATTTCCATACGCAGTTTAACGAGGAGCTGCCCTATGATACCATTGATATGGACTTCATGAATGAGAACCAGTCTGCACATGGTGACAGAGAGTACGGCCACATTGTCAGCCGTATGCGTATGGAGCGCAAGGTGGTGGTGGGCCATTGGTCAGACCCGGTGGTACAGGGAAAGCTCGCATCCTGGATGCGCACCGCGGTAGGCGTGGTGGAGAGCAGCCATATCCGTGTCATGCGTGTGGCAGATAATATGCGCAATGTAGCGGTAACCGAGGGCGACAAGGTAGAGGCACAGATCAAGTTTGGCTGGGAAGTAGATGCTTACCCCGTAAACGAGATCGCAGAGAGTGTAGATGCAGTTTCCAAATCTGATGTCAATGCTCTTGTAGATGAGTACTATGAGAAGTATAATATTTTATTAGAGGGAAGAGATCCCGGAGAGTTCAGAAAGCATGTAGCGGTGCAGGCACAGATCGAACTGGGTTTTGAACGCTTCCTGGAGGAGAAAAACTATCAGGCGATCGTGACCCATTTCGGTGATCTGGGTGCCCTGAAGCAGCTACCGGGACTGGCGATCCAGCGGCTGATGGAGAAAGGCTACGGCTTCGGTGCGGAAGGCGACTGGAAAGTAGCAGCCATGGTGCGTCTGATGAAGATCATGACCGGGGGAGTGAAGGATGCCAAGGGTACTTCCATGCTGGAGGACTATACCTATAATCTGGTCAAGGGAAAAGAGGGTATTCTGGAAGCTCATATGTTGGAAATCTGTCCTACTATTGCGGACGGTCCGATCAGCATCAAATGCCAGCCTCTGTCCATGGGAGACAGAGAGGATCCCGCCAGACTGGTATTTACTTCCAAGGAGGGACACGGCATTGCTACATCCCTGATCGATCTGGGCAATCGTTTCCGCCTGATCATCAATGATGTGAACTGTAAGAAAGTGGAGAAACCTATGCCAAAGCTGCCCGTAGCCACCAATTTCTGGACACCGGAGCCGGATATGTATACCGGAGCGGAAGCCTGGATCCTGGCAGGCGGTGCGCATCATACCGCCTTTACCTATGATTTGACGGCTGAGCAGATGGGCGACTGGGCAGCTATGATGGGTATCGAGGCTGTATATATCGACAAGGATACAAAGATCCGTGATCTGAAGAGAGACTTGATGCTGGGAGAGGTATTCTACCGCTAGGGTACTTCAAGTGGACAGGAACCCCAAAAACTTCTATCCGCAGTAAAAAGAAGGGTATCGTAAAAATGTTAAAAGTGTTTTTGGTGGAGGATGAATTCGTCATCCGCGAGGGAATCAAAAATAATATCGACTGGGAGACTCATGGCTATGAGTTCTGTGGGGAGGCCGGTGACGGAGAACTGGCCTATCCCATGATCCAGAGGCTGCGTCCGGATATCGTGATCACTGATATCCGGATGCCGTTTATGGACGGGCTGGAGCTCAGCAGACTGATCCGCAGAGAGCTTCCGGACATCGAGATCATCATTCTGTCCGGTTATCAGGAATTTGAATACGCGAAGGAAGCCATCAAACTGGGGGTGGCGCAGTATTTGTCCAAGCCGATTAACGGAGAGGAACTTCTGGCCGAACTGGAGGAACTCTCAGCAAAGATCGAGGAAAAACGCAGAGCTACCCAGATCCGTGAGCGCTATTTGAAGGAGATGGAGGAAAATACACTCAGAGAGCGAAAAAAACTGTTCCAGAGTCTGGTCGTTGGCGATAATACCGCAGCAGAATTACTGGAGTCAGCGGAGAGACTCGGCATCGATCTGTCGGCACCGTGGTACAATATTATTTTATTTAAGACGCAGTCACTGCGCCATGCACAGGACGAATACTCCGGCAGCCTGATCCGCATCGAAGAAGAACTGCGGTCACTGGAGGACGGAACAACGGTAGTATCATTTGACCGTAACCTGGAGGGCAAAGCATTTCTGCTAAAGGCGGAATCTGAAGAACAGTTACAGCTTCAGCAGCAGGAATATATTGAGAAGATCAAAGATATTATGGAAAAGTATGAGCACGTCCGCTATTTCGGAGGCATTGGCAGACCGGTGAACCGTCTGCGGGAGCTTCCGGTCTCCTTTGAACAGGCCAGTCATGCTTTTGCTCACAGGTATCTGGTGCAGGACAGCCGCATCCTGGATGGCGGGTATCTGGCACAGGGAACGGAAGAAGAGCACTTTGATATCAAGCAAGTCAATCCCAAACAGATCGATCGGACCAGGATCCAGGAATTCTTAAAGCAGGGAGACAGAGAAGAGGTCGTTTATTTCGTAGAAGAATTTTTCCGGGATCTGAGCAACAAAGCACTGCAGTCCAATATTTTCAGGCAGTACATCACGATGGATGCCTATTTCTGCGTGGCGGATTTCCTGGAAAGCCTGTCAACAGATACGCAGGATCCGGAGACTCCGAGCCAGGATGAGAAGACGCAGCAGGACAGCGACAGTGCTATACAGTATATTATACGGATCCTGGACAAAGCGCTGGAAGCAAGAGACAGAGTAGCCAGCAGCCGCTATGACGATGTGGTGGAGCAGGTGATGAAATATATAGAGGAAAACTATGCAGAAGAGGAGCTGTCATTGAATCTGCTGGCATCCCACGTGAATTTCTCACCGAATCATCTGAGCATGATCTTCAGTCAGCAGACAGGGATGAGTTTCATTAAATATCTGACGGATTACCGTATGAACAAAGCAAAGGAATTATTGCGCTGCACCGGCAAACGCAGCAGCCTGATCAGTCAGGAGGTAGGGTACAAGGACCCTCATTATTTTTCCTATCTGTTCAAAAAGACCCAGGGGATGACACCTACCCAGTATCGGGGCGGCATCAAATAGCCACGATCGCGGAAAGGACTTCTTATGAGAAAAAAGTTAAAAGAAATTTACGATCATTCTACGCTCGTGGCAAAGATAAGATATTCTTATCTTTGCCTTTTAGTGCCTTTTGTATTGTTTCTGATCTTCTGTTTCTATAATCTGTGGAATAACAATCGCAGATATGAGGACATGGTCAATTCCTCTGTTATGGCCAGTCAGTTCAGCCTGGATTTCCAAAAGGATTTTGATTATGAGACCTATCTCCTCATTGTGGGTAACAAGACGCTGGAGGAATCCAGTCTCCATGCCATGCTGGAGGAAGCAGATGAGATCGTGGCAGGACTGGAGGAATTAACTGAATCACAGGAGAATCGCAAGCGCCTGACCAGCGTAAAGAAATATCTGAATAACCTGGGAACCTATATTGGAAGGATCGAGGACAATATCCGTGAGGGTAACCGTTACGAAGATAATATAGAAATCTGGGAAAATGATGTACAGATCGTGACATCTCTGGTAGGAGACACGATGTCACGATACATCTATTATGAGATCCGTGGGATCCAGGAGAGCAGACAGCAGTATCAGGACTTTTTTGTGAATATGATCCGGTTTTCTGTGATCGCTTTTGCATTGATCCTGATGTTGTGTTTATTTTTATCCTATTATATTCCGCTGAGTATTACAAGACCTATCAGACGACTGACCCAGGTGACAGATCAGGTGGCGAAAGGGGATCTGACGGTACGATCGGATGTGACCGGCGGATTGGAGGCCCGGGTGCTCAGCGATTCTATGAATACCATGATCGACAAGATCAATGAACTGCTGGAGCAGGTGAAGACCGAGCAGGTGCGCCTTCGCAAGGCGGAATTTGAACTGCTGCAGTCCCAGATCAATCCTCATTTTCTATATAATACGCTGGATGCCATCGTATGGCTGGCGGAGGCCGGTGAACAGAAAAAGGTTGTGAGTATGGTAGGCAGTCTGTCCGATTTCTTCCGCATTTCATTAAATCAGGGACAGGATATTCTGGATGTCAGGGAAGAGCTTCAGCATGTGCGCAGCTATCTGGAAATCCAGCAGATGCGCTATCAGGATATTCTCCAATATGAAATCTGCGTGCCGGAAGAACTGTACTCCAGCCGGATACCCAAGATCACATTGCAGCCGCTGGTGGAAAATGCGCTGTACCACGGCATTAAGAACAAACGGGGAAAGGGTATGATCCGCATTGATGGGGAAATGGAGGACAGTGACTGTATCCTGCGGATCACCGACAATGGCAGGGGCATGACACCGGAACGCCTGGGACAGGTACGGGAGGGCATCCGCAATCGAAATGCCTGTGAGACGGAAATCTACGGACTTTATAATGTAAATGAACGGATCCGTTTGAACTTCGGGGAAAAATATGGGATCACCATTACCAGTACCTATGGCGAGGGAACCTGCGTGACGGTACGGCTGCCGGAATATACTTTGTGAGAAAAATAAACCATCATCGTAAAATATTCAACCGTTTACGAGGGTGGTTCTTTTTTGCCATAAAAATTCCAACTTTTCCGAGAGGTATCTTCATGGTTTTTTGCTTTTTTTCACGATAAAATAGGATCATCAAAGAAATAGTTCTTTGAACAACAAAAAAATTGGGAGGTTACACAATGAAAAAGAAAATTTTAGCAGCAGTAATGGCAGCAACCATGGTATTTAGTCTGGTAGCATGCGGCTCCTCTGATGCGGGCAGCAGCGCAGCTACCGGAAGTGCAGCTACGGACACCGCAAGCGCCGGAGCTACAAGCACGGATGCATCCGGAGATCTGATCAAGGTCGGTATCATTAACAATGACCCTAACGAGTCCGGTTATCGTACTGCAAATGATAAAGATATGAAGAATACTTTCACTGAGGCAAACGGCTACGAAGCATCCTTCGCATACAGCTTAAAGAACGACGAGCAGATCACCGCAGCACAGAAGTTCATCCAGGATGGCGTTGACTACCTGCTTCTGTCCGCAGCAGATACTGCCGGCTGGGATTCCGTATTGAAGGACGCACAGGATGCAGGCATCAGAGTTATCCTCTTCGACCGTACCATTGATGCAGATGAGAGCCTGTATGAGGCATCCATCGTATCCGATATGGCAAAGGAAGGCCAGACCGCAGTTGACTGGTTAAAGAGCCAGAACTTAAGTGAATATAACATCATTCATTTACAGGGTGTTATGGGTTCTGCAGCACAGCAGGGACGTACCGGTGCCCTGGATGACGCGGCAGCAAACGACGGCTTCAATCTCGTAACACAGCAGACCGCTGAGTGGAACGCAGAGAAAGCACAGCAGATCGTACAGTCCGTGATCGATGCAGGTACTCCTTTCAACGTAATCTACGCTGAGAACGATGATATGGCTAAGGGTGCGGTAGCAGCTCTGGATAAGGCTAATATCTCCCACGGCGTAGGCAAAGACGTTATCGTTATGGGATTTGACTGCAACAAGTGGGCTCTGGAAGAGCTGAAGGCAGGCAACTGGAACTACGATGGACAGTGCAATCCTTTCCAGGCTTCCTATATTGATGAGATCATCAAAAAGCTGGAGAACGGTGAGACCATCTCCGAGAAGACCATCATCATGGACGAGAAGGGCTTCGATGCGACCACCATTACTCAGGAAGATGTAGACAACTACGGTATCTAGTCTGACGTAAATGACCAGAAGCGCGGCGCATGCTAGCTCCGCGCTTCTTTTATCAAAGATCAAAGAAGATTAAGGGGTGAAACTTTTGGACAATAACAAAGTATTGGAAATGAGAAATATTCACAAAAGCTTTCCCGGTGTACGAGCTCTGAAGGGTGTGGATTTTCATCTGAACAAAGGTGAGATCCATGCATTGATGGGAGAAAACGGTGCCGGAAAGTCAACCCTGATCAAGGTGCTGACAGGTGTCTATAGCAAGGATGAAGGACAGATCTTCATCGACGGCAAAGACAAGGCCGTGTCCATTCACTCTCCGCAGGAGGCACAGAAGCTGGGCATCAGTACTGTATATCAGGAGATCACACTCTGTCCGAATCTGTCCGTGGCAGAGAATATGTACATAGGACGTTCTAACAAGATCTATCAGAACTGGAAGAAAATGAATGAGGACGCAGATAAGATTTTACAGAATCTGGATATCCCTGCGAAAGCGTCCCAACAGCTGGCAAGCTGCTCTATCGCTGTACAGCAGATGGTGGCCATCGCCAGAGCTGTAGATATGGATTGTAAAGTATTGATCCTGGATGAGCCGACCTCCTCTCTGGATGAGCAGGAAGTAGAAAAGCTTTTCGGTCTGATGCGTGATCTGAAGGCCAGAGGTGTGGGTATTATCTTCGTAACTCATTTCCTGGATCAGGTATATGAAGTGTGTGACAAGATCACTGTCCTGCGGGATGGCGGACTGGTAGGCGAATATGCCATCAAGGACTTGCCCAGAGTACAGCTGGTATCCAAGATGCTCGGCAAGGAGCTGGATGACCTGTCCGACATCAAGGGTGAACAGAAAGCAGATCAGAAAGCGGAAAGCACAGAGCCGCTATTCGAGACCAAGGATCTGTGCAGTGACGCCGGGATCAAGCCTTTTGATTTCTATATCAAAAAGGGTGAGGTCAACGGATTTACCGGATTGCTGGGATCCGGCCGAAGCGAATGTGTCCGTGCTATTTTCGGTGCCGACCGTATCATTGGCGGCACAGTGAAAAAGAATGGCAGACAGGTGAAGATCACTAAGCCTCTGGATGCTATGCGTCATGGCATTGGTTATCTGCCGGAGGATCGTAAGCGGGACGGTATCGTAGGTGACTTGTCCGTAAGAGAGAATATTATCCTGGCACTACAGGTGCTTCGTGGATTCTTCCGACCGATCTCCCGAGCGGAAGCTAATAAATTTGCAGACGAATACATCAAACTGTTGGATATTAAGACTGCATCCGCCGAGACTCCCATCAAGTCACTGTCCGGTGGTAATCAGCAGAAGGTAATTCTAGCCAGGTGGCTTCTGACCCATCCGGAATATCTGATCCTGGATGAGCCTACGAGAGGTATCGATGTCGGCACCAAGGTGGATATCCAGAAGCTGGTACTGAAGCTGGCAGGTGAAGGCATGAGCGTGACCTTCATTTCTTCTGAGACCGACGAGATGCTCCGTACCTGTTCCCGGCTGATAGTCATGAGAGACCGCAGGGTGGTAGGAGAGCTGTCCGGGGAGGATCTGACCCAGACCAAGATTATGAGTACGATTGCCGGAGGTGAGAGTAAACATGAGTAAGGAAAAAACAGTGGAAAAACAGAATAAAAATTTCCTCAGCGGATTGTTCCGGCAGCAAATCTTCATTCCCATTGCAGCCCTGATCATTCTGGCAGTATTCAATCTGATCGCGGATCCCAGCTTTTTCAAGATCACACTGGGATATAACAGCGCAGGAGATCCGGTATTGTCCGGCTATCTGATGACAATCTTAGACTACGGTTCCGAACTGGCAATCCTGGCTATCGGCATGACACTGGTCACTGCCGCATCCGGCGGACAGGATATCAGTGTGGGCGCGGCCATCGCTATTGCAGGCAGTGTGATCCTGCGGGTACTGTGCGGTACCAATTCCAGACCCGATACCTTACAGGCTCCCATTATCGTAGCTTTTCTGATCGCCTGTGTGGTGGCAATGCTCTTCGGCGCATTTAACGGTGTGCTGGTAGCGTATTTCAAGATCCAGCCCATGGTAGCGACGCTGATCCTCTATACGGCAGGCCGTTCCATCGCTGCATGGATCAACAACAACGAACTTCCTATTGTAAGTGATCCGACCTTCAGTTATTTCGGCGGATTTATTCCCGGAATCCCCATTCCCACACCGTTTTTCATTGCGGCAGTGTGCGTACTGGTGATCTTCCTGGTACTGAAGTTCACGACACTGGGGCTTTACACCCAGTCCGTTGGTATCAATGAAAATTCCTCAAAATTAAATGGACTGAATCCCACATTTATTAAGTTCCTGACCTTCGTGATCTTAGGACTGTGTGTGGCGGTAGCGGCACTGATCAAGGTAAGCCGTCTGTCCTCCATCAACTACTCTGTGATCGCAAAGGACATCGAGATGGATGCAATTCTGGCAGTAGCACTGGGCGGCAACTCCTTAAGCGGTGGTAAGTTCAACATGGCAGCGTCAATCCTGGGTGCCTATGTTATTCAGTTCCTGACCACCACCTTATACAAATTTGACGTACAGTCGGATGCGCTTCCCGCTTACAAAGCAGTGGTAGTTATCCTGTTGGTGGTATTAAGCACGCCAAAGGTAAGAGAGTGGCTGTCCGCTGTTGGCAAGAAGCTGAAGCAGAGTAAGACCGTAAAGGAGGTTGGCTGAAATGGGTAAGAAGTTAAAAAATATGACAGATACCAATCTGCTGCTGACCATCACAATTGTAGTATTTTTTGCAATGTATATCGGAGCTATCGTGTTCCAGGGAAAAGGCTTTTTAAAGCCACAGACGTTTTTCAATATCCTGAACGCCAACGCAGCTCTGATCATACTTTCCTGCGGTATGAGCTTAGTCATGATCACTGGTGGAATCGATATCTCCGTCGGTGGCGTGGTAGCACTGGTCAGTATGAGCTGTGCGGTATACCTGGACTTTGGCGGAGGCAATGTATTCATTTCTATGCTGATCGCCGTTGCTATCGGCCTTGCCTTCGGTATCGTACAGGGCTTCCTGGTAGCGTACCTGGATATCCAGCCCTTTATCGTGACACTGGCCGGGATGTTCTTTGCCAGAGGCATGACCACCATCGTAAATACTAAGCCCTTCAATGTGGCGAATGAAAACTTCACTGCACTGAAGGAGACACGTGTGTTCGTTCCGGGGATGGGATCTGTGAACAAGTTGGGAAATTATGTAAATGCCTATGTGGAAATCGGTGTGATAGTAGCACTGATGGTAGTCATAGTGATGTTTGTCATGCTTCGCTGGACGAAGATGGGCCGCAGTTTCTATGCTGTGGGCGGCAACAACCAGAGTGCACTGATGCTGGGCATCAATGTTAAGAGAACGAAGTTCCTGTCCCATCTGCTCTGCGGACTGTTGGCAGGCATCGGTGGCTATGTATACTTCCTGCATGTAGGAAGCGGTTCGGCTTCTCATGCGACAGGCATGGAGATGAATGCCATTGCATCCTCTATCATTGGCGGTACAATGTTGACAGGCGGTGTTGGTAATATCATCGGAACCTTCTTCGGAGTATTGTCCTTAAGCACCATCCAGAACATCGTATCCAGTGCAGGTCTGGATCAGGCATGGTGGACCGGTATCACCATTGCAGCTATGCTGTGTCTGTTCCTGGTGGTACAGAGCGTGGTGATTGCCAGAAAAAAGAAAATGCTGCAGAAATAAATAAGAGTAGTTTCCTTCTGCTGGAGGAAGGAGAAGAACGAAATGAAAAGAGCGTGGCTGATGTGCAGTGGTAGCGGAAGAAATCCGTAAGCTGTCGGAGCAGAGTGCCGCCGGGGCCGAACAGATCAAGGAACTGGCACAGGGGATCATGGAGAAATCCGGTGAGACTGTGGAACAGGCGGATGTGGTAAAGGATATCATCCGGGAGGAACAGGATTACATTATTGCAACCAGAGAGCAGTATCAGCAGTTAGAGCAAAGTATCAGACATTCTGCGGAAGAGATCCGCAAGATTGCCGGAGAGACCAGACATCTGTCACAGCAGAAAGAGGATATTCTGGGCAATATCGGCAGTCTCAGTGCTATCAGTGAGGAAAATGCAGCCAACAACCAGCAGGTAAATGCAAACATTGAGGAAATCCTGACGCAGATACAGACAGTGGGCGCAAACTGTGATAAAATGAAACAGATCTCCGGGGAACTGGAGAACTCTGTGGCGTATTTTCACACAGAGAAAGAACCTGCCGGAAAATGAGAGAATGACAGAGTGGTTTCCGGGTGGGAAGAATGACAGAACAGGATGACATTACAGATATGAAAAAATGCAGAACAGGAAGACGATGGATGATAGGTCTGTTGCTGGGGCTGGGAATTATACTGGCCGGATGTGGCAGCAGACGAAGTACTGCGGATGACACGGTGACATCGGAAGAGATACAGATGGATCGTATCGTTGTTGGCTTTTCCCAGCTGGGAGCGGAATCCGACTGGCGCAGTGCCAACACGGAGTCCATGAAAAGCACTTTTACAAAGGAGGCAGGGTATGATCTGATCTTTGAGGATGGGCAGCAGAAGCAGGCCAATCAGATCCGGGCTATCCGCACATTTATCCAGCAGGAGGTAGATTATATCGTGCTGGCACCGGTGACGGAGACCGGTTGGGATACGGTGCTCAGAGAGGCGAAGGATGCCGGGATCCCGGTGATCATCGTGGACCGGAAGGTGGATGTGGAGGATGACGGTCGGCCCCGGCGTGGACGGACAGATACGCCGGGCCGGTGTGGGCGACATCGCCGCCGGTGTGGCGTCGGACGCAATCGGCTCTGTGCTGGCCGAACAGGCTGCGGACGCCGCCGAGGCCGAGCTGCGGCAGTGGGCCGCAGAGCAGGACAAGTACCTCACGGGCCGTTTCTCGCCGGGCTACGGCGACTGGCCCATCGGGGTGCAGCCGCTGGTGGCGGCGGCACTGGACACTGCCCGCCGGGCCGGGCTCTGCGTGACCGAAAATGACCTGATGACGCCCCGCAAGAGCGTGACCGCTCTGCTGGGCCTGAGCGACCACCCGGTGAAAGGACGTCTTGCCGGGTGTGGACACTGCGTGCTGAACACGCGGTGCGAATATAGAAAGAGGGGCAAGACCTGTGCAAGCGAATGAACTGTTTACCCAGCCGAATACCATCCTCCTCGACGGCGGCATGGGTACCATGCTGCAGGCGGCGGGCCTGAAGCTCGGCGCACGGCCTGAGGAACTGAACATCACCGACCCACAGCTCATCGAGAGCATCCACAGCCGGTACACCGCCGCAGGCAGCCGCATCATCAATGCCAACACCTTCGGCGCGTCGGCCCATAAGCTGGCGGGCAGCGAATACACGCTGGAAGAAATTATCGCGGCGGGCATCGCCAACTGCAAGCGGGCCTGCGCCCCCTACGGCGCACTGGCCGCGCTGGACGTCGGCCCGCTGGGCGAACTGCTGGAGCCCAACGGCACGCTGGCTTTTGAAGACGCCGTGGCCGAGTATGGCCGCATCGTCCGGGCGGGTGTCGCCGCCGGGGCCGATCTCGTCTTCTTTGAGACCTTCACCGACCTGTACGAGCTGAAAGCTGCCCTGCTGGCCGCGAAAGAGAACTGTGACCTGCCCATCCTCGCCAGCATGAGCTTTGAGGCAGGCGGGCGTACCTTCACCGGCTGCACCGTCGAGAGC
>OGKS01001353.1_pt1 | contig 11742 bp, 10 predicted proteins | sample 1572491 | NCBI WGS metagenome assembly OGKS01 (sample SAMEA2582153, study PRJEB24529) | metagenome | biome: Human gut stool | place: China | collected 2011
TTTCTAATTCGTAACCTCTTCTTTTTATGAGATAAAAACTTATCTCATTCTCAATCACTTATAAAAAACTTGTAGTTTCACAAATTAAAACTTTGCAAACTAATAACTTCTTGAGTCAAGAAGACATCGAGACCTGTTGTAGCCAAGCCATAAAGCATTATGCCGATGTTGTGAAACTTCCTATCACGAAGCAGCATTTACAAATAGTGGATTCATTCCTTAACAATATAGGAATTCCTCGTACCGCTCTTAACAAAACGGGAGCTTTGGCTGTGCTCGGCAGACGCTTTTATCAAGCTACGCTTATGAGCTATTTTGCTGAAAATGAACCCATGGCTAAAGTAGAAAAGCGTACACAAATTGTTACAAGACTATTGCCTATATCAAGTGATCAAAAAGAATCAGCAGGGCTCAAAGCCCTGGATAAGGCTGCGCACAAATACCTCTCCAATGGTTTGATTACAGATAGTGAACAAGCACATCTTGATGACTTCTCAAAGGCTTTACAACTGCCTGTGAACAATTTACCTGCAAGTTATAAAGGCTCAGACATTGAAAAGATGCAGCAGGCTTCAATTCTACGAAAAATTCAGAATGGCCAGATTCCTTCGCAAAGTAACTTTACCATTCCTATCATGTTGTCTTCAGGTGAATACATTATTTGGCAGTATCCCAATGTTACAATGTATCAAGAAAAAATTACCAAAGAATGGGTGGGAAGAAGCAGTGGTTGGAGTTATAGAGTCTGCAAAGGCGTTTATTACAGAACAGGTAGCTCTAAGGGGCATCCCATAGAACATTCTTCGATGGAGAGTGTAGGTGTCGGTACATTAGTGCTCACAAACAAGAACATTATTTTCTACTCTCCACAGAAATCATCCAAGGTGCCATACAAAAAACTTATAGGTGTTACACCATATTCAGATGGCATGGAGTTGCAAAAAGATGGGGCCAATGCCAAGCGCCAAATATTCCAAGGGTTCGATAGTTGGTTCATCATGAATTTACTATCCGTTATCAATATATAAAAGTCAAAAATATGAAAAATGAACTACATATAACAGCAAGGGTTCCTCAACAGATTCAGAGTTGCGAGGAAACCTTTTTTCCAAATAACGGATATGGAACAATTGAGTTAACTCCTTATGGAGATTATTTGCTCAATACCACTTATATCACAGAAACTGCTGCTCGAAGAACAAACGAGTACAAAAGTGCATACAAGGAGGTTACTGAAAATATGTTTCATGCTTATGAGGAAGAGACGCGTGCATACACATCTCTTCATGAGAATATGCCTTTAGTAGAGTCTGCCGTTAAACTCAAAAAAGACTTGATGACTTTGGCTCCTCAAAAATACGAAAGAGGTCGCTTCACTTTTAGTAAACCCACAAAAGACGACATTGAGAAAGACCTTATAGAAGAGGCAAAGAACATTAACTTTGACATGACAAACACCAATGGTCATGTTGATGAAAAGATGTTTGTGAAAAAGCATGTCAATGAAATGATAGAAATTCGTCAACATGCCTGGCAAGAAGCGTGTGACTTTTTCAATAAGATAGAGGATGCACGTGAGGAAAGAGTAAATGCAAAATTCTATGTTGAGTATAAGACGTTGTACAACAGAGCAAAAGAATACATCGAGGGAAATGAAACCTCTGTAAAGCAAGAACTTTTGAATTTGTGTGGAAAAGTTTCAGTTCCATACAATCTGAGCCTTTCGTTTGCATATAATCAAACAACGCATATATTAGAAACCTCTGTAATAGTGGAAGATGGAATTTCTGTTCCCATTTCTAAGGCCGTCATTTTGGCATCTGGAAAGATTTCTATCAAGAATAAATTGGTAAGAGAAACGATTACAGAGAAGACAATCAGTGCGGTCAGTTTAACATATTTCCTTGCAGCTCACTTGTTCAATGTATCTCCCAATGTTCAGTATTTACGTCTTTTTTTGTACGAAAGAAACAAACAATCTCCATTACTATGGGTAGAATTTGAACGAGAAAAGTTTTTATGCGTTAACCCCTATAGATTAGATGTTGTATCCGACATTCTTAGTTATCCGAATGTATTGGAGTTTAAGAATAGGGCAGATTCAATTGCATTGTGTGCTATGGACAAGGATTCGTTCGATAACAATGTAGCTATGGCTATTCAGCATGCTAACGAAATTCATCCTAAGTATCAATCTTCACATGTAGACTTAAACAATGATATAGCTATTTCTTTTGATGACGTAAGTCTTCCGCTTAAAGTGCACAATAATATAGTGAATGAAGTTCATAAGGCAATATCCTTGACGAACAATGACAACAATATTGATGAAGATAGAGATCCTCTATTTCGCCAAGCTGCCGAACTTCTTGTAATACACCAACAAGGTTCTACATCATTGATACAACGCAATTTTTCCATTAAATATATTCGTGCTGCACGACTAATGGATCAATTGGAACATGTAGGAATTATTGGACCGACACGCGGTGCAAAGCCACGAGAAGTACTCGTTTCGGATATGGTACAATTGGAGAATATTTTTTCAAAATTAAAATAACAATGCGTTAGTGTAGCTAATATCAACATCGTAATGATAATGCAAAGTAAACAAACAAATTGTATATTGTTGGCACTGCTCATGTGGAATCCTTTAATGCTCCTTCTTTTGACAAAGAGTTGGGGCATTACTGTAATAATTACCATGATTGTGATAGCAATATCATTTATGGTGTCAACATCAGAAAGCCTACGTGTAAAAGTGTGGGCTTTCAATTTGTGTGCTTTGTCGAGCATAGCATTTCATTCAGAACTATTGTTTAGAGAGTTTCTTTCAGACAAGGATATCCCCAATTTATATGAACTTCATGGTAAATACTATTTCAACAAACCTTTTCTTGACAAAGAATTCAGAACCAATGAATATGTAAGTAGTTACAAAACTAATTGTCAAGGATATCGCATAGACAATTTGTCAAATCCCTACGATTCAGTCAAAACCTGCGATTGGCTGTTCATTGGTGACTCTTTTACCCAAGGAGCACAAGTTAATTACAACGATTTATATACAACCCAACTGTTCAGAAACTTTCCAGACAAGATTATTGTAAATGCAGGAATAAGTGGCGCAGGATTGTATGACGAACTGAACTATTTCAAGGATAAAGGCAAAACATTAAAACCTAAGGTCGTCTTTCTACAGATTGGGGCGTTCAACGATTTTTTCAATATCAAAGAACGTTTTGCTACCTTTCAAGACTATTTGATGGAGAAGTCTGATTTATACAGATATTTTGCTTATAACATAGTTTCAACAGATTCTCTTCCTTTGGGCAAATGGACAGAACCGTTCTTCCCATCAAAGAAAGAAAACATTGACTACAACATTCTATTCAAGGAAAAATCTGAAGTCAAGATTGCTGACATGAAAGCATTCAAAACTTGCATCAATGCGTGGAAAAAGGAGGTAGAAAGTATCGGAGCAAAGTTGGTACTATTTCTTATACCATCCAAAGAACAAGTTTCACCTACGCTGTTGAAGGAGGTGATGGATAAATATAGTATCACATCTGCACAATTGGACATGACTGCCCCTAATCGTCTTTTTGAGAACGTCTCAAACGAATTGAACTTGATTCATTATGATTTGACAAAAGGCTTCTGTAGATCAGAAGATTTCCCGTTTTTCAATCAAGATGAGCATTTAAGTATAAGTGGGCATACCATAATAGCTACAGAACTCACAAAACGCTTACAAAACTATTTAAGTGCAACGAATTTACTCAGTGTGAAAAATAGCCATGACAGATATCCTTCGTTTCATGGAGATAATCTTCTTTACCAAAGTCAAGATATAGATGGTGGTTACCTTATATGCAACCAATGCTTAGACGGAACTAACCGGCAAATAATGGTGAAGAGCTATGAAGAGCTTATACATCCCATCATCTCACAAGATGGTAGATATTTGGCATATACAGAAGGTAATCAAGAAAGCAGCGAGACTGATGTGACCGTGCGAGATATTGTCTTGAAAACAGAGCATAGGGTAAATGGAAACAAGCAGTATGCTGCCATTCCCATGTTCAATCATCAAGGGACAATGTTAGCATTGCCTATATGGAACCGGAATAAAGCAAATCCTGCCAACATCGCCATCTATAGTCTTGAAAAGAACTGCATAATAAAGACAATACCATCAAAAAGAGAATGTTGGAGACCGATATTCACAAATGATGACAAAAAAGTCTTATACATTCAAAAAGAGAAGTTTTTCAAAATTAAATCCTTTGACTTGGCAACAGGAGCGATTTCTGAGATACTTTCGTTACCATTTGATATATGGGATATTGCACTATCTCCTTCAGGACGCTACATTGTATTTGCTGGAAATAAAGAGGGTAATTGGGACTTGTTCTCCTATTGTTTGAAGACCAAAAAGGTAAGACAGTTGACAAAAACAAAAGGGAACGAATGGGATCCTGCATTTGGAAAATCAGATTCTGATTTGTTCTATGCAGGAACATTTGGCTTTAATGACGGTATTTTTTACAAGAAGATAGAGTTATGATAAGAAAGTTTACACTACTTTTACTAAGTCTTGCGTGTTATGCATATTTCACGCAATGGGATGTTGTATACTTTCTTCTTTTGGCAATCTTTGTTGTCTGTTCAACCCACATAAATAACGCACCCATCAGAAAGGCTCTTGCATTTGTGACTATCGTCAGCCTCATTGCCGGATTTTTATTTTTTAAGTCTGCCACAATTAGGGAAAATATAATATTAGGGTATTCTGTATTTGCTTTCTGCGGCTTATCCTTCGTTATAGACCAATACAAAACAAGTCAAAGATATGATGTGATAGACATTCTACTTTATCTGTTTTTCTTTCCAAAGATGCTGGCTGGTCCAATTGTACGTGTTAAAGACTTTATAACACAACTTAACAAGAACGCAATGTCTAAGCACCAATTGTATCAAGGCGCAAAACTTCTTATATATGCAAGTTTCCTAAAATTTATTGTTGCTGACTTGGTTTTGAACAATGACATGACAGGAATAGGCTTAAATTTGTTGATGCAAACAATGATATGGGGCATTCGATTTTATCTTGATTTCTATGCATATTCTCTAATCGCTGTCGGTCTTGGACTCTTTGTAGGAGTCAGGTTGCCATACAATTTTGACAATCCATATGGCGCATTGACATTCCGAGATTTATGGCATCGTTGGAACATCACATTGTCTCAATGGCTAAGCAAATATGTCTATATACCACTTGGGGGAAGTAGATGCTCTGCGGCTAACACATATTTGAACATTGTCTTAACATTTGTTGTTAGTGGTCTTTGGCATGGCATAACCTTACCGTTTGTGTTGTGGGGAATTTGTCATGGCACATTAGTTTGCTTGGAACGAATTTACCTCAAATATTCAGGAAAGGCACCACTGAAATGGTCGTACAGATTATTTGTTGTTTTGACAACAATGTTCTTATGGCAACTTTTTCGTCTAACGGATTTGGAACAAATTGCAGACTTTACTGCCCAACTTTGTTCGTTGGCAGCTATCGACAAAAAAACATTGATATATGGTATCTCTGCATTTTTGTTATTATACGCAATAGAAAGACCGATAGTAAAACGGCTGATGCTTGGAAACGAGAACTTGCGATGCTATGTAATTTGCGAAGTGTCGATTCTGTCCATCATGTTGGCTGTATTAGTATTATGCCCACTTCATTATACGTTTAATTTCTTCTATCTAAAATTTTAACATGGTTGTATTAGGTATTTCAGCATATTATCATGATTCTGCCGCAGCATTGATCGTTAACGGCAAAGTAACTGCGGCCATATGTGAAGAACGATTGAGCCGTACTAAACATGATAAATCGTTTCCTAAGAGAGCAATTGCTTTTTGTGTCGAATATAGCGGTATCACATATACAGATATTGACTATGTAGTATTTTATGAGAAGCCATTAAGAAAGTTCGAACGTATCTTAACTACTCATATATTTCATGCGCCCAATGGGTTCAAAACTTTTGTAAAGGCAATGCCGATATGGTTAAAGGAACGCTTGGACATGAAATCAACGATAACGAAATCTCTGAATGAATTGTGCCATCATAGAATCAAATGGGACATACGTTTCGTTGAGCATCATTTGTCGCACGCTGCAATGGCATATTTCACATCGCCATTTGAAAATGCAGCCATTTTAGTTGTTGATGCTGTGGGTGAAAATGCCACCACATCACTATTCAAAGCCATTGATTGCAAGATTGAATGTATCAAACAACAGAGTTTTCCAAATTCTGTAGGATTGCTTTATTCTGCATTTACTTATTATTTAGGATTCCAAGTGAATTCCGATGAATATAAGGTGATGGGATTGGCTCCCTATGGAGACCTTTGTGCAGGACAAACACAACGGTTTATCAACATCATCAAGACTAAACTCGTAAGCATAGGAGATGATGGAAGCATCATTATAAACCAGAAATATTTCACTTTCATGGTTGGTCTCAGAATGGTAGTTGACCACGTGTGGGCAAATTTATTCGGTATTGCTAAAAGAGAAACTGATGCGCCAATAAAGACTGAGCACATGAATCTTGCCGCAGCTATACAATATGTGACAGAGGGAATCTTCTTGAAATTGGCTGCTCATATAAAAGCTTTGACCAAATGCAACAATATTTGCATATCTGGAGGGTGTGCGCTGAATTGTGCCGCAATGGGTAAAATCAAAGCAAGCGGTTTGTTTTCCGGTGTATTCATACCTTTTGCCCCTGGTGATGACGGAGGAGCAATCGGTGCGGCGTTGGCTTTTTATGCCCTTGCGTCTGGTAAGAGGTGTATGCCAAATGTCTCCCCATATCAAGGATGCTGCTTTAGGAATGAAGAGGTGGAAAAGACACTAAAGGATGAAAAACTTGAATTCAGTTTTCTCCAAGGAGATAATTTATACGATAAAATTGCAGTTTCATTGTCCCACGGGAATATAATTGGTTGGTTTCAAGGAAGAATGGAATTTGGTCCTCGCGCCTTAGGTAATAGAAGTATTTTGGCAGACCCACGAGACCCTTCAATGAAAGATCGTATAAATGCAAAAGTTAAATACAGGGAAACTTTTAGACCCTTCGCACCTGTAGTAACACAAGATGATGCATCTCGATTCTTTGAAGATTCTAACTCTCCATTTATGATGTCAACTACCCAGGTTGGTATGAATACGGCATTGATTCCTGCAGTTACTCATGTTGACAACACTGCAAGAATTCAAACAGTAACCGAAACATCAAATATACAACTATATAGGTTGCTTAAAGCATTTGAAAAATATTCTGGCATCCCGATATTACTGAACACGAGTTTTAATGTTATGGGAGAACCTATCGTCTGTACACCAATAGATGCTATCAAAACATTCAAGGCATCAGGCATAGACATTTTAGTAATAAATAATTATATCGTAAAAAAATGAGTTTGATAAAAGAAATTTTGGCATATATAATAGCAGAGAGAAAATGGTGGTTAGCGCCATTGGCATTTATCCTCTTGATAGTTTCATTATTAGTGTTATTCGCAGATTCTACGGTGGCTCCATTCATATACTCTCTGTTCTGATGAAAAAAGTCTTAAAATACATAAACATGGTCATAAGACCAGTCAATAAGGTTGTCGTATGGATAGCCTTGCTGTTGACATATATCATAATATGCCTATACCATTGTCTGCTTCATCAAAAAACACAGAGATGGATATATAATGAAAAGAAAGTTTCACTTGAGCAAACAAAACATTTATGGTAATCAATAAGTTAAAAAGCGCTTTGCTACTGGCTGTAGTTGTTGCAGCCACATGTAGTTGGAATCATATCGACATGAACTCGGAGGCGATATCCAGTCGTTCTCTATATAGCGCAATTCGTGACAATCAAAAAGACGGATATGAAGTACCAAAAATCATAAGGAAAGGAATTCCTTCACAACTTTTAGAGCGGTTTTCATATAAGACATCCTATAACAAAGAAACACGTACTCCGAACTGAATAGGATAGGCTTTAACTTCAGAACATACTGACGGTGAATATGCAAGGAAAGGACATTCTTTCATACGAAAATTAAATGTGCCGTTTGTAATCTCACGGCATAAGTTTTATACAATTATTTGTTTGTTTTGAGATTAAGACACAAAGAGAGAGAGCACTCACTGGTAGGCAAGTGCGCGGTTGCTACTTGGGCATTTTTATGTTTTATACTGCTGAGTAAGATTTTGAATTTTCATACACGTGCTCTTTCGTCACAAACTTTGCCACTCAGCAGTTGGGACCAGTTTCATTATCGGACTCGGGTTGTTTCAGTAAAAATCGGCCTGTAATTAACTCAGTCACCAGTTTTATATGAAGTAGGCTAATCTTCTTTTGAGAGCTTCACGCTATATCCAAGTTTCTGAAGTTCTTTCTTCAAATACTCCTTGCGCTTCTGCTCTTTCTTATTGGGTACATAGTTGTCACCCCATTCTTTGTAACGTCCACCTGTTGAAAGCACATAATGAATGCATTTGAGTAAGGAATGTCCTACTATCAATGCTTTCTTACTCCCCTTGCGTGGAGCTAAGCGGTTGAAACGCTCCATAAAGAATGTTCCTTTAGCTCTTGAAGCTGCCCATGCAGCCTCCACCAAAGTTTCTTTTACTTGCTTGTCACCGTGATTTGTCCTGCCGCTTTTCTTCTTACCTGCACTCTCGTTGTTCCCTGGACACATTCCTGCCCAAGAACACAGATGTGCGGATGTTGGAAAATTGGACATGTCAAGACCTATCTCTGCAACAAGATCCTCACATACGCGGTTTTGTATGCCCGGTATTTCGCACATGCGTTCAATTGCGTCATGATAAGAGGATAAAACGTCCTTTATACGTTTGTCAAAGTCTAGTATACCTTCTTTCAACGAAGCATTGCATTCGCGGATCTTGCCCAGCATGTAAACCTTATGTTCATCTAAACAACCAGTACATGCTTCCAACATTTCTTCTTTTGTATGCTGGCAACGGCCATGGCGAACGCTTTCTATTTCGGATAACGTAATCTGTTTGCCATCACATAGCATATCTATCAGTTTGACTGCCGTCGCACCGCTTGTATCCCTCAAAACGCTTGATAATTTAATGTTGCCATCTTCAAGAATACGAATGATACGGTTCTTATTGGCCGATACAAATTGTATCAGTTTGCGACGATAGCGTGTAAGGTCACGCAGTTCGCGTTGCGCTTTGGGAGGAATAAAACTGGGCTTGAGCAATCCTGCCATCAGTAACTGGCATATCCACTCACTATCATTCTTGTCTGTCTTGTGCCCTGGAACATTCTTTATGTGACGAGCATTAACAATCCAGATGTGTGGTATGAAGCCTTCAAACACATTGTATATCGGTTTCCAATATACGCCTGTGCTTTCCATGGCCACGTGAGTGATACCCAATGATACCAACCATTCTCTCAATTGTGTCAAAGATCTCGTGAAAGTGTCAAAGCTACGAGTTTCCTTACAGATGCCCTCGCCTTGTACTGCCGCAACCACCACTTTCTTGTGGATGTCCATGCCGCAGCCTCGCGACAGAACCTGAGTGAACTGAACTACTGACATAACTGCATAAATTAGAAGATGAACTATTCTTCTGCAAATATACAGGGATGGCAACCCTTTTCATTCACTTGGGCGACTTTATTAAATTGCCATGAGGGTTTCATTATGAATATTTTGGCTGCAATGGGGGCGTATTGCTTCTTTTCTACCAAGCCTCATGTCAACTTTGACTATGAGATTCCCCCATCTGACGGGCAACTTGTAATTTGGCAATAAAATAAACTTACATAATTTTGACAGGTGACCATTTTATGGCCACCCTTTGTAGGTTGGATGTTTTTTTGCTCTTTACTTTTTAGAATATTACCTCGAACTCGCGTTTATAATATCGGACCATACAAGGTGACTGGATATAAAGGTAAATACCCGAAAAGTACGGTATTAAAGAAACTTGAAGAGGGCAACCGTGACATTAGGGATGATTATGTGAAGCATTGCCATTGGCGAGGAAAACGCATTCCATCTATAGAGCGAAGGCGTTATGCAGAACTCATGTTATTATATACTCCATGACAGAAAACGAACCAATAAAAACTGTTTCAGACGGTATCACATTTCTATCCACTGGCAGATACTATTAAGGTATCAACCAGTGGATAGCTCATGAAAATAGGTGTAATAGACGAATTTTCATACGCAAAAATATATATGTTAATTAATCAATAAGCAGTTCCGCTGGTATTATACATATGCGTTCCTCATTTTCCGTTGTTGATTCTTTTTTCTTCATTAATGCTTCTTTTGCCATACTTACGGCTTTATCGGAAGTGTATGGCGAGCCACAGCTATACAAATCATCTTCTCTTGACTCCAAATCATTTCTTCTTGAGATTATTTCATCATCATCCAACTTTCCTGCCACTATGTCATACATTAAAGCCTCATATTTATTTCTTAAATTATGAGCTTGAGCTGCATATCTTCTATTTTCTGAGGCTTTATTGTCAAGCATACCATCACCGTAACGTAAGCTGAAATAAGATAAAAATAGGACTAACATAGATGATATATAATTCGCAACATCAATTTCAACGCTTCCAAACATTAGTGGTGGCAACGGAAGAATCGATGATAAAACACCTCCTGTGGTTAATACGGTAAGCCAACATATATGCTTCTTCATCAGTTTCGACTTTTTGCAATATATGTCAGCTTGCTTCTCTTGGATTTTGTGAGTCCATGTTACCTTTATATATCTGGATTCAATTCCTTTATATATTATTTTTATTTCCTCTGTCATTTGTCAAAAAAGCGTTTTCTCAACAATAATATATTGGTTTTACTTGATAGAAAGTTGCGCATTTTTTGTTTTGCTATTCCTATTCCTTTTTTTTGCTTATGAAGCTTGCGTAGATTTTCAACATCTCGCTTTTCAATATAGTAATCTATAAGAGCATCGTCACCATGAAGTTCTGCATTCCAAGGAGCTTTATCATATCGTTCATAATAGGCAACCCAATAAAGATGTTCCGCTAAATGTTTGAAAAATGTTGATAATTTGAAACCCTGAGGGTAGTATTCTTGAAAACGCTCTGGTAAGCCAAGACATAACATATTGTCTTTGTATATATGTAAGTCTTGCGGCAGCATTTTTTTCATTTTTGCTATCCTAATGATTTTTCCATCAGTGTTATACACGTATGGATATTCGTTTCTATCATGCATTCTCCAAAGTTGTACTTCTATTTCAAAAATAGATTTAATCGTAACATCATTGAATGTATGATTGATGGAGAAAAGACCTGTGATAACAGATCTTTTCTCATCATAAGACATCTGTGGAAAGTTGTTATTTAACCACTTTATTTCATCTTCTTGAAGTCGAACCATGGACGTACTGGGGTATCTGATATACTTTGTGAGCGATTTTCATTATTAGCTATTACCTTTGGGAACTCTTTTCCAAAGATCTTTCTCCATTCGCAAGAAGCCTCTATCTGCTTTCCATTATCATCATATTGTAGTGCCTTCTGGGCACGACTGTAAGCTGTATTTATATAACTGAAAATACTATCATCGCAATTATTGCGCATGTAATCAAAAAAGTCAAATACAATCTTGGAAAAACATTCGTCTCCTTTTC
>OGKS01001354.1_pt1 | contig 11742 bp, 6 predicted proteins | sample 1572491 | NCBI WGS metagenome assembly OGKS01 (sample SAMEA2582153, study PRJEB24529) | metagenome | biome: Human gut stool | place: China | collected 2011
GGCAGGGGAGACGCGATTCGAATAATAGCGAAGCGAAGGTGCTTGCACCGAAAGCGTAGCGTCAGACGCAACCGTAAACACGTAGTGTTTGTTGCGTGTTCGTAACGATATAATAAAAAAAAAGACTTACTTAATAGTAAGTCTTGGCAGGGGAGACGCGATTCGAATAATAGCGAAGCGAAGGTGCTTGCACCGAAAGCGTAGCGTCAGACGCAACCGTAAACACGTAGTGTTTGTTGCGTGTTCGTAACGATATAATAAAAAAAAAGACTTACTTAATAGTAAGTCTTGGCAGGGGAGACGCGATTCGAATAATAGCGAAGCGAAGGTGCTTGCACCGAAAGCAAAGCGTCAGACGCAACCGTAATGCGACAGCATTGTTGCGTGTTCGTAAAAGACAATAAAAAAAGAAGTCTAATTTGATAGACTTCTTGGCAGGGGAGACGCGATTCGAACACGCAACCGGCGGTTTTGGAGACCGCTGCTCTACCGTTGAGCCACTCCCCTAAATTTGCAACGCTAACATTATAACTTATTATAAAATTTAAGTCAATCGATTGTGTTGTCGAAACAAAAATTAGAGGTTAAAAATGTACGATTATAAACTTGGTATCGTCGGTGCGGGCAATATGGCAAACGCGATCCTGAACGGAATTTTAAGGACGGGAGTGATTTCGCCCGAAAAAATCGTTGTGAGCGATATTGACGACAAAAAACTTGAAATTATCAAAAATCAGGGCGTAAATACCGTAAAAGACAACAAAGTATTATTCAAAAATGCCGAATTTATAATACTTGCCGTAAAACCGCAGGTCGCAAAAGCCATATTCCGCGATTTTGAAAAGATTGAAAATCTGAAAATAATCAGCATTATGGCAGGCATTACGAAAGACACCTTGAAAGGCTTTTTCGACGGCGCGAAAGTTGCGAGAATTATGCCGAATACGCCTTGTCTTTTAGGAGAAGGCGCGTGTGCAATCGACGCGGGTGATTTTGATGACGACGGCAAAACACTTGTTTTTGACATTTTCAAAAGCCTAGGGAAAGTTGTCGAACTTGATGAAAAGTACTTTGACGCGGTTACCGCCGTCAGCGGCAGCGGCCCCGCATACGTTTATACTTTCATAAAGGCGATGATCGACGCGGGCTGTGATATGGGACTTTCCGACAAAATCAGCGAAGAACTGACGCTTCAAACTTTTGTCGGCGCGGTCAAAATGGTTGAAAACCGCACGACCGACATCGAAACGCTCATCAAAAACGTTTGCAGTCCCGGCGGTACGACAATCGAAGCCGTAAAATCTTTCAAGGAAAATAACCTTGAAGAAATCATAAAAGACGGCATGAGAAAGTGCGAAAAAAGAAGTAAGGAGCTTAGTGAAAATGCCTGAACTGAAACACGTTGATATTTATACCGACGGCGCGTGCAGCGGAAATCCCGGAGCGGGCGGCTGGGCGGCAATCCTTATATACAAGGGCGTCGAAAAGCAGGTGAGCGGATATAACAAGGACACAACGAACAATCGTATGGAGCTTTTTGCGATTATCCAAGGGCTTCGTCAGCTGAAAGAGAGATGCGACGTAACGGTTGTCAGCGACAGCGCATATGCGACCGATCCGTTCTTGCAAGGCTGGCTCGAAGGCTGGAAAAAGAACAACTGGCGCACCGCCTCGAAAGACGACGTGAAAAACGTCGACCTCTGGAAAAGCCTTGTTTTCGAGGTGGAAAAACACAAGGTTAGTTTTGTGAGAGTGAAAGGACACGCCGACAACGTTTACAACAATCGTTGCGACAAAATGGCGCGGGAGGAAATCAAAAAAGCCCTTAAATGATTTAACGAAAATAACAAAAATAAAAGCCGTGATTTTCAGAATCACGGCTTTTTTTTGCAACAATTTTACGAAATGTGATATTTTTTTGTTTTATACAAAATGCAGTAAACGCATGCGCTGAGCGGTATGTTCAAAAGAAGTATCGCGGGGAGTATTATCGGCGCCATCATCGAATTCACGTCGTTTATGTTTGCGCCGAATCCGAAGAAACCGACCAGACATACGATGACCAACAGGTTCAGATACAGCATGAAACGGTTTAGTATCGACGTCTTGAAATTGTAATTCGCATGCACGCGTTTGTCGGGGTTCAGCGTCCAGATTACAAACGGCACGGCAGGCACGACAAGGGCGATAATGCAAACCGAAGCGTATACCATCGGCGAGAATTTTTCCCTGAAAATCGCAAACCCGATAAGAACTTCCAGACATATCAATGCGTAAAGAATTGCGTAACAATCGCGGTTTAAGCGGTTTTTCTTTATGTAATTTAAGGAATAGTAGTTTTCGGTATTCTCGCGCGAGTACGGTCTTAATTTGTAGCCTTCCGAAAAGAGTTTCGTTTTAAGGTCGATACTGCTTGCGGGTTTTTGTTTGATTTCGACGTCGTCGTCGGACTGCGACGTCGTGTTACGAAGCCCCGAAAACGCGTCGCGATAATTCACGGTGTCGTCGTTCTGACGGAAACTGAACGAAGCGGCGGGCGCAACGGGCGAGCGTTCGATATTGACGCGCGCGCCTTCTTTTGGCGCGGGTTCTTCCTTTTTGTTGTACTTATCGAAGACGTCTTTCGGATCGTAATGCTTTTCTGTCCGGTTACTTTCTGTTCTATTGTCTGTTTCATTGATCGTCTGATTCTGAAATGTTATCTTCACGCCTGTCGTCCTTTAAATCCTCTTACGAATGCAAGCATTTAAAGAGGTCTTATTGATATTTACATGTCTCTGAATAGTTATGAAAAAAGATGAGTGCACTTTTGGTCACACTCATCTTCTATTTCGGTTGTTTTATGTAATTTCTTAACCTGACCTAGAACAGAAATACTGCTGCACCGTAGGGCGGCAGATCAAAGCTGATGGAATAATCCTTATAATGATAAGGCTTTTTCTCCGCCATAATCTCTGTGGGAATCTCGTTGCCCCAGCCGCCGAACCGTTCCTCATCACTGTTCAGCAGAAGCTTATACTTTTTCTTCTTAGGCACGGGAACGGTATAGTTCTCCCATTTCATCGGGGTCATATTGAGTACAAACAGCAGATTATTCTTGCCACTGGAACATTTTCTCACGAAGCAGTATGTACTGTGCTCCGCATCATCCGCGTTCATCCATTCAAAGCCGTCCCAGTTATTGTCAATCTCGTACAGAGCAGGGTATTTACAATACAGCTTTAACAGCTCCTTTACATAAGTATGTACGCCCTGATTCAGTTTCTCTCCTAACAGATACCAGTCAAGCTCACGCTCTTCACTCCACTCTCGTTCCTGTCCGAAATCCTGTCCCATAAATAATAATTTCTTGCCGGAATGCCCGAACATGTAGCTATACCCCACACGAAGGTTGGCATATTTATCTGCCGGATATCCGGGCATTTTATTCACCATGGAGCACTTCAGATGTACCACTTCATCATGAGACAATGGCAGAATATAATTCTCACTGTCGTTATAGCTCATGGCAAAGGTCATGGCGTAATGATCGCCTTTGCGGTACAGAGGATCCAGCTTCATATACTCGCAGAAATCATGCATCCAGCCCATATTCCACTTGAAGGAAAATCCTAAGCCTTCCTCCCCGATACCACTGGTAACATTAGGCCATGCGGTAGATTCCTCGGCAATCGTCAAAAATCCCGGATAAGTTCCGCGGATCACTGAATTCAGATGATGGAAGAACTCAATGGCTTCCAGGTTTTTATTGCCGCCAAATTTATTCGGCAGCCATTGTCCTTCCTTTTTACCGTAATCCAGATACAGCATGGATGCTACTGCATCTACACGGATACCGTCTACATGGAACTCTCTCAGCCAGAACAGAGCATTGGCTACCAGAAAGTTTTTCACTTCATTTTTGCCATAATTAAATATCTTCGTTCCCCATTCAGGATGCTCTCCCAAACGGGGATCGGGATGTTCAAATATGCACTGTCCGTCAAATTCTGCCAATCCGTGTGCATCGGTTGCAAAATGCGCCGGTACCCAGTCCAAAATGACTCCGACACCTGCCTTATGCAGTTCATTGACGAGATACATAAAATCCTTGGGTGTTCCATAACGGGAAGTTGGCGCATAGTATCCGGTCACCTGATATCCCCAGGAGCCATCATACGGATGTTCTGCGATTCCCATAAGCTCTACATGGGTGTATTTCATCTCTTTCAGATATTCCACGATCCGGTCGGCGAACTCACGATAATTATAAAATCCTTCCGCAGTGCCGTTATTGGGATGCTTCATGAAAGAACCGATATGGCACTCATAGATTGCCATGGGTTCCTTGTTCATATCTTTTTTATCCCGGGCTTCCATCCACTTGGAATCCTTCCAGTCGAATCCCGTGATATCCGTAACGATGGACGCTGTGCCCGGTCGGTATTCCGCATAATTGGCAAAAGGATCGGCTTTGTACAGCTTTCTGCCATCCCTCGCATAGATCAGGAACTTATACATTGTTCCTTCTTCCACGCCGGGAACGAACAGCCCCCAGATACCGCCCTCTCCCAGCTTCTGCATGGGATGCGATTCCTCGTTCCATTCATTGAATGTTCCGATGACATTCACCTGTGCTGCATTTGGTGCCCATACCCCGAAATAGACTCCCTGCACACCATCTTCCGTCGACAGATGCGCACCCAGTTTTTTATAAATATCATAGTGCGTTCCCTGGGCAAAAAGATACTGATCTGCTTCGGAAATAAATACCTTCTCCTTCGTCATAGCTGCGCCTCCCGCTATATATTTTTAACTATTCAGAACCCCATTCGCAAAATCGCATTTTCAATGCTTTCCTTTTGCTCATGTGGTTACTTCGCCCTATAAACATTGATAAATGTTCTTACGAATGCAAGCATTCAACGCCCATTCGTCAATGTTTACATGGCTCTGAATAGTTATACAAAATCTTTCTCAGTGAGGATGATCATATCCTCATCGTCATATCTCTTGGCAAACAGAACATCAAAGAAATGTTTTAATGTCTTTTTATTCGCATGAGCGATTGCTTCATCCACGATTTCTTTTACATCCACCACGGTAACTACATGATCTATCGTCTGCATATCCTCGATTCTGGTATGCAGTGCGAGAACTCCCAGCTCATCAATGGAGTACTCCATTTCCCGGGCGTATTGTCTTCCGAATGCCACCAGTGTATCGTTACTGAGGGCTTCCACATCCATGCGGGCTGTAAAGCTTTCTTTCAGTTTTTCATGCTTTTCCAAGAAACGGTCGATCTCACGCTTGGTATCCTCCAGGATAATAACGATTCCCTGATTCTCCTGCTGCAGGGCTTTATACAAGGTGTTCACTGTAGTATCGTTCATTTCCGATGCCTTGCCGATAATAAGCGCTCCGTTTTTCAACTTGGATAATGTATCGGCAACGTCCTTTTTATTCAGCGCATGGCCGGAGATTTTGGCAACTTTTCCGGAGAAATTGCTGTCGGTAGCCTGAATCTCCCGGATCATATTTTTCGCAAGAGATAAGGTATCCATGCCTTCTTCACCGGTGATGATCACATTGCCGGTATAGGCAGCCAGGCTGATATTATCAATGGCTTTGACTAACTGTTCTCTTGCGGACTTACTCTGAATAAAGGGAGCATACAGCTCGCGCTCTTCTCTGGTAAGCGCACGGACTTTTGCCTTGTCTCTCTCCACTACGGGAGGCTCCGGTGTCTGCGGTTGCTCATCCTCATGGACTTCTTCTACCGCTTCTTCCGGCTCCTCTTCAGCCTCTGCTACGGATTCCTCCGATGCTTCCTCGGTCTCTGCTGTGGTTTCTTCCGATGCTTCTTCGATCTCTGCTGTGGTTTCCTCCGGCACCTCTGGGATTTCTGCAGCCGGCTCCTGCGTTACTTCCATATCGACGGAAGCTTCCGGTTCCTCTGTTGCGGGTTCTTCCTCATGTTCCGCTACGGCAGGTTCCTCTTCAAGTTCTTCTACCTCTTCAGTGTCAACGATATCCGTATCAGCAGGCTCCCGCTCTGGCTCTTCTTCAGAAACTTCCGCAGGAGCCTTTTCTGTTTCATCGTTTACATCTGCAATCTCTTCCAGCTCTTCAACTTCATCTGTATCCGTAACCGTATCAGCATCCACCGCTTTTTCTTTTTCCAGTTTTTCTAACAGTCCATCTCTTACCGCCTGTTCAAATTCCGTGAACATGGCACCGGTCTGCTGTAATACATGCTGGCGAACTTCTTCTTCTCTCTTTTCGAGGTTTTCTTTCTTTTTACGCTCCCACTCTGCCAGAATGTCTTCAATATTCATCTGACCGGTAATCTGCTTCTCGATGCTTTCCGCCTCGGGCATTACCAGGCTGATCTGGCCGTCGGATTCCTGTGCCAGTACATTCGCCAGCTCCTTTGGAGGTTCCACCGGCGTGGTCGCTTCCGGCTCCACTTCTGCTTCCGATAATTCCGGCACAACATCCTGTTTCTTAAGAGATGCCGGTTCCTCCGGCAGGATTTCCTCGGTCTCTACCTCCGGAACCTGAGACAGATCACCGATCTCTCCGGTCTCACCAAAGAATACCTCGGAACCTTCGATCTGCTCGGTCTCCGGCTCCAGATCATCCTCACTGACCTCTGCAATCTCCGGATAATCCAGAGATTCTGTATCGGAATCCATCATAGGTGCTACGATAGAACGGGTAATGGAGTCCGATGTCGCTTTTGCGGTATCTTCTTTTGGCTCCTCACCGAGGACTTCACGAAGTCCCGCTGCAAGTTCCGCCTGCAGATTGATGGTATTATACTGCCCCACATCCATGGTCTTCACATGAATATCGAGATCATCCTGTACCGGCTGTGCGGAGGTCTCCTGAGCCGGTTGCTGCACGGTTTCATAGACCTGAGTATCTCCGGATATCCGGTCATAGTTATCCTCCGGAACATAGCCCTGATTCTGATCATAACTTCCGTCCTGAGAATAGTCCTGCGCATACCCCTGGCTTTGATCATAGTTCCCATCCTGGGAATAATTCTGAGTATAATTCTGATCATACCCCTGACCCTGATCATAGCTTCCGTCCTGGGTGTAACCCTGATCATAACCCTGATTCCCGCTATACCCGTTATCCTGCACAGAGTTCTGCGACGGGATATAGCTTCCGGGCGCGTCGAACCGATGATCGTATTTTTCCTGCTGCTCCGGTGTCAACGGCTGATGGAGCATTTTCAGTTCCATTGCCTTAATAACGTATTTTCCCTCGCCAAACCAGAGGATCAGTTCATCACATTCCTCTACGCATCTGGCTGCCAGTCCGACTCTATGATACAAATAGGCCAGTTCATATGCCCATTTTTCCCTATAATCTCTCTTCTTGAGTTCCTCCAGAACAGCAATTCGTTCTTCCAGACTCACATCCTGCGCCTCATACAATTTATACTGCAAAATGTACCTTCCCGGATCCTTGGGCGCCACCTGTACAAATTCCTTATAATATTCTATTGCCTGCACATATTCTTCCATTTTAATGGAAAGTTCGCACAGGGAATAGCAGATGGTCCTTCCGCCGGGACGTCGCTCATATGCTAAAAGCAACATATCTCTGGCATCCTCATATCTGCGATTGATCTTATAGAGGTCGCTGATCGTACACAACATCATGACACTTTTTACACGACGCCAGTCAATCGTGTCGGCAATTTCAGCCGCCTGTACATATTCTCCCCGGCTGATCAGGTCTTTGATTTCTTCCGCTCTTAATTTATATTCACTCTTATCCAAGGTATTTCGCTCCCTTAACCTTTTCTTGTCCTAAGTCCCTTATTTCATCAAAGCAGACTGTCCCACTTTTTTCTTATTCAGTGTATCATAGTCACTATACGTATGTCAAAATCAAACTAGGGAAATTGTAGTATAAATTGAGAGTTTACGCGAGCAATGAGCCGCGGCAAACATCTTCGGAAGGACATTCCGTCCACCGTGGACGTTCTGTGTTTTGAAAATCCTATGAAAAAGCTCTAAGTCTATCTCGTGTTACTGGTTTGTATATTCCTCCAAAGTCATTTACATACTGAATTCTTGTTTTCAAATTTTATACATGTGTTTCCTAAAGCGATTTACATACCTATTTTCCGTTTTAGCCTATTGCGCATGTGTTTTCCCGGTTATCATACATGCCGGATCATCATTTTTTGCTTTAAGGCATGTATTTTCTGACTTGTTATACATACCTAATTATGACTTTTGAATTATTCGCATGTATTTCCTACTTTTTTGTACATACTAAATCCTTGTTTTTAACTTCCGCACATGTATTATCAAATGCTCTGCTTAAATAATCGGGATGTTTTTCATAACCCAGCAGAAAAGGACTGCTCCCACAGTTGTAGCTAGCATCCGAGTCCGGGGCGGGCAGCCCTACGTTACGAGCCATGCACGCAATTCATAAATGTGTCGCATAGGACGTTCCACATTTATGAATTGACGGCTGTCGAGTGTGTCCGTTGGACGCACAGTATAAAGTTAAAAAGCAAAAACAGCGACTTGTGAGCAAGCTCCCAGATCGCTGTTTTCGTTTTAACTTTGCATGGCTCGTAACTCTCAATTTATTAATTAGGTTCTGGTTTTCTCCACTAATTTGGCATACTCTGCTTCATCAATATGGTACTTTTTTCGGATAATCATATAGGATATCGCCAGCGCCATGAGCGGAATGAGTACCATTCCAACACGGAACAGGATTCCCTGCGCAGTCGTAATTTCTCCGATATAGCGATTCGCCTCTGCCAGTGCCGCTTCACTGGATATCTCGCCGCGGTTCACTTCTATCTCCAGGGCACTGATGCTCCGGCTCTTGGCATAAATTCCGCTCACGATCAATACTAGTGTAGATAACCCCTGATTGATTCCGCCTGCCAGTTTCACACTAAAAGAACGCACCGCAGATATTACCGAATCGTGTCTTTCATGGAATCTCGCCTCATCATATTCGATCGTATTGTTAATCATCACGATGATCACAAGATTCATCAGCCCCTGAAAGAAAAAGATAACAAAACCTATCGCATTCAATAAAACTACATTTTTCGGAAGCACGTAACCAAATCCCATAAAACAGGCATATCCAATCAATAATGCTGCAAAACACACATTAAGCATTTTCTGTCTCGTAAAATGTTTTGCCAGAGTCGCATAACTCGCCTGGGAGATCAGCATTCCCAGACCATACATCACCGTAAAATAAAATACCAGATTACCGCTTTCCGAATATCCGTATTCTATATAAAAAAAGTTCACGCCAAAAATAATAAGAATATTGCAGGTAATGTTAAAAAAGATAGAAGCAATTCCCGCTGCCACCAATTGATCATTTCTCATAAAAATATGATACATGTCCTTTAATGACAGTTTATCTTTTTGTTCTTCTCTGTCATTTTCCTTGATTCCAAAGGCAGTCAGCATCTGAAATGCAATCAGGCAGAGTGCTACCACAACCGCTACGATTCTGTATGCTTTCACCGCATTTCCTGCGATCACAACAGGAACTACTCCCGCCACGGAAAACTGTCCGATACATACAAAAATGCTCATAATCGTTACCAGAGAATCTCTCGTTCCGGGATCTGAACTTAAGGAGGGCAGCACTCCCCAATAGGCAATGTCATTCATGGTGTAAGTCATTCCCCACAGAAGGTAGAAGAGACTGTAAAATGCGACAAATCCCCACCCACTCGGTCGGATAGTAAATAAACACACAATAACAATCGCATTTGTAAGCGAACCAGCTAATATCCACGGCTTAAATTTTCCCATTTTAAAATGCGTATTTTCTATAATAATTCCCATGAGCAGATCATTTATCGCATCCCAGACCATACATAGGATCATTGCCCCGCTGATCACGGCAAACTGCGCACTTGTAAGATTCATGGTATATTGCACATATAGGATCAGATACATGCTTACCAGAGCATATGCTGCATCTCTTCCCGTTGCTCCGATACAATAGCTCCATTTCGTTCTTGCATCTAACTTATCCCTCATTTTTTGCCCTCCTGTTCGCGGAATCCACAATTCTCTGAATCGTACTGTGTTTTATCATGCCGCCACTCTGATTACATACGCTGTCAATATTTCCTTCAAGAATCCCTTCTGACATCATCCTCACTTCCGGGTCATTGAACGGTTTGGAAAAATAAAGCACTCGCGCAGCCAGCATTCCTATACGGCTCCACTTTCTTGCCGGGGCTGAATACGGCTGCATCTGCCGCAACGAATTTTTCGTTGTGAACTCACCCGGTTTCGTATGCGAAAAACAGGTACGCTGGTAGGTATAGACAGCATCAAAATCTTCTTCCGACAACGGTATCGATGTATGGATCGTCAACGGGCATTGTAGTTTCACTCCCTCCACACAGATACTTTCCGACAGCCGGATATCCTGCAGCGATGCACCTACCTGAATCTCGTACTCCCCACCGATCACCCGGAATTCTGAATCCTGGTATACCGAAAAAGCTCCGGTATCCAGCATGATCTCTACTTCTTTTTTCTCTCCGGGCTGCAAATGTATCTTCCGAAAGCTTCGCAGTTCCCTTCTCGCCCTGAAATCTCCCGTTTCCGGGTTCTTCACATATACCTGGGCAATCTCACATCCGGCGGTATCTCCGGTATTTTCCACTGCAAAAGTAATCCGGCAATTCTGCTTTACATCCCGATGGACTTTCAGATCCGTATACGCAAAATTCGTGTAGCTTAACCCATACCCAAAGCAGTAACGCACAGGAATCCGGAAGGTATCGTAATATCGATATCCCACAAAAATACTTTCCCGATATTCTACATCATCCAAATGGTTTTTCTGCTCGCCCTGCCTACCAAAATATCCATAGCTCGGCACATCCGTTTCCCTATAAGGAATGCTCTCTGCCAGTTTGCCGGAGGGACTGGTGTCCCCCAGGACGATCCCGGCACAGGCTTCCGCAACCGCTTCTCCGCCAAGGTACATCTGTAACAACGCTTTACATTTTGATGGCAATTCCATATTGTAAGGGGCCCCACTTATAGATACAAAACCGATGTCTTCATTTACTTTCAGCAGCTGTTCCAGTAAAATGCTCTGATTTAACGGCAGTTCATAACTTTCCCTGTCATAGCCTTCTCCTTCTGCCATCTCCGCGAGTCCACCGAAAAACAGCACCGGTATCTGTCTCTTTTTCGCATCCTCTACCTTTTTGCAGGCTTCCTTTTCCAGTCTGTGGCTCCTATGAAAAGTAGAATTTTTATATCCTTTGGCATAACATATTTTTATATCTCTTTTTTCAAATGCCTCCACAAAGGAAATAACTCTCTCTGTATGGATATGGCTGCTGCCGCCTCCCTGGATCCGGGGCGTTGATGCCATATCCCCTATGATCAGAATTTCCTTTATTTCTTTTGACAATGGGAGAAACTCTTCATTTTTAAGAAGAACAGCGCTTTCCTCCTCAATTCTTTTTGCCAAATCATGATGTCGTTCTCTGGTCTCTGCCAGGACCTCTTTTCTGCGTTTTTCCGGCAAAATATTCCCGGCATAATCTGTGTTTACTCTTTCTATTCTTTTTATAGCAGTTTCCAGAGTCTCCTGCGGCAGTTTTCCTGATTGTATAGCCTCCAGAATCTGCGCATAATGGTTACCGCAGCTGTCCGGCATCTCCACATCCATTCCCGCCGCCACACAGGCCGGCAGATCCACGCAGGCTCCCCA
>OGKS01001359.1_pt1 | contig 11662 bp, 9 predicted proteins | sample 1572491 | NCBI WGS metagenome assembly OGKS01 (sample SAMEA2582153, study PRJEB24529) | metagenome | biome: Human gut stool | place: China | collected 2011
GCTGCTGCATGTCTGCATCCGCTACGGCTACGATAACCTGCCAGATTGCTGGCGGAACGGGCCCGATACCGTGGACACCCCCACCGGCCGCTACCGCACCAATTTTAATATCCCGGCTGCCGTGTGCGCACTGGATGAGCTGATGGAACAGGAAGGTATTCAGGTCGTTTTTGATACCAACTTCTGCGCGCCCATCATGGAGGGTAAAACCTGCAAGGGCGTCATTGTCGAAAACAAATCCGGACGCACCGCCTACCTGGCCAAGGCCTTTGTGGATGCCAGCGGCGACCTGGACCTGATGTTCCGGGCCGGCGCTCCCACCGAAACACAGCGGAGCATTGTTTCCCACTGGGCACATGAAATAGACCTGGATACCATGAAAAAAGGCCTGGAGACCGGGCAGGCCCTGCAGGCACTGCCGCTGCGCTGGCTGGGGCTTCGCCCCGATGCCGATAACAGCGAGGCGGAGATCCCCATGTACTATGGCACCACCAGTGAGGGCGTCAACGGATATATCCGTACCAGCCGCAAGCTGGCGCTGGACTACTTAAAGCAGCACCAGAGCCCCTCCTACGCGCAGATGACCCTGCCGCTTATGCCGCAGTTCCGTATGACCCGCCGGCTGGTTGGCAAGGAGCAGCTGGAGGTAGTGCCTGACCGGTATGTGGAAAGCTCAATCGGCTGCATGATCCACTCTCTGGAAATTCCTGCCGAAGTATACGAGTTCCCATACGGCGGCCTCATCGATACCGAGATCACCAACATTGCCGCAGCCGGAAGGATCGTTTCCGCCACCGGCCGCGGCTGGGAAGTCGCACGGTTTATTCCCGCCTGTGTTCTCACCGGTGAAGCTGCCGGCTTGGCTGTTTCCATGGCTGCCAAGGAGAATATCAGCCTGCAGGCGCTGGATGTGCCCGCCCTGCAGCACACTTTGGCCAGCCGCGGCGTCAAGATCCACATGGATGAAGCCCTGCGCCGGAACCGCCGCCCCCAGCCCGGAGAAAAGAAGGACCCCAAAAAGACGGATGCCACATCCGTTGTTCGGGCGGATTCCCTTTCCTACCGTCACTGAGACACTGAGGAAGCCCCGCTGCATTGCCTACCCGCTGCCATAACCAAAAGGAGGGCGCACTATGGAGATCCAATACCTGAAGACTGTACTGCTGGTGGCCACCCACCTGAATTTCAGCAAGGTCGCTGAGGAGATCCCCTGTGCGCCCTCCTCGGTCTCCCGGCAGGTGAAGTGTGTGGAGGAGGCCCTGGGCATCACCTTATTTGACCGTCCCGTCCGGGGCGAGCGCCTGAAGCTGACAGGGCCGGGCACCAGCGTTCTTCCCTATATCGCACAGGTGGTGGGACAATATGAATCGCTGGAGTTTCACATCAGCCGGCTGAAGGGCCAGGATGAGAAGCCCTATACCATCGGTCTTCCTCTGGGGCGCATCAGCATAAAAACCGAGTGCCTGCTGATGGAAAAATTCTATCTGTATGCCCCCGGGCACAATATTCAGTTTCTATTTTACCAATCCTCGGAGGTCGAAGCCTGCCTGCGCAGTCGGGAATTTGACGCGCTGCTGGTCACTCGTGTCTTTTGGCAGGAGGACCGTAATAAAACGCCTGCCTTCTGCACCATACCGGGTACCCGCTGTACCCTGCTGCACAATCAGCCGCTATGTATTGTCATGCGGGCGGACCACCCCTTGGCTGGACAAGCGGAAGTAGATGTGGGCGACCTGCGGGAGCAGAGCTTTATCCTGTACTATGATCCCATCCGGGAAGGGATCCGTACCGGAGATATTCAAACAGACGGTTTTCTCCGTCACTGCCAGCAAGCCGGATTTGTGCCCAAGCTGGAGATCATCTCCAAGAACATCTCCGAGCTGCGCAATGTATGCGTAGAAAACTTCAACTGGGTCTACCCCACCTTCCAGCCGAACTGGATGCTTCCCTCTTCCCAGATTCGGGCTGTCCCACTGAAGGATCCCCTGTATGGCTCTGAATACTATCTGATTACCGCCGAGGACCACACTGATGACACCACTGAAATAGTCCGGCGGTTCTTCCGGCAAACCTTCTCTGCGGATTAAATCGCCCTCCGTAAATAAACAAACTGAAGTCCTCCGCATGGGATCCCACGCGGAGGACTTCAGCATATATATTCGGTTTAGAATTCCGCAAAGCCGGTGGTACGGGGGAAGGGCAGTACATCACGGATATTCGGGATGCCGGTGACATACATGATGAGCCGCTCGAAGCCCAGGCCGAAACCGGCGTGGCGCGCGCCGCCGAAGCGCCGCAGGTCGAGGTACCACCAGTAGTCCTCCTCATTCAGCCCCAGCTCGTGGATGCGGTCCAGCAGGATGTCCAGACGCTCCTCACGCTGGCTGCCGCCGATGATCTCGCCGATGCCGGGAACGAGGCAGTCCGCCGCCGCGACGGTCTTGCCGTCGTCGTTGAGGCGCATATAGAACGCCTTGATCTCCTGCGGATAGTCGGTGACGAACACGGGGCGCTTGAAGATCTGCTCTGTCAGATACCGCTCATGCTCGGTCTGGAGGTCGATGCCCCACTCGACGGGATAGTCGAACTTCTGTCCGCTCTCCTTTAAGAGCTTGACGGCCTCGGTGTAGGTCACGCGGCCAAAGTCGGACTCGGCAACGTGCCTAAGTCTCTCGATGAGCCCCTTGTCGACAAAGCTGTTGAAGAACGCAAGATCGTCCGGGCAGCGCTCCATCACGCGGCGAATGATGTGCTTGATCATCGCTTCCGCCACTTCCATGTCGCCGTTGAGGTCGCAGAAGGCCATCTCCGGCTCGATCATCCAGAACTCGGCGGCGTGGCGCGCGGTGTTGGAGTTCTCCGCGCGGAAGGTCGGGCCGAAGGTGTAAACGTCGCCGAACGCCATAGCGAAGTTCTCGGCGTTGAGCTGGCCGGAGACGGTCAGGCTCGTCTTCTTGCCGAAGAAATCCTTGCTGTAATCGATCTGGCCGTCCTCGGTGCGGGGCGGGTTTTCAAGGTCGAGCGTCGTCACCTGGAACATCTCGCCCGCGCCCTCGCAGTCGCTGCCGGTGATGATGGGGGTGTTGACGTAGACAAAGCCGCGGCTCTGGAAGAACTCATGCACGGCGTAGGCCGCCGCGCTTCTCACGCGGAATGCCGCGGAGAAGAGGTTCGTGCGCGGGCGCAGATGCTGAATGGTGCGCAGATATTCGACGCTGTGGCGCTTTTTCTGCAAGGGATAGTCGGGGCTGGACGCACCCTCGATCTCGATCTCCGTTGCCTTGACCTCGAGCGGCTGCTTGGCCTCGGGCGTCAGCACCACCGTGCCGCGCACGATGAGCGCGGCGCCGACGTTCTGCGCGGCGATCTCCTTATAATTGGAAAGAGAATTCGCGTCCATCACCACCTGCAAATTGCGGAAGCACGAGCCGTCGTTCAGCTCAATGAATCCAAAGGTTTTCATATCGCGGATGGTCTTCGCCCAGCCGCACACGGTGACGCTTTCGCCGCCGTAGCGCTCGCTGTCGGCGAAGATCGCGGCAATTCTCACTCGTTCCATAATAATTTCCTTTCCTTTTGTGGGTTTTCGCGGGATAATGCGCTTATTATATGCTACTTTCTGTGCGATTGCAAGCCCCGCTTTTGATTGACTTTTCGGAATTTGTGTGTTATCTTAAAAACTTACCTCAAAAGGTAAACGTGAAACTTTCACCTATTACTTTACAGGAGGATTTTAACATGAACAAGTATCTGGACATCGCCCCCGAGGTCGCCGAGGCGCTCAAAGCCGGCAAGCCCGTCGTGGCGCTCGAATCCACCATCATTTCCCACGGCATGCCCTACCCGCAGAACGTCGAAACGGCGCTCAAGGTCGAGAGCATCATCCGCGACGCGGGTGCAGTCCCCGCCACCATCGCCATCATCGGCGGCCGCCTCAAGGCCGGCCTTTCCAAGGAAGAGATCGACTACCTCGGCCGCACCGGCGCGGGCATTCCCAAGGCCTCCCGCCGCGACCTGCCCGTGCTCGTCGCGCAGGGCAAGGACGGCGCCTGCACCGTCACCACCACCATGATGATCGCCGACATGGCGGGCATTCGCGTGTTCGCCACCGGCGGCATCGGCGGCGTGCATCGCGGCGCGCAGGAGACCTTCGATATCTCCGCCGACCTTGAGGAGCTGGCAAACACCTCCGTCATGGTCATCTGCGCGGGCGCGAAGTCCATTCTCGACCTCGGCCTCACGCTCGAATACCTCGAGACCCACGGCGTCACCGTTATCGGCTACGGCACCGACGAGCTGCCCGCGTTCTATACGCGCAAGTCGGGCTTCGGCGTCGACTATCAGCTCGACACACCGGAAGAGCTTGCCAAGACCTTCCACGTCAAGCGCGAGCTGGGTCTGCGCGGCGGCCTTCTCGTCACCAACCCCATTCCCGAGGAGTACTCCATGGACAAGGCCGTCATCGACAAGGCCATCGCCGAGGCCGTCGAGGACGCGAAGAAGGACGGCATTCACGGCAAGGCCACCACGCCGTACCTGCTCGCCAAGATCAAGGATCTCACCGGCGGCGACAGCCTCGATTCCAACATCCAGCTCGTCTTTAACAACGCCCGCCTCGGCGCGGCGGTGGCGGTCGAGCTTGCGAAGCTCGAAAAGTGAGATATTTTGCCGCCTATCTCGCCGCTGTCAATTTCATCACCTTTTTCGTCTACGGCGCGGATAAGCGCCGCGCCAGAATCCCCGGCGCGCGCCGCGTCCCCGAAAAAACACTCTTTGCACTCGCGCTGCTGCTCGGCAGCGCGGGTGCTCTTTTGGGCATGCGCGTCTTTCACCACAAAACGCGCCACTGGTATTTCCGCTTCGGCATTCCGGCGATCTTACTCTGTCAGATCGCGGCGGGAGTATATGTGTACATGCGGTTTTTCGCGGCGTAAAAAATTTTTTGAAATTTTTTGTCCGTTCCTGCAACAAATCCCCCCTTTCCTGCGTCTAAATCATATACAGGGGGGCGGCAGGAAAAATTGGAAAATAAAGTTTTTCTGAAATTTGCGTTTTCCTGTTCCCTTATTTCCCACGGCATGATATAATGCCGGTGTATGAGAACGGCTCTGTGCGCGCAGAGCCAATCACAAAAATGAGAAAGGATGAAGAAAATGATGAAGAAATTTCTCTCATCGCTGCTGGCGTTGACCATGATTTTAAGTCTGGTCATCGTTCCGGCAAACGCCGCTGCGGACGATATCAGTCTTTCCAAGACAACCGTAAGTGTCGTTAAGGACGGAGCATCAGACTCTGTTACGGCCACTGAGCCTACTTTGACTGATTGCGAAGAACTCTCCGGCAAAGAGGGTTATACACTTAATTCTACTTCGTGGTTGTGGACGACATCTTCGAAGGCTTTCACTATTTCAGGTGAAGCGACTTCGACCGTCAATATTAGCGGTAAGAGTAAGACCTCTTCGGCTCAGACGCTTGTCTGCACCTACACGGCAACTTATAAAAAGGACGGCTCTGACGATATCATCGTTACGAGACGCGCTGAGGTCAATGTTACCGTCACCGACCCGCAGGGCGATTTCGCCAATGACATCAGCATCAAGGTTCAGGGCAATGAATACAAGAATGGTCTGAAGTACATTGGTGATACTCTTAGCGCAGATGACATTTCGGTTACGTTAAAGTCCTCCGCAATCAACAAGTATAATAGCGATTTTAATGCTACCAAGACTGTTAACGGGAAGAGCGCGACTATTCGCGCTACTGCTACCCTCAAGGATAACACTTCTGTCTCTTACGACACGACCATTACCGTGACGTATGCGACTGGTGCAGTTTCCATTAAAGCTGATGGTAAAGACACCGATCCCGCTACGCCTATTGTTGTCGTTTCCAATCAGGAAGTTGCATTAGCTGCAAGCTATGTTGGTAACGATTCTGCAACCTGCAAGTGGACTGGTAATGGTGGCTTTTCTCAAAACACCAGCAAGGCCCCCACTTGGACTGCGCCGGAGTCCTCTTCCAGCAGTGGTGATGAGTACACCCTCACTTGCACATTTACCGATGGTAGCGTTGAAAAAACTGGTACTGTCAAGTTCAAGGTTGTCAAGGATCACTATAAGGCAATGCCTGCGAATGGTGACACCAGCTTTGTCCTTACCCCGAACAAAAAGAGCGAGACGATTGTCACGCCTTACATTCAGGACACCAACCCCGGCGGCACTGCTTATACCTCCGGTGTTACTTTTGACAAGCTGACTATCACCAGCGGCCGTGATGTCATCAGCATTAGCGGCCAGACTATTCGCAGTCTCAAGAGCGGTACCGCTAAGTTTACTGCTACGGTTACGTTCAACGGCAATAAGTATACGACTGACGAATACACCGTTACTGTTACCGATCTCGACAAGACCTTGAGCGCCATCGACAATGGAGATGATGCTTCTTACAGCGAGACCGCTCTTAAGGATATCCTTGCAGATGTCGTCAACGCGGCTTACAAGCGTGACAATAGTGTCTCCACCATCAGCGCAAGTGACATCGGCACGGTGACCCTTGCCAGTTCTGTTCCCACGTATCTTGAGTTTACCGAGTATCGCAGTAACAAGACCACGAAGGACTTCTCCGATGGCGTTACCATCGCTGCGAAAGCAGGTTATCTCGGCGAGAAGCAGACCAGCTTTGTTGTCAGTGCCAGAGATACCAAGAACAGCATGACCCACACCATCACCCTTACTGTCCCTGTTGCTGGTGATAACTCCATCAAGGAGACCGTGACCGGCACTTCTACAAACAAGGAAGTGACCTTCACCAACAGCGATTACGATTACCTGTATTACAGCTACAACAAGCCCACCTACGAGGGCTACTTCAACGGCAGCAAGGTCGATGGCTTTGAGTATCCCGTCAAGGAGAACAAGACCGTTACCGTTCCCGCTTCCAAGTTCAACAACAGCAATAAGACCGTGACCCTCTATGTTGTCGGCGTTGACAGCAAGGGCGTTGCTTCCACCGGTACCATCGAAGTTTCCCAGAAGGCCTATGACATCAAGTACAGCGTGGTCGCGGGCGAGAGCGTGACCTTCTCCCAGAAGGATTTCGAGTCCTTCCTCGAGGACATCGCTGACGATTCCTCCGATTACAATTCCAGAAAGGACACCCTTGAGCTCAGCTACGTCAAGTTCTCCCTGCCCAACTCCACCAGAGAGGGCGTCCTCTATGAGGGCAAGAGCAAGATCGACAGAAACGACAAGGTCGAAGATCTCGACAAGGTGACCTTCGAGTCCGTCGCCAAGGCCAAGGACACCATCACCATTTCCTTCACCGCTTACGGTAAGCTCTACAAGGACGGCTCTTCCAAGGGCAAGGGCAAGGACGTGGATTACAGCGGCAATGTTGTGATCTCCGTCGTCAAGGAAGACATCGTCTTTGAGGTCGGCGTGAACAGCGCGGTCAAGCTCGGCTCCGACAAGTTCATCGACTTCCTGCGCGATTCCGACAAGAGCTACAAGAAGGCTGACCTCGACTATGTCACCTTCGATGTGGGCAAGAACAGCGCCATCACCTCCTACTTCAACGGCACCGGCGCGCTCTACCGTTACTACAACGGCAGCACCGGCATCAACTCCACCGTCAGCGCCAAGGACGAGTTCTACTACAACCCCAAGACCAGCAGCAAGCACTATGACCTCGACGACGTGACCTATGTGACCTCCAAGTTTGCCAAGGTCGGCGATATCGTCTATATCCCCTTCACCGCCTACGGCACCAAGTCCGGCCAGAAGGCTGAGGGCACGATCGCCATCAAGGTCAAGCAGACCATGAGCTTTGTCGACGTGAGACCCGGCGACTACTTCTATGATTCCGTCCAGTGGGCCGTGAACCTTGACATCACCAAGGGCACTTCTACCACCACCTTCTCCCCGAAGCAGGGCTGCACCCGTGCGCAGATCGTCACCTTCCTGTGGCGCGCCGCCAATTCTCCCGCGCCGCGCAGCAGCACCAACAAGTTCACTGACGTTTACGCCACCACGCACGCCGACTACATGAAGGCGATCATCTGGGCCACCGAGCAGGGCATCACCACCGGCACCGGCAACGGCAAGTTCTCGCCCGACGCCACCTGCACCCGCGCGCAGATCGTGACCTTCCTGTACCGCTTCAAGAACAACCCCGCGGTTTACGGCTCCCTGAACTTCTCGGACGTCAACAAGACCGAGCATGCCGCGTTCTACAACGCCATTCTCTGGGCTGTGAACAACAAGATCACCACCGGCTACGGCAACGGCATCTTTGATCCCAACGGCACCTGCAACCGTGGTGACGCTGTGACCTTCCTGTACCGCGCCCTCGCGTGATCTGATTTCCGCGCATCGATTTCCCGCGAATCAAGAGGCCGCCCGTTTTCAAACGGGCGGCCCTTTTTTGTAAACTTTCTGTGACAGCCCTTTCCCCCGCCTGCAAACCGTGCTACAATACACCCATCTTGATTTTCCGGGGAGTTGTTACTGTGAGCAAATTCCGCAATGCCCTCTACCGTTTCATGTACGGCCGCAACGGTGTGGACGCGCTGAGCTGGGCGCTCGTCGTGCTTGAGGTCGTCCTCAGCCTGCTAAGCTCCTTCATTCATGTGCGCGGCGTGTCGCAGGCGCTGTACTTTGTGTCCACGGCGCTGATGTTCGTGGTGCTGCTCCGCATTTTTTCGCGCAATCTCGCGCGCCGTCAGGCCGAGAATGCGAAATTTTTGACATGGTGGACGCCGAAGGCGAACGCCATTCGCGGCGCGCAGGCCCGCCGCGCCGACAAAGCACACAAATACGTCCGCTGCTCCTGCGGCGCATACTGCCGCGTGCCGCGCGGCGTGGGCAAGATTGAGCTGACGTGCCCGAAGTGCGGCAGGAAAAAGGTCATCAAAACGTAAGAAAGAAAAAATCCGTCCATCGGGACGGATTTTTTTGTAAGAAAACCGGTTTTTCGCCGTCTAATAGACAGAAGGGGGTGAGGGTGCTGACGGATTTTGAAGAGGTCTACGCCGTGTACTTTGACGATGTGTACCGCTATCTTCTCTCGCTTTCCGGGAGCGAGAGCGTCGCCGAGGAGCTGACGAGCGAGACGTTTTTCCGCGCGATGGACGCCCTCGGCCGCTTCCGCGGCGAGTGCAGCGTGCGCGTCTGGCTCTGCCAGATCGCCAAGAATCTCTATTATTCACACCTGCGGCGCGAAAAGCGCCTTGTGCCGCTCGAAGACTGCCGGATCGCCGAGGAACGCCACGAGGAATCGCTTGAAGATCGCAGCGAGGCCGAGCGCATTCAGACGCTCCTGCACGCGCTCAAAGAGCCGTACAAGGAGGTCTTTATGTGGCGCGTGTACGGCGAGAAGAGCTTTCGCGACATCGGCGCGCTCTTCGGCAAGACGGAAAATTGGGCATGCGTGACCTACCACCGCGCCAAGCGCATGATCCGCGAGGGATTGGAGGACTGAAATGAACAAGGATTGCAGCATCGTGCAGGATCTTCTGCCGCTTTACGCGGAGGACATGCTGCGCGAGGAAACAAAGAAATTTGTCGACGCGCATCTCGCTCAGTGCGAAGCCTGCCGCGCAGAGCTCGCAGCGCTTAAGGCGGACGTGACGCCCGCGCCCGTCAACGCGCAGCCGCTGCGCAGCTTGAAAAAGCAACTCCGGCGCAAAAAGTTCACTGCTGTGCTGCTGGCCGTCACGCTCGCGCTGACGCTGGCCACGGCGGGGTTCGCGTACCTCACCGCACCGCAGTATCTGCCGTATGACGAGACAGAGTGGATGATCACGCGCTCTCCCCGAGCGCTCGCGGACGGCTCGATCATGTCGGATGGGCTGACCGATCTCAGCGGCATTGAGAGCATTTCCGTCAATCTGCTCAAGCCTGTGTCCGGCACAAAGGTCACGAGTACGCAGGACCCGGACAGCGGCAAGACGGTCTACTTCATCACCGCATGGCGCACGCCGCTCGACACGTGGTGCGGCACCTTTGACGTGTCGGACACAGGCGACCACGCGCAGCGCGAGGCAAACGCGCTGCTGGACGCGCTCGGCGAGACGGAGTCCGCACGCACTCTCTTCACGCTCGACGCCACGAACTGCACGGCGATCTACTATTCGCCAAACAATGGGCAGGACGATGTGCTGCTCTGCGGCAGCAGGGACGGCGGCATCATTTCCCTGCCGCGGCTGGCGCTCGGCTATTACGTTTTGCTATCATTGGCACTTCTTATTCCTCTGAGTATTGCCTTTTTCCTCTGCCGCAGGAAAAAAGCGGGCAAAGCGCTCGGCCATCTCGCGCTGATCCCCGCGTGCTATCTTCTCGGCCACCTGCTCGTCAAGGGCTTTGCGACGACGAGCTACCAGATGCAGCGCGATTTTTCGCTCATTGTCCTCACCGCCGCGCTCCTTTACGCCGCGGCGCTGTTGGCAGGAACCCTCCTGCGGCAGAGGCGGGACGCAGCAGAATAAAAAAGAAGAGACACCGTCAGGTGTCTCTTCTCTTCTCTTCTTGGCGCAGCGGGAGGGATTCGAACCCTCGTGCGATTGCTCGCAAACTGATTTCGAGTCAGCCCCGTTATGACCACTTCGATACCGCTGCATTTTTCTTACGCTGTTATCAGCCAAATTATTATGCCATAACTTTTGGCGTCTTGCAAGGTATTTTTTCGTATTTGCGGCATATTCTGCTCCCATGAAGCGTGTTTATCTATCGGTACGCCTGAAAAATTACGAAAATGCGCTCTCGCTCGTCGGCGCACGATGCGCGGAAACGCCCTGGGAGGCGGATCTCCTTCTGCTGCCCGGCGGGGGCGACGTTCACCCGCGCTTTTATGGCCAGCAGATCAACGGCTCGACCGATATCGATGAAGCGCGTGACGGGCGCGAGCTTGCTCTTGTTGACGAATTTCTGCGCGCGGGAAAGCCCATCGTCGGCATCTGCCGCGGCTTGCAGCTCCTCAACGTCTCTTTCGGCGGCACGCTGCGTCAGCATATTGAAGGTCACGATCAGGTGTGCGGCCGCGACCGTCTGCACATTGTCCATGCCGCACCGGGACTGCTGCGCACGCTGTACGGCGCGCGCTTCACAGTCAACAGCGCGCACCATCAGGCTGTCGAAACCTTGGGAGATGGGCTGCAAATCCTCGCCTGCGCTCCCGACGGCACGGTCGAGGCGATCGCGCATAAGGCGCTTCCCGCCTTTGCTGTCCAGTGGCATCCCGAGCGTCTTTGCGGCGCGTTCGCGCGCAGCGAGGCCGTCGACGGGGCAAAGCTCCTGTCCGCTTTGCTCCGGTAACACAAAAAGCCGAAGGAATTTCCGAAAAAATGTTGACAAAGCGGGACACTGATGCTATTATAACAGAGCTGACGATCTTTGCGGAGGGCGAATGCAGGTGTAGCACAATGGCCAGGGCACCAGCCTTCCAAGCTGGGGATGCGGGTTCGATTCCCGTCACCTGCTCCAATCCATTTGCGCCAGTAGCTCAGCTGGATAGAGCAACTGCCTTCTAAGCAGTAGGCCGGGGGTTCGAGTCCCTTCTGGCGTACCATTTTTTAGGCTCTCAGCATTGCAGCAAATATCGCACGGATACAGGATATGTGGTGGGTGTAGCTCAGTTGGTTAGAGCACCGGATTGTGGTTCCGGGTGT
>OGKS01001360.1_pt1 | contig 11650 bp, 6 predicted proteins | sample 1572491 | NCBI WGS metagenome assembly OGKS01 (sample SAMEA2582153, study PRJEB24529) | metagenome | biome: Human gut stool | place: China | collected 2011
TGGTTCCCACCTTGATGCTGTCTGGCAGGTTATCCACCATCTTTCTTCCGAAATAGTCAACAGGAGTCAGTCCTGTAGAGGGTCTTGCCTGTGGTGGCACAGCGGTGTGCCATTGTCCCTTCTTCCATCCCGCCTTTTTATCATCCACGGCATACATAGCCTGGAATCTCGGGTTCACGCCCGTTCGGTCGATGTCTTCGATAGCCGCATTTCCTTCCATGTTCGACTGTCCGAAGCAGAGATAGATCTGAAAATTAGGATCAGGCTTTTCCTGAATCTTACTGCCCGTTTTCTGTGCCATCATAGGTAGGCACGCCATCGCGAGCATCGATGCTAAGATTGATAATCTATTCATAGTTTATATTTAATTAAATTATTAGATTGATTTTCATCTTCTGTTCTGTTTGCAAAGTTAAGAAAAGATTTCCATACGTGCTTTGTCTCATTTATCAATAACTTTTCCCTTTCTTATATAATAAGGTGATTCTTTTGTCTCAGGTTTCAGAATATGTTTCATTTTGTCTCTTTTTGGGTAGATGTTATTTGTGATAAAGTATTTGTTACTTGAGATAAAATGCGTTTTAATGTTTTTATCTATTTTTGCGACGTGTTTCAGCATCCTTAATGAAATTTTTGAAAATTTAGGATGTAGAATATAATAATGTAGTATTAAACAACTGACTAGTAAGTAAAACTATTAATCTATTTTTAAGATGAAGAATTTAAAAATGATTGAAAAGCCGTTTGTTTTGCTATTCCTGCTCTGTTTGCTTCCTTTGGGAGTTTCGGCTCAGAGCATAGTAAAAGGTATAGTGACTGATCCAAGTGGAGAACCTGTGATTGGTGCTACTGTTAAAGTAGATGGTAGCAAGCTGGGTGTTATTACCGACTTGGATGGTAAGTTTAGCATTGATGCTGCACCTGATGCAACATTGACAATTACCTATGTGGGTATGGAGCCTAAGACCGTGAAAGCTGAGGCTGGTAAAACCCTTTCCATTACCTTGAAGGATGATTCTAAAGTTCTTAATGATGTCGTTGTCATCGGTTATGGCGTTCAGAAGAAGAGCGACCTGACTGGTGCAGTTGCATCTATCAAGAGCGATGACATCAAGGGTTTGTCAGCAACCGATGCCGGTGCTGCCCTCCAGGGTAAGGCTGCCGGTGTGCAGATTATCAACTCGGGTGGTCCGGGTGAGGCTGCCGATATCCGTATCCGTGGTTATTCTTCTAATAGTGGTAATATCGGTCCGTTGCTCATTGTCGATGGTCTGAAGGTGGATAACATCCAGTACCTGGATCCATCTATGATTGAAAGCATGGAGGTATTGAAGGATGCCGCTTCTGCTGCCATCTATGGTGCGCAGGCGGGTAATGGTGTCGTTATCATCACAACCAAGACGGGTGCTGCCAATGGCGGTAAGGCACAGATTTCCTATAGCAGCAAGTTCACTATCCAGTCGTTGGGAAAGAAGGCTGATATCTTTGATGCTCCTGAGTATATCGAGTATCACAAGTATTTGGGCGACTTGACCGATGATCTTCTGAAGAAGAACAACTATCAAGGTCAGAATACCAACTGGTATGACGAGGTATTTGAGAACAGTCTGGCTCATCAGCATAGCCTCACCGTGCAGGCAAGCAATGGCAAGGGCCGTTTCCTCGCCAGTCTGAATATCCTCAACAATGATGGTATCGTGAAGGGCAACAATGATACCTACAAGCGCTTCACCGGTCAGATCAATGCTGATTATGATGTTTACAAGTGGTTGAACATTACTACCAATACATCTTTCGAAAAGTGGAAGACCAAGGGCGTGACCAAGGGTTATGGTTCTATCCTGAACTCTGTGGTTTCCATTGACCCATTGACTCCTGCTTATTATAGTAATGTCGATGATCTGGCTCCTGCCATGAAGGCGGCTCTCGAAGCAGGCAAGGCGGTGATGCGAGATCCTAACCATAACAATGACTACTATGCTACTTCAAAATATGTAGAGGAAGCAACAGGTAACCCATTGGCTCAGAAAGACCGTCATGACATCACCAATTCCGGTATCAATGTGCGTGGAACCGTGGCTGCCAATCTCAAGCCATTCAAGGGCTTTACCTTTACTTCCCGTCTGGGCTACCGCATTACCCAGAGCAATTACCATAAATTTGAGGCGCCATACTATCTCAATACAATGGCCAACTCAACCAAGTACAACATTGAGGCACGTTCCAACAACGGCTTGTACTATCAGTGGGAAAACTTCGCCAACTATATGAATACATTCGGCAAGCATACAGTGGGTGCGATGGCAGGTATGTCGTTTACCAAGAATCATTGGGACAACAATACCATTGCTTCTGAAGGCGATAACATTCTTTCTGCCTATGAGTCCAACTTCCGCTACATCGACTACTTGCTGGCTGATGCCACCAAGAGCGTGGGCAATGCTCCGGGTGATGCTACTGAGCTTTCTTACTTCGGACGTTTGAGCTATAGCTACGACAACCGTTACTTCCTGCAGCTCAACTTCCGTCGTGATGCCTTCGATACATCCAAGCTTTCCAAGAAGGCTCGTTGGGGTAACTTCCCATCTTTCTCTGCAGGATGGTCTATCAGCAACGAGAAGTTCTTCAAGGATCATATCGATCGTGATGCCGTTTCCTTCCTGAAGCTCCGTGCATCATGGGGTCGCAATGGTAACGTCAATATCCTGAACGGTTATCCATATTCTTCTCCTATTGCACTCAACCAGAGCTTCTATCAGTATAATCCGTCTATCGGTGATGGTAAGCTTACCTATGGTTCCAAGCCAACTGGTCTTGCCAATCCAGACTTGACATGGGAGACATCTGAGCAGGTGGACTTGGGTCTTGATGCTCGTTTCCTTAACGACCGTCTTACCTTGGGTGTTGACTGGTATCGCAAGACTACCAAAGACCTCTTGATTCAGATTGCTCCTCTTCCTGAAATCGGTGTCAACAAGACTGTTGTGAATTCCGGTAAGGTTCTCAACTCAGGTCTTGATATCGAGTTGGGCTGGAGAGACAACATCAAGGACTTCAAATATGGAGTTACCGTGAATGGTTCTACCTTGAAGAACGAGGTAAAGGAGGTTTCTGCGATGGTAAACCGTCTTACCGAGATAGGTATTGATGGATTCAACAACCAGTTGAAGCCAACCTTCGAGGCTGGTCACTCCGTATGGTATTTTCGTGGTTACAAGTATGCAGGTGTTGCAGAAGATGGCAGTGCCCTCTATTATGACAAGAATGGCAAAGTCACTCCAGCTCCAACCGATGAGGACAAGCAGGATCTGGGTGCAGGTATTCCTAAGTTTACCTATGGTATCACCATCAATCTGGCTTATAAGGGATTCGACTTCTCTGTATTCGGTACAGGTGCAGCAGGCAACAAGGTTTACAACCTAATGGTATCTGCCGACCGCCCATTGGTTAACGGTATCACCACCTATTGGGAGAATTCATGGAGAGAAGACCGTACCAATGCCAAGTATCCTGATATGAAGAAGGTTGCTACCGACTGGAAGTTCTTCAGCTCTGATGCTGCTATCTTCAGCGGTTCCTACTTCAAATTCAAGCAGATTCAGCTGGGTTACACCTTGCCAAAGCTCATTACAAGCAAGATTGGCTTGAGCGACCTCCGTGTTTACTGCTCATTGGATGATTTCTTCACCATCACCAACTATCCTGGTGCCGACCCTGAGACTGCTTCCATGAACAGTGGTGCTTCTCGTGGTTTCGATAATGGTACCTATCCAACTTCCAAGAAGATGGTATTCGGTATCAATGTAACATTCTAACCTTTTAAAACGAAAAGAAATGAAGAAAATATTATTTTCAACCATACTGACACTCGCTGCAGCAGGCACCATGACACTCACCACATCTTGTGAGGATCAGTTGGATATTGAGCAGAAGGGTGTTATCTCATCAGAGAATTTCTATAAGACTGATGCTGATGCCGAGGCTGCCCTGGTTGCGGCCTATGAGGGATTCATGTGTAATGTAGTGGGACGTAATCACGATGGTAATGGTCCTGGCATCTACACTCCTTATAAGATTATCACCAATATGTGTGGTGATGATGTGCTCTATGCCAGTGGTAACTATGGCGACCACGAGTTCAGCGGTATGCTCAATGAGTTCCGTTACGATGCTGAGGCAGAGGTGCCTAAGTTTATGTACACCGGTCTTTATCTCTCGGTATATACCTGTAATCTCGTTACTGATCATTTCCAAAATGCTGCTGATACTCCAGTCAAGAAACGCTGCGTAGCTGAGGCTCGTGTTCTTCGTGCCTTCGACTACTTCCTGCTGGCTAATCTCTGGGATAATCCTCCGTTCGTAGATCACGTATTGGCAGGAACAGATCTTCCTTATAACTGCAACAAGGATCCTGAGCACCCTATGGACCACAACCAGCTCATTCAGTGGGTGGCTAAGGAGTGCGAGGAGGCTGCTGCCGACCTCGACGAGCGCAAGGGCACCGATGATAAGGATGGTGCAGTCAAGGTGACCAAGGGCTTTGCATGGGCTCTGGCTGGTAAGGCTTACCTCTTCGCCGGTGAATATGAGAAGGCTAAGACTGCTCTCAAGAAGGTAATCGACTCAGGCAAGTATGCGCTTGTTCCTGGCGACCGCTATATGGACAACTTCCATATTGAGGGTGATGGCAACGAGGAGAAGGTCTTCGAAATCAACTTCGAGTACAATGCTGGTAAGGGATCATGGGATGGTATGATTCAGCGTTCAAGCTGGATGGAGTCTAATGCCTGGAACTGGCGTGCCGGCAGCTTCGTCAAGTCACCACAGAGTGCTTATAGTGGTATTGATGGTTGGGGAGGTCTTGGTGTTCCTCAGTGGTTTGGTGATGAATTCCATGCCAATGATGGTGATTCCTATCGCTTCAAAGCTACTTTGAAGCATATTGATGATGCTGTCTATAAGATGGAATATGCTGACCCTGCATTGAATGCAATGTCGGTAGAAGAGAAGATGAAGAGCAAAAAGGTGGGTATCAACGACCCAGTACAGGGACTCTACGACAACTCTTTCTGGTTGGCTTTCAAGCAGGTAATGAGAAAGGCTGATACTGATGGCAATAAATATGGAGACAATATTCGTCTGAACAACTATGTTGTGATGCGTTATGCTGAGGTATTGCTCAATTATGCGGAAGCTTGTCTCAACACAGGTGATCAGTCTGAGGCTAAGAAGTATATCAATATGATTCAGGAGCGCGCCGGTTCAAAGACCATCAGCCAAACAGTAGATATGGATGTACTGAAGAAGGAGAAGTCTTACGAGCTCTGGCTGGAAGGCTGCCGCTGGTTCGACGTGATGCGTTGGAAGGATGCCAAGGCTATCGAGCGCCTGAAGAATGTAGGCTCTGACTGTCCTCATGTATTCGATAAGTTGTTCCGTGCACCTAAGGCTGGTGACCGCAAGGTTACCTGGGAACATGGTACAGAGGCCAACAGCCGTTTCTATACCGTATCTACCAGTGCTGCCAAGGATGCCGGTTTCGACGTAGGTTTCAAGGCGGGCAAGCATGAGTTCTTCCCTTATCCACAGACCGTAAAGGATAAGAATCCTAACCTGGAGCAGAACCCTGGTTGGTAATCATTAAGTTGTTTTGTAAATATAGATTTTAGTTTAAAGAACTATAGATTAGTTTGATAATTAGGGGGTGTTTTGAAAAGAAGCACCCCCTTTTTTCTTCTTTAAAGGGATTTGCGTATGAAAACATGTATCATTAGAATAATGAAAAATTTAATTGTATTTATGCTGTTATTTTGTATGTTTTCTTGTACACAGGAGAGAAGAGAACGACATATGGTTTCTTTTATAGTTAAAGACTTGGAAAGATATCCAATGGGTAAGAATTCTTATTTGATTGTAAAATCTAAAGATGTACCAATATGGTATAATCGCATTAAAGGTTCATATTGGGTAGGTCCTTTTTATGAGGATTTGATACAATCTCCTTTTGGATTTTCTATTTCCAGTGGATATATGTATAAAGTTGCAGCTAGTGAGAATGTATATATGTTTGATAAACATATGAAAAGCAAAGATACTATCTCGATTTGTTATGCTGTTCGGGATTCTGTACCAATTGTTAATTCTGAAAATGCTAGTGATACGATGTTTATAAATAAAACTCCATTTATTAATTATACCAAAAGAGCAAGGATGTATAAAAGACATCGAGATAGTGTTTGGGTTAATTATCAACCCGATACGCTTGTAATGCCTAAAATTAAAAGAGATACATTAATAGAAAAATAATATAGTTTATCGTCTTATGAAAAGATTTATAATACTTGTAGTATTAGTATTTTATGGTTGCTCTGTTTTATTTGCGCAGCAAAAAGTGATGCTTTCTGGTGTCTCCAATAGCTTCCGTATCGGAGATAGTATCCGTTATGACTTAGTGGATATAGAAAAGCTCTGTATCCCAGAGAATGATGAATCGACATGGGATTTCTCAAATCTTAAGTATTTGGGAAAGGAGAGAGAAGTGTCCTTCTATGGTAAGGATTCTGCAAAGGTTAGGATGATAGGGCAAGACGAGATGCTGGATTTCGTGCAAACTACAGCAGGCTTGTACTTGTCTCAGATACAGACATCCCTTGTGAAGATAGATTTCGTTGATACTTTTGAGTATCTTCGCTATCCCTTTGTTGCTAATGACTCCTTAGTGTGTAACATCAAAGGGCACGGAACTTATAGTTCAAAGATAAATTTTGTTCTGAGGGGAATAAGTAACACTAAGGCTATTGATATTGGAAAAATCATCCTTCCAGACAATGAATCTTTGTCCAATACGTTATTAATCAAGAGGAGTGTTAATGGAGTCATTATTCCTTTGAATGATAGCACGGAAGTAATGCCTAATGCCGAAAAGATGCAGTTGGAGGTTAATTCTTATGATTGGTATGCCCAAGGTTATCGCTATCCTGTGTTCAAGATATTGCTGGCATCTTTGAAAAATGCCAATCGAGAAATCTTGCAGAGAAAATATGCTTGCGTGGCCAATGTTGAGTGCTTCGAAAAGTTGGAAGATTCTGAAAATGAAAAGTTGCGAGCTGGGCAGCAAGGTAAGGAAACTCAAGAGCCGAAGACGTCTTCTCATATCACCTATCACGTAACGATTTCGGGTAAGCAATTGCACATAGCATATTCCTTGTCCTCAGACAGTCAGCTGCGGTTCGTGCTCAGTAACACATCAGGTATGCTCTTGAAGTCATTCAACCAGTATCAACCAGCAGGTGAAGGATATGAGCAAGTAATAGATTTTGGCAATTTGCCACGAGGTGAATATGTCTTATATATTAATGTAAACAATCAGAGGCTTTCAGAGAAAGTCTCCGTTGAGTAATTTAACTATAATAATGCGTTTCTTATGAAAAGTTTTATTTTCTATGATTTCTATTCAATGCAGCAGAGGAGTTGTAAAAATATACTCTGTTTGTTGTTTGTTGTTTGTTGCAATGTTCAATTTTCATTTTCCCAAGAAAACTCTTTGAGCATAGATAAGCTGTTACCAGATTTTAATCAGCTGACTCCAGAGGCAGCTTCATTAGGAAAATATGGAACGATTGCGATGACAGAATATACAGGTACCCCGAATATTAGAATTCCATTGCTTGAGGTGAAGTCTGGTGACGTATCATATCCAATAGAACTATATTATGATGCCTCTGGAATAAAAGTGGAGCAAAATGCGACTTTCGTAGGCTTAGGATGGAACTTAAGTTGTGGTGGCTATATAAAACATATTGTTTGTGGACACGATGATTTTCAGCAAACACCTAATAGTCCTCAAAGTTATTTTGAAAGCAATTTTCAGGAGTACTCGGCTTATAGTCCTTTTTATGCCCATTATATAGCTAATATGGGTGTGGTTGTGTCGGGCTCATCCATTGATATTGGTTTGCCACCAGGAAATGAAAAGCAGTATTTAATGTATTCAGATCTAGTCAGGGGATTATATACTCCAGATGTTTTCCAAGGTAATTTTTGTGGAAACTCAGTATCGTTCTATATTGACAGGGAAAGGAATGTGGCAATCCCATTGGATGAGAACACTAGTAAGTATAAAATTGTTATTTCTGATTTTCAATATCACTATCCAGCAAATATTATATTGACGGATGATCATGGCGTCACCTATGAGTTTGATGCTTTCAAGGAAGGCCCAAATAAAGACTCGTATTTCTTGACTCATATATATGGATTGGATGGAAAAAATGGTAAGAGCCATATAGAACTCCAGTATGTTCAGCATTTTATGAATTATAGTAAAGGTATGGGAGGCGTAAAGACCTTTTATTCGGAAGCAAAGCTTGAAGAAAAAAGCAATTATCCCAGTGATATAGGGGATCAGATGATGTCGCTTATGGGAGAGCATGAAACGTATGTTAATACTATTGGTGACCCTTCTGGCTCATTTTACAAAGTATATCCTTCCAAGATAATCACTTGTCGTGATTCTGTCAGTTTTAGCATAGCAGATAGAATGGATTTAGATGGTGCAAAATCAATTGCCGGCATTGTAAGAAAATCTACTGTTAGGGGCAATGTTCTTGACAGAATATCTTTTAGTTATGATTATTTTAAAGAATCTTCTCCTCAGAATGGAACTTCTGGTAAACGTCTGAAACTTACAGGGGTAAAGGTTAACTCTAAAATATATGAGCTGGCTTATGAAAATTCAGAACTGCCTTCTCCTAGAAGCCTTTCTCAGGATTACTGGGGGTATTTTAATGGTATTGATAATGGTCGTACATTATGTGGCTCGCCAAGGTATAGCTTACAAGGTGAATTGGTGAAACCCGTATCTTATCTGGGTAATGCCAATCGTTATGCATCGGAAAAATATTCTAAGGTAGGAGTGTTGACTAAACTCACATATCCAACAGGCGGCTATTCATGTTTTGAATATGAGCCTAATCGTTTTGATGACGAATATTACTATCCGGATGCAGCCGATAGGTTTGGTGTTTCTGTTGTTGGATATAGTGCCAATGCTTATGGTACTGGAGGAATTAATCATCAAAAGAAGGAAATCACAGTGACGGAAACAACAGAGTATAGCTTTTGTGTTTCTTTGTATACCCCGGACTTGAAAAAATATACAGCAAAAGCTTATTTGAAAAATGAGGATACAGGTAAGGTAATTGAAAGCTATTCAACTTCTGATACTTCGATTGGGAGTCCTTTTGAAATCATCAAGCGATTGATATTGGCTCCAGGAAAATACTCTTTGGAGGTTGAGGTGCCGGAGTGCAAAGGTTCTTCTATACCAGTGGCAGAATGTTCCTTAAGTTATCAGATAGTAAAAGTAAGTGATACTGCTGGAAGAGAAAAAGGAGGAATGTCACTTGGCGCAGGTTTACGAATTAAGAATATCAAAAATTATGATTCAACTAATGAATTGCTTGGTGAAACCAGATATGAATATCAAAACGGCAAGTTGTTGATACCTACACAAAGATTGGAAAAACATTTTGTGGATTATTCATATATTGGTGTAAATGATTATGTGGAAAAATCCGTAAATGTTGCTTTCGATTATGCAAGTTCGGAACCAAGTTATTCTTACATATGCTCGTTGAGTAATCCGGCAATGGTTGGCTATTCTAAAGTCACTAAATATGACTTAGATTCTTCTGGCATGTTGTTGAAAAAGACTTTGACAGAGTATTATAACCAAGGGTATAGTCTAGATAACGGTATTAATGCTAGGGTTAATAATGCTTTCTTTTATAATTCGAAGGGTTATTTGAATGGAAAAATAAAAAGTGAAACGGTGTTTTCTACAGATGGCATGCCTTTGCGTAAGTTGGAGTATTCGTATGATAAGAAAGAGCTGGGATATGCCTTGTATCCTAAATGTGTGCCTACTCATCTGCCAAGTCGATACCTAACAGTAGGAAAATTTGATTTAGCTATATTGAGGAAACCTATAGAATGGTGTTATCTTACAAGGGCAAAAGAAATCAATTATGAACAGGGAAATGTCAAGTCCGCAAAAGACATAAATTGTTCGTATAATCAACAAAATATGCAAATATCGTTAGAAAAAATCACAGATGAGTTAGGGAAACAAACGGCTGCTACGTATTATTGGTATCCGTGTGATGATAAATCAGCAGGCTCGGCTTTACTTGTTGACAAGCATTGCATGAGCAAAATCACAGGGCAAGAGTTCTATCGTAATGGTACTTTTACAGGAGGAGGACGATATGATTTTACACAATCAAATGGATTGCCTGTAATAAATAAGTGCTATTCGATAATACCTAACAGAACTTTGGTGACAGAAGCTACTGTTGATGCTTATGATGAGCATGGTAATATATTGCAATATGAGGGAAAGGATGGTGTGCCTGTAACATTGCTATGGTCTTATAATTATCAATGTCCTGTTATGAAAATCGTAGGGGTGACCTATGCAGAAATGAAAGGTCTCTCAAGTTATGTCGCATCATTGGGTGGTCGGAATTACTTATCAAAAAGTATGCTGCTGTCTATTTATGAGGCTGCGCGAAATAAGGGATGCCAAACGATTGCTTATGTGTATGATGAACGTTTGAATATATCGTCTGTCATCAATCCAAATGGATACGAAACGAGTTATTCCTACGACTCGGAAGGCAGGTTGGAAAGCGTTAGAGATCATATTGGTGTTTTGCATGGATATTCATATAATTTCAAACAAAGATGAGAATAGTAAGAACTATAAGTATGTTGCTTCTTCTTTGTGCCTTGACCATTTCTTCCAAGGCACAAAGTCCTACTCAAAACTATGTGATGAGTAAGGAGGTGCTTGACGTGGGCGGAACTCACGCCATAACGACCGTTACGTATTATGATGGTTTGGGGAATCCTGTGGAGACTGCAACCAATGGGCTTGGTGGTACAGGAAAGTATGCCTATACATTACAGGAACATGATGCACTTGGTAGGGAAAAGCAAAGCTGGCTTCCTGGAACGCAGAAGGATGGTTGCTCTTTCGTGGCCCCTTCCGAACTGTCCTCCTCTCTCATAACCTTTCATAAAGACCGGAATCCGTACTCTGTTAATAGTTATGATGCCTTGGATAGACAGGTTTCAACATTGGGTGCTGGGGAATCTTGGCATACGGCGAAAAAGTCTGTTGAACAGCGATATGGTTCGAATGAAGCGAACAGTATTAAATGCTACCAAGTGAGTGGTTCTGGTAGTTTGGTGGAAAATGGCTATTATGCAGCCAATTCCCTTTCTATGTTGGAAGTGACTGATGAAGATGGAAAGACAAAGCAGACCTTCAGCGATTTATTTGGTCATAAGGTGTTGGAACGTAGGGATGGAAATAACGACACCTATTATATATATGACAATATCGGTCGGCTTCGCTATGTGCTTTCTCCGTCTTATCAGGAATATTCAGATTTGCAAAAGTTTGGCTATGAGTATCGTTATGACAAATATGGCAGATGTGTATGGAAACGTCTGCCAGGCTGTGAGTATCAACAAATGTGGTATGACGCAGCCGACAACTTGATGTTCTCGCAAGATGGCGAACAACGTAAGAAGGGGTTGTTCGTGTTCTACCTCTATGACAAAATGAAACGCGAGGTTCTCA
>OGKS01001365.1_pt1 | contig 11619 bp, 7 predicted proteins | sample 1572491 | NCBI WGS metagenome assembly OGKS01 (sample SAMEA2582153, study PRJEB24529) | metagenome | biome: Human gut stool | place: China | collected 2011
TTACCTGCCTTCTTTGAGTTGTACTTGTCAGAAGTGATATTGGCATTACCCTCCAACATCAGGCTGACAGACTTGCTGACCTTGAAAGCTAACTCAAGACCGGCACGCCCGTAAGGACGAACCTTAGTACCATCCCAGAGGTACTCCAGATTGTAGGCATTCATATTCTTCATGGTAGCAGCCAACTCATTCACCTCGTCGTTATCCCAGGCGATGTTGGCACCAGCACCAGCGAAGGCAGTAACGTTCAACACACGGTTAGGGTTCCAACCGCAGAAGAGGTTGCTGAGGTTGAACATGAAGTCAACACCAGGAGCCACATATTTATATTTATACTGAGCGTTGTAAGGAGTCTCGCCCTTCTGAGCGCGGAAACCAGCCCAGCCACCCTTGCTCTGCCAACCGTTAGCCTGCAAGCGCATGCCGAATACAGGAGAGAACTGGTAGCCCAAGCCCAACTGTACGTTAGGAGAGAGCAAGTCACCGAACTTAGCTTCACCAAGTGTGTACTGAGCACCACCCTGGAGGTCCAGGAAGAAATGCTTGTTGAATGTATACTCGTTACCCTCCTTATCGGTATAGGTAGCCTGAGCCATGGCTGCTGTTGTGCCGAGGGTCAACAACGAAGCAGCAAATAAAGATTTCATTGTATTCATAAGTATTAATAAATTAGAATTATACAACTATCAATTTGGCGCTGTAATAAGCTCCTTGTTATGGTTGTTTTCTGGAATTACAATTACAGATGCTTTGGGATGAACGGTCACGATGAAAGCACGTGCTGTATCGTTCTTACCATCCGCATAATAAACCGTAACAGAGTCGTGTGGGAGCATTACTCCATTATTAAACTTCACCCCATCAAGACTAAACACCATAGAGTCCTCTCCTGTCATCAGGGTGAGGTCTTTAAGCGTGTCTTCGTGCATATTTACATTCTTTACTATTCCTGTTATCTTTTTGGCTTCTTGCTTGTTACAACTTGTGATACCAAAGATGCACAGCAAAAGGCAGCCAATCATATAGAAAAATGTTTTTTTCATCACGTGTTATAAAAAAAGGGGACGTTCTGAATGAGCGTCCCCAATAGTATTACAATTTGAATCTATCAGATTCTAAATGTTGTCTTATTTTCTTCTAGCAGCTGCTGCTGGACGCAAGATCTTAACATCAAGCTGCAACTCTGTCTCGTGCCAGAATGCATCGCGAACCTTGAACTTCAATGTCTCAACATGATCTGCAACAGGTGCGTTCTCTACCTGAACACCAGTCTGAGTGAATGTGACATTACCATCTGTGCTAACAGTTACCTTGAAGTATGGATCCTTCTGTGCACCGTAGTAGAGGTGAGCAGTATTCTCTACAACCTCCAAGAATTTCTTGTTACCGCTGAATTTATCGAATGTACCTCCGAAGTAGTCATTGTTGTATGAGTTTGCAATCTTAATATACTGACCCTCAACAGTAACGTTTGTACCGCCTGAAGTCCACTTAATCTGAGGCTGTGTAGCATTCTTGTCAAAGATGACAACGTCACCCACTTTAACACCATCCTTACCTGCTTTAACCCAGTTATAAGTATTAGCAGACTCCCAGCAAGCGAATGTTACATTCATGTTCTTCTCACTAGTCTTAATCCAATTCTTGGTTTCCCATTTATTGTCCTTTGCATTAAACTGGCAGCTGATTTCACCGAAGTTATAAGAAGCAGTGATTGCATGAGCAGTCTTACTGTCGATGAAGTACTTGTTGATTGTCAGAACATGATCTGGATCTGATGTAACATCAACAATCTTGTCACCATGCTTGCTGCATCCTTAACGGTAAATGAAACCTTAGTATCAAGGTTGTAGAAGATGTTGTCCAAGTCTACAGTACCCTCTGTCTTAGCTGCAGCAGCAACGATGTAGTCAGAAACTGGCTTCATATATGCCTTGAAGTTGCCAGAACCATCAGTTGTCTCCTGTTTTGGACGGAAGGTGATGTCTGATGGGAATGCAGCAGGAAGAACCTTTGTATAGCTTGCTCTTACTGTACCTACCTCGTATTTTTTACCATTGTTGTATTTATAAACAACATTCTTCAAAACTACAGTAGCATCATCCTTGATATACTGTGGATTTGTAACATTGAAAGCAATGTAGGCTGCCTCACTAAGAGTAGAAGTTGTTGTCTTACCATCCTCCTTATAATATACAGGAGAGAATAATGGTTTCTTACCATTATTCAAGAATGGAAGAGCATCCTTGCTAGCCTCTTCATCAATTACCCAACCATCGTAAGTAACGCCAGCTACAGCCTTGAATTCCTTCTTATCTGTTACGCCCTTATAAGCGTCTAAGTTACCTAAGATATTGCCAGTAATAGCATCACCAACAACTACATAGAATGCCTTTCCGTCTGGATCGAGCAACTTACCATCACGGTTTACAGCATATACACGGAAACCGATAATGTCACCATTAGCGCTCGCACTCTTGATAGTCAAATCGAGCTTATCGCCTGCCTTTACAATCTTCTTCACACCATCAATCTCGTAGCTGTTCCATGCATTGAGCTCAGAAACGCCTGACTCGATAGCATTCTTCTTGTCAAGAACTACATAGTAGTAGTCTGCTGCATTTGTATTGCCAGCTTTTACATCAGAGATAGTGAACTTCTTGCCAACTTCTACCTGAAGCAATGAATTGCCAAAACGAACATCCTGATCGTCATTCTGAACATTCTTCTTATCACCCTTCAATACAGGAGCTGTTGCAGGACCATTAGTGTTCCATGCCAACTCTGGGTTAGAGTTAGAATGGTCTGCTCCGTTTTCACCTGAGATTTCACTTCCTGTCCAACGGTTATGAATTTCATTTACTGATTTTTCATTTACGTTGAAAGTGAAGTTCTTCTGAGCCACGAAGTCCTTATAAGAAGGTTTTACATCGTATGTAGAAATTACATAACGATCCTGAGCATCCTTCTGAGTCTCTGTGTTCTTAACTGCTACAGCATAAAGGATAGTCTTACCATCTACCTGAGTAGCTTTCTTGAATTCCTCATTAGACACACCCTTTGCTACGTGAACAGGGAGCTTCCAAAGGCCAGAATTAACTGTAGCAGCACGGGAAACGATCAAGTCTGTAAACTTAGTAGGCTCGCCTACAGTTACATAATCCTCGAGGCTTTCACCCTTAGAGTTCAAAAGAACAATCTTTGTATTCTTAGTGAGCTCAGCGTTTACAGGGTTGATACGAACGATGATAGAGTTATCATCCTTAATATCCTGACCCTTCTCGTATGTAACAGGATTTTCGATTTTATCGCTAACCTCATCACCGAAAACAGATGTCTCTGCTACGAGACCATGAATCATATCAATGTTTATACTTCTACCCAAGTAACTAAAATCAGATCCGAAATCACTACCTCCACTATAAGAAGATACGAGCTCTACACCTGTTACCATAGTAGTGTACTCACCGATGATGTCCTTCAACTTGTTCTCGATGTTGTCAATCTTAAGCTTGAGATTAGTGAGCTTATCGCCATCCTCATCACTCTTCAATGCAGCTTCAATAACAGACAGACGTCCGTCAAGACCTGCAAGACCTGTATTCTTTGCTGTCAACTGACCATTGATAGCCTCGATAGCTGCTGCTACTGTATTCTTCTCATCGAAACCTGTACCGAGAGTCTTGAGTGCGTTCTCGATAGCAGTCTTGTTAGCAATAGCCTTAGCCAAAGCGTCGTCAGCAGTACCCTGAGCTGCATCAACATCTGACTTCAATGCATAGTCTTCCAAAGTCTTAAGAATCTCAGCCTTTGCATCTGCTGCATCCTTTACTGCCTGGTCAGCTTTACCCTGAGCAGTTTCAATCAAAGCCTTCAAGTCTTTGATATCCTTTTCCTGGAGAGCCTTGATTGCAGCATTTACAATCTCATTAGCCTCCTTGGTAACGCTCTCGTTGGTTGCATAACCTGCCAAGATGTCCTTAACCTGATCAAGAGTAGCCTTGCTGTCAGCAGTAGCCTTAACCTCAGCCAACTTTGTTTCAAGGGAGCTGATGCCAGTCTGGTTAGAAGAAATCAAAGCCTGAAGCTCTGCAACCTTCTGTGAAAGCTGATCGGCAGTAGCCAACTTGTCAATCTGACCTTGCAAGTTACTGATGTCGTCATCATAATCCTTACAAGAAGTAAATGTACTCATGGATGCCACAGTCAGTGTACCCATAAGCAGCGCGCTTAAATACTTTCTTTTCATACGATAAAATTTAATTAAAAATATTAATTGTTAACTATAAGTTCTAAACTTTCTCTGTACTATCTCCTGCGGGGAGATATTACCGATATTCGGGGATTTTGTAAAGAAAGTAGAATAACGCCCTCTCTATATATAATAAGGTGTTGAAAAAATCGTGTCTGAAATGCTTAAAAATGCATGAAAAAGGCGTTTTGAGCACTCAAACAAGCCCAATTTTATTAAAAACTAAAGAAAATAAGGGGATTTTGGAAAAAAAAAGGTTAAATATTTGCGAGTATGAATAAATTTGTCTATATTTGCACCGTAAAAGAATATCTCCCCGCAGGAGATAGTACAGAGAAAGTTTTAGAACTTAAAGTTAACAATTAATATTTTAATTAAATTTTATCGTATGAAAAGAAAGTATTTTAGCGCGCTGCTTATGGGTGCATTGACAGTTGCATCTGTAAGTACCTTTACTTCTTGTAAAGACTACGATGACGACATTCAGAATCTGCAAACACAGATTGATGCCAACAAATCAGCTATTGAGGAAATCAGTAAGTTGATTAAGGCAGGTAGTGTTATCACAAGCGTAGACAAGGCTACAAGCGGTGTAACTGTAAAGCTTAGTAACGGCGAGACTTTCACTATTAACAATGGTGAGAAGGGTGCTGACGGTACTCCTGGTACAGTTTGGACCATCGGTGAAGATGGCTACTGGGTAAAGGACGGAGTTAAGACAAATTATTATGCTCTTGGCACTAAGGGCGACAAGGGCGACAAGGGCGACAAGGGCGACAAGGGCGACAAGGGCGAGACTGGTGCTGCTGGCTCTGACGCAACTGCAGCTTCTTATGAGTACTATGTTCCTAATGCAGAAACCGGTTACTTCGACATCTATAAGAATGGCGAGAAGGTAAGACAGAGCAATGTTAAGTTCGTTCAGGAGGTTAACTCTACAATTACCGCAGTTAAGGAAGATAAGACATTGACATTCTATGGTGTTGCTGGTGGTGAAGGTCAGAATAAGACTGTTGTTATCTCTTTGACTGGTACATTGAGCAGCCTTAGCTTCCGTCCAGAGCTTTATCTTGAGGGTATCGAAACTATTCCTTATGCTTGGTTGCATGGTGATGTTATGAAGACTGTTGCTCCTGAAGCAGGTCTGCAGACTTATCAAGGTAAGGACTATAAGTTTGTTGATGCTTCTGACTGGGTAATAGACGCAACAAAGAGTCCATTCCAGTATGGTCCAGCTTGGGAAGTGCAGTATGATGCTAGCCCATGGAATGCTGACGTTAAGAAGGAAGATCTTGCTGGTTACAATGTAATCCAGGCTACAGTTAATACACGTGCTGCAGTTTCTGAACTTGGTAAGGTTACTTCTCCTGCATTTGCATATCCTGGTGAGAATGGCGGTCGCAAGTTGTTCAATATGGACAATGGCACTGGTGTCTTGACAGCTGGTTTGCAGATTGAAAAGCCTTGGAATCTTAACGTAAATTCAACAGCAGCAGGTTCTAACGATGCTAATACTGTTGCTTTGCGTGTTAAGAATAACGATGGTCAGGAAGTAGTTGCCGACTATGCTTTGGTACAGCCTGAGAAGACTATCATTGATGGTTTGGTATGGAGCCAGGATCCAACTTGTACATTAGAGGATGGTACTACTTATGTAACTAACAATGGTGATGAGGCTTGTGCAAATCATGATTCTAAGAATCATATTTGGGATAAACCAGAAGAGGCATTGAAGGTTAAACCAACTTTGAGCATTTTGTATAATGATGAGGTTGGTGTTGATCTGAATGACTACGTAGCTATTCGTTTGAAGAAGACTTTGAACGCTAAGACTGGCATAACAAATGAGTTCTTTACTGTAAAACCTGAAGAGGCTAAGCAGTGGGGCTTGGCATTTGAGTTCAAGAAGGTTCAGTACAAGCTTGATACCAATACAACAAGCGAGGATATGTTCTTGGAGGCTGGTAACAGCAATGGTAAGTTCCACGCAGTTAACCCATTGGTTGATGGTACAACTAATAAAGAGGATGCTGCTGTAGGTCGTGAGCCATTGGTTCAGGTTCTCGTTAAGAATACTGAAGGTCAGGTAGTATTGGATGGTTATATCCATCTTTATATTTCAAAAGAGGCTAAGCCTAACCAGAAGAATGAGTTGTGGCCAATGCAGACTGTTACATACGATCCATGTAATGAAAACGATGTATTCCAGACAACTTGGTTACAGTTCAATGACTACGTTCTTACAAAGAATATGAACATGACTAAGGAGGCCTTCGATAATCAGTATGAACCTGATTTGGATGCTTCTGGCTACTTTAAGCAGTTTGTTGCTTGGAAGGAAAAGGGTGAGCAGGATGAAAATGCTAACGCTCTCGGTAAAGTTATCTATAAGGGTAATACTGTTGGTAATACTAACCATACATGGACTTGGGTTATCTCTGCTAAGGAGATTGAGGCTCAGTTGCATCACAAGGCTTCTGTAACTCTTACAACTTGGATTCGTTTCAAGGCTAAGAATGCGGTTAAGGCTACTGCTGCATATCCATATGTATACATCAAGTTGGTTACTACAATCAACAATAAGAAGACCAATACATATGCATTCGGTGACAAGAACAGTGCATACTGGTTCGATAATAACAATCTTGTAATCTTCGACGTTCACAACCCATCTAATGGCGATGATATTGAGACTGTTAATCGTTCCGTACGTTCTACATTGCTCGAGAATAAGGAAAGCTTCAATGCTCCTAAGCATAGATATTACTTCGTACCTAAGTCAGTAGAGATCACATCTCAGACAGGTGTTAAGTATACTCTTATCCCTGAATCTTCAGATGGCTTGTACAACAAGGTATATTGCAAGTATGTTACTACTCCTGTTGCTGATGTTCACGACTATGCTGATGCAGCTTCTGTATTGAAGACTTGTGCTCTTGATCTTACTAAGGGTGCTTATGCAAATGAGGCACTCTATGCTCATCACGGAACTACTAAGATATTGGTTGCAACTATCAATCCTACAACAGGTGAGATTAAGCTTGATAAGAATAATGTAACTAAGGATATCTTCAATGCTGTTGGTTATGCTAAGGATCACGCAAATGCATACAAGCAGTTGCACGCTAACGTAGGTATTGCTACAGGTAATGGCTGTGGTGTTGTTGAGGAAACAACTAACGATAAGTTTGTTGCTAGCTGGTTGCGCCCAATCAACGTTCTCAAGTATACTAAGCCAGCAATTGATGCTAATACAAACGGTAACGAGATTAAGGTTCTTGACTGTGTTAAGTTGTACGACTGGCGTGGTTGGAAGTCTGCTGAGACTGAGGCTGACTGTGAAGCTAACCAGAGTAACATGTGGGGTAACAACTGGTGGTTCTGGGCTTACTACAATGTTAACAAGATTACATTGGATCTCAGAAATGAAGTTGTTAAGACTAACATGCACAACAATACATGGCAGACTTTGGACAAGGTAACTGGTCAGTTGTCATTGAGCGCTGGTAAGATTCTTGCTACTGCTGAGAAGAACAAGAAGGTTGAATTCACATTCAATGTGAAGGATTTGAACAGTGCAGATGATAATGCTAGTGTTTTGGACAGATTGAATGCTGCTGTTGGTAAGATCTTCTACACCAACAATGGTAGCGTAGTTAAGTCATTCGAGATTACTATCCCTGTAATTATCAGTTACGAGTGGGGTAATGTTCAGAGTGAGGTAACTATCACAGTTGAACCTACAATTGGTCACAAGTAATTTATAAATAATTTATAAGCTCTAATTTGAGGGTGTGTCTATAGAGCAGGCACACCCTCTTTTACTTTTGGAGAACTATTTTTACGCATAAAGTATGAAAAAGATAATTTTATTTTTTGTTTTGGTTGCCGGTATCATGGGTATGGTATCTTGTAATTCCAAAAAAGAATCGCGAGAGCAGAAAGTCGAGGAATTTCGTTCAGAATTGACCAAGGAAGATACTGTAGCCATGCTTCATATTTGTGATCAGGCGATGAAGGATTTAAAGGCTAAGAAAATAGATAAAGTCCTGGCTTCATTGTATGAATATACAGATTCTACAAAAGAGCTGAAATCTTTGAGTAAAGAGACAGAGAATAAATATCGCCGCCTGTTTACCATGTTCCCTGTTCTGGAATATGAAAGAAAATATTATTCATTTCAGCTAGAAGGTTGTAATGATGTAAAATATGAAGTTGTGTTTGCTACCGCAGAACAGGCTGGAACGGAAGAACCAGCTAAGACAGCTTACATGTTCAACCCTGTTAGAATCAATGGTGAATGGAAGCTATGCGTTAAAACTGCCGATGATGAGTTCGACAAGGAAATGCATTAAAAAAAACATTAAAATAGTATTATTATGAGACAATTATTATCAATACTGATGTTGTTCCTTTCTGTTACAGCCTTTGGACAGAAACAGAAAGAGGTGACATTTGATTTTTCAAATCCTTCCTATTTGAATCTATCAGGTGATGGTGATATAAATTTAAATTCATCGGAATTTACCAAGGGTCAAATTAAAATGTCTTTTGATCGCTTACCGAATTCTTTTGGTGTTTATTACAATAATAATAATAAAGACTACAACCTTCAGATATTAAGAGGTGGCAGGGTGCTTTTGACGGGTATGAATGAGGCAGCCATTCAATCGGTTTCTTTTACTTTCAGTACTTTTGGCGACTTTTCTGTTGTTGACAAGGAAACCGGTAAATGGGATTCTAATAAGGGTATTTGGAATTGCGATGGAGATAATAATGTCCAGAGTGTGATGTTCAAGAATAGTGGTGACCAATCTTTGATTAAAGCTGTCAAGGTTACCTACATTGAAATTGCTGAAATTTTAGAGCCAACTGTAGAATCCTCTCAATTGAAGGTTTCCTCATTTAAGGATTTAACTTTGAAGTTTGCATCTGACATGACCCAAAAGGGAACTTCAGAACTCACGATTGAAGGTCCTGACGGTAGTAGTCAACCACTTCTTGTGAATGTTGATAAATCTGTAATTAAATTATCTGTTGACAAAGCCATTGCTACTGAAGGAACCTATACAGTTAAAGTACCTGCAGGTTACTTTGTAGATAAGGACGGCTATTCAAATAAAGCCCTTACTTATACAATCGTAGTAGACACCCCAAAGAATATTCTCAACTTTGAGAGCGTAAATCCTGTTCAAGGGGAAATTGATAAGTTGGTAAATCCTATCACCTTATATTATGCTGAAAGTATCAAGGATTTTACAGCAGAACTTATCATGAAGAAAGATGGAGTGGATCAAGTTCCTGTCACCTTGAAAAGAAATGAAACGAATAGCAAGGAAGTAAATATTTCCTTTGATGTACCTGAAGGAATTACAGAGAAAGGTATCTATACCATCGAGGTTCCTGAAAAGACCATCACTGATCAGTTAGGTAAGTTATATAATCCTGCATTTGTATTGACCTATAAAGTTGGATATATTCCTGAATCAGAAACGATGAAGAAGGCTAAAGCTTTGCTTGCCCAGAAGGGTATAGGTTATCCTGCTGTAGACAGTGAAAGTAGAATAGCACTTGAAGGATTGACTACAGCTGCAGAGATTCCATCTGATGAAGATCTGGCTATGGCAATTGACAATTTCTATAAGGAAACAAAGGTTGAATTGCCTGCTGCTGGCAAATGGTATTACATTTCTAATTTGAGTCCTGCCGGTAAATCTTTATATTTGAAGATTGGTGCAAACGGCACAGTTGGTGTAACAGAGAACAAAGCCGATGCTACTGCCTTTGAAGTGGCAGAACCAATGTTGTTCAAGACAATTGAAGGTAAGTATCTCTTCCCAGCAACTGAGTTGCAGGACGATGCTGCTGACAAGGAATTGAAGCTCGAGAAGCTTGCTATCACAGACCTGGATATTACCAAACAGATGGGATTATTGAATCTTTATGGTTATTTTGATACCACAAAGACGGGTAAGGTATTGAATGCTTATATTGCCGTAGATCATGACAAGAAGGCGCTGGTTACTGATGACCATGATTCTGCACCAGCCTTTACAGAGACATACTCTACTGCAATCCAGTTTGTAGAGACAGTAAAGCCTCTCAAAATGATTGATATGAAGTGTACAGCAAAACCTATCATTATCAGCGATGGAATGGATGAACTGACCCTTACCTTTGATGAGAAGGAGGGTTTGCAAATGGCAGAAGGTACAGTTGTAAAACTCTGTCAAGAAGATGGAACGGAAATAGAGACATTGAATGTGACTGTTGATGCAGAAAAGGCAAATGTCATTCATGTAAATGTTGCCTCCGTTAAAAATGGTAAGTATCTGATTGCTTTCCCTGAAGGTGCTTTAAGTTATAAGGAGAGTGGAATTGTATATAAGAATAATAAGGTTAATGTTGAAATTGAGGTTGCGAAGTCGATTCCTTTCAACTACACTTATACAGGATTATTCTACAGTCCAACATCTGTTTATATTAAAGATGTAGATCTGAACAACTTTACAATTGGTAATTCTCACTATAATTATCCAGAAAAGCCACAGGGATTGGTGGTTGATGAGTCTAAGGAAGTTGAGTTAAGACAGGTTGATTCGGACAAGTTGATTCGTAAGGGTCATTTCAAGCGAGTAGCTTCAATGCCTGGTATATCTGATTGTCCTGAAGCTTATCAGATAGAATTTGATACCCCAATACTCGAAGGTGAGTTGAAGGCTAATAATTATACATTTGTCTTTAAGGCTGCTACCTATGGTGACTATAATTTTGGTAAGTATCTTCAGGGTGCTACTTCTCCGCAGGAGTGCTATGTGAATGCTGAAAGTACCGTTACCTTAACTGTTGATAATGACAAGGCTACAGGTATCAGTAATGTAACAGTAGATGGCACTAAGAATGCTATTATTTACGACATTTATGGTCGCAAGGTTACTAAGATCAACCAGCCTGGTATTTACATTGTTAATGGAAAGAAAGTTATTAAAAAATAATTTTAATAGTATTAAGTTATGAAACCAATGAAATTATTTATGGCATCAGCTATGCTCATGATGGGCACTGCTGCAATGGCACAGGCCACCTACACAGACAAGGATGGCAATGAGTATCAGTTTAAGAAGCACGCATTCCTGGATCTCCAGGGCGGTGCTCAGTACACACTCGGTGAGGCAAAGTTTGGTGACTTGATTTCTCCTAACGTTCAGTTGGGCTTAGGCTACCAGTTCAACCCAGTATTCGGTATGCGCTTGCAGGCTAACGGCTGGCAGAGCAAGGGAGGATGGGCTGCTTACCGTGACAAGGTGGGCGATGCTCCATTCTCTGCCGACTACAAGTTCAACTATGTGGCTCCGGGCTTGGACTTC